>Ga0307379_10000091_pt1 | contig 151573 bp, 148 predicted proteins | sample UN2MG_FD_202237 | JGI IMG/M metagenome (GOLD analysis project Ga0307379, IMG submission 202237) | Soil microbial communities from Risofladan, Vaasa, Finland - UN-2 | ecosystem: Environmental > Terrestrial > Soil > Coastal area > Acid sulfate soil | place: Finland: Risofladan, Vaasa...
AATGCCTTTCCAATACCCCGTTTAGTGTATGCAATCTGTTCTGTTCTTTTGTAGTCAATGTCAGTCCTTTCATTGACTGACATTATCCCTGAACAGTTATCTACTGACCTAATCGTAGACCAACAACAGTTGGACGTTAAAGGTAAACTAGGGTGGGAATTAGTCTCGGTTGTGGTAATTCCGAGCGCCGCAGCCAAAAAGGCGCAGTTATTGGCCTTTCTAAAAAGACCCCTTGAAACTGAGCAATAAATTAAGCGTCTCCTTAAAAAAGGGCACGAAAAAAGGCAAAGGACCCCCTACTGCATAGAAGCTCCCTAGCCTGGCGTGCCTCCTCGGGGGCTTGCGTCCTTGTTCGGTACGGGGGACAAGAGGAGAAAAGGAGCTTGTGTGCCTTCGCGCTTAAGGCTTAACACGATGCAATATTGACAACCGTATACCATGATTTTATTATTTGCTAAGGGAACCAGGAGAGCCGGGCGAAGATGAACAGGGCAAAAAAATTCAAGTATTTAGTATTTCTTTTTACATCGGTAATACTGGTGATATTCTCAGGATGTAATGGGACTACTTTTTCCCCCGCAAATAAGAGTATGTCCCAATTCGACATTAAGCTCACTGATATAGGCTTTAGGAATAATACTGCTCTGTTCAGCCCGGACATCTTATCTATCCCTGGGGAGAGTTTACGGTTTAAGGTAGATGTCACGCCCAAAAACACTTTTACAGGCGAACCTTTCAGGACAGTCCAATTAGGTAATAAGGATATTGGATTTCAAACTTTGGTACAAAGCACACCCGCTATCTGGCTCGCTTTACTCTCCAAAGACGGATATTATTTCCATTCACAGGGTCCATTGACATGGACACCAGAAGAACTGCAATTACCTGATGCCTCAGAGAGAGATTATTATAAAATCCAAAGCATGAAAGAACGGCGAGTGAAGCACGTTCAAATGTTTGTCCCTTCATCTGATAAAGCCGCCATTGCTCTTCTACAGGATAGCAATAAGCTAGCGGCAGAATTACAGCAAAAGCAATGGAAATATCTTATAACTGGAGATTGGCTTTTAGGAGAAGACTTGCCCAAGGAGGCTGATGAGGAATATATTCGAAATGAGTTTGAACAACAATTCAATAAGTATTTCAGATTGATGATTGTTGACTCAGATGGTTTACGGAAACTGATGTATCCTGACGGAGATACAAAACTTATATCAACTTGGTCAGGAAAGGGCAAGTTTACTACGCCTACATTCACCGTTACCTACGATAGATTAAAAACATCATGGATTGGAAATCCTCTTGGTCAATTTGAGTATAACCTATACGATGTTGATGGAAGATTCATAGGTGGAACTAGAATTAGCGCAGAGCCTGATAAAAAACACGCAAGTGGGCAACCAGTGCAACCTGGGAAGAGCTACTACATTGAGATTATCACACCAGAAGACATGCAATGGACATTCTGGTTGGAAGAGACAAATCTACCATAGGCAGACTATCAGGCTTTGATGCTGTTATGCAAGCGTGGAAGAGCAAACATTCCGATGGCTGAACAGCGTGTTTTGAATACCAAATGGCTAAGAGAAAATAAAAAAGGGGAATAGCCCAGGTCATCCCCGGACTATCCCCCTTGACAACGACACCCCCTAAAAATGGGCACTAAAACAGTCAAGGGAACCCCTATTGCATTAGAGGCTCCCTTGCCTGTTGTTTTCTACCCTTTGGACTTCACTTGACTGGCTCAACATCAAGCGTAAGGTCGGCGCACGCTTAGTTGCCACGGCACTCTTGCAGCTTCCAAGGCTTAGCACAGACCACTCCTAGACAATCAGCCGTAAGATAGAATCCAAACCGGTTGCCAACTGCATTGGCCATAACGTAGTGATTGAAGCCTCCCTATCCGGAAGGCTTCTTGTTTTTCTCGTATCTTCATTCCAGCCCCGGGGGGGAGTCAGAAATTAGCTATTTCTTGATGTATCTCAATTTGACTTTTTGTTGAATGCACTGGGCTGAACAAAAGTCAGTGTTGTTTAGTTATCCACCTAATACCCCCAAAGGCGGATACCCAATTACCGTTAGGAGTGACCTATACGTAACTCTTTTAAATTGGAGTTTAAGGAATTTTGGCAATCTCCTTGACTTCCTCGATGACTGCTTCAGGATAGCCATGTTGCCTGAGACCAGTCAACATTATGTTTAGATAAGCTTCGGGGGGATTACCCGAACCTCTCAAGGTTTCAAAAATGTAGGCATTTGCTTGCAGGTTTACTCCGTCGGCTTCGACGGAGATTTCGGTGGGTTTTCTACCCTCGTAAGTACTTAAGACACTAAGTTTTTCTCTAAGGATGCGATACAGAGCACCATACACTTTGGCATCCTGATTGTCTGTACTAACTACGTTTGCAGTCAGTCCTCCCCATCTGGATGAGCGAACGTTAAACTTCAGTTTGTATCCTTTGAGTACTGCTCTTTTAGAGACAGCCCATTCCCCGACACGGTTCATCATCTGACCGATGTTTAGATTCGAACCATAGGCAAAATACCATACTTCTTCATTCATTTGCGTCTCGGCATAACCTGTTTCTAGTTTACCTTAATAACATACCCAAGCGGAAGTAAAGAAATAGCGCCCGCTTAAGGTCCAAAGGAAATTGGGACATTACCCATGCACCTCGGCGTAAACAATCCACTAAAAAGAGCATGAAGTAACATTCTAAGTCTAGACTACTACAACCCCTAACCATTCAAGCGAGTGTGACCAAACAGCACCGAAATCAGTTTTTCAAAGGAGGTTATGTGGGAAAGCTTTTGTCCGGTAAACTTCGTCTGTATCCTTTCTCTGTCTTCTACTTAATTTCGATTTTCCAGTTTTTACTTCTACAATTTTCCTATCTATTACTCTTCGTGTGAGAATATCCCTCTTTGTTGCTTCAAAATCACCACCGGCTGGCCGTTTTTTCACCTCGTATCCAGATAAATTCAACATGATCCTAGCTTCCAACTCCCCAGCCTTACCTTTAGCTATATTCTTGCGCAACTGCTGTATCTTTTTAGACCTTTTATTTATCGGCATTTTCTATCCTCCTATTCTTCTACTTCTCCTCATCTTTCAGTTTTGACATATAGATAGAACTAGTCTCTTCAATCCTGCCGTATTTCAGCACTTCATCTATAAGCTCTTTATCCCACAGACTGCCCTCAACAATTCGGGTAAGCGTTGTCGTATCAAGCTGAGATACCTCCATCCACTTGCCTGATGATTTGATCGTCTCTTCTAATTCTTGGCGTTCTGCCTCATTCTTACCGGGGAATCTGAGCTTTTCATCAAATTTGACTCTAACCTTTAGGTCACTACCTTTTATCATCTCCACCTGTTCTCGTCTAGCATAGTCAAAAATCGCTTCTTTTACTTTTCCCAGTTCCTCTTCAATTTCTGAGGCCTTTTCCTTTAATTCCGCATACTTATTAACCAGCACAACTCCTGGTTCACTAAGGTATTCATTCATCGGTAGGGCTTCTACAGTATAGAAATGCTTTCTCATTGGACAGAGGTCGGGGTACTCACACCAGTCACACAGTCCCGATTCTTTTGGTGGGAAATCTGTAGCAGAATCTATCTCGTCAATCAGTCTTGTAGTCTCTAGTACTAGCTTGGAGATTGCCTCATCAGAGCGTGAGGAAATAAGCTCCCGGTCAAAGGCAACATAATGCCAGATAAGTTTGATATTATTGATATCTGGCCACTTCCTTCGAACTCCAATTTGATATAGCCCCAGTTGCCGGTCATTATCGGCGTCTTCCTGACTTGGCAGATGGGCTGAGGTTTTGTAGTCGTGAATCTGATAGATACCATCGGTGGTGCGGGATAGGCGGTCAATGTAGCCAGTTAGCCTGTATTTATTCTCATCATCTAGCGTAAAATTAAGTCTCATTTCAGTCTGTATGGTCATATCTGAATCGAAGGGTGTATATCGCTGGTAGTAAGTCTCAATCATTTTCTTGCCCAGAGCTTGGTAATGCTCTTGAGTCAAGTCCTTCTTGGTGATTACGATTGAATCATGCCAGTTCTTTTGCCAGATATTGTCGTAGTAGGAAAACAAATCATTCAGGCTATTTGTCTTCGTCAGCTTGGTGTCGTCGTAGCACTTCCTAAGAGTATCGTGAACCCTTGAGCCTAAGAAGGCTTCAACACCTTCAATGTCCCGCTTAATCTTGTCACGGTAGTTAAGCTTATATTTTAAAGGGCACTGTTCATATGTGCTTAGTTGCGAATGAGAATAGATAGGCATAGCTGTTCCTCGCCATGATGTTCAATTGTAACTAGTTAGTGGAATTTTACCACTATCCTAAATAAACTGGAAGAGGCGATGGTTATTAGACAAAACCCATTAGAGGTGCCAACCCCAGCATCTATCTCAATTTATGGAACAGCTAGGGCACAGAAAAGTGTTGCTTTCCAGACACGGTTATATTAGAATTTGTCCAAACAGGGCACAGAAGAGTTATTCTGGAAACCAAATGAAGGAGGGAACTTGCAGACGACATTAACCTGAACTAAACTGACTTAGGCCCGGCGTTGCTCCACCCCCTCGGCCGTTTCCAGCCAGGGTGGCCGATTTGGCCGAGAAGATGGCCGGTTTGGAGCGAGACCGGTGGCCGATTTCACCGAAATCCGCAAGAGCTAATACAAATGAGGATGCTCTTAAGTATGAGGGATGAATATAAGCCACAAGGCTATTGCGAAACTCTCACAGGAATTTTACCAATTACTTAGTAACTGAAAGAGGAGTAATCAATTGCTCGTAGTTGTTGGAACTCAGCTTGACCAAGCCCCTAGGTTTTGGGATAGATCGAGCGAATGGTATTTGCCCCAGGTAGGAGCGATGATGGTCTCATATGCTGACTTCCACAAGAGTAGACTAAAAAGAAGAGCGGCAATGGAAATAGGGCTCCGTGCTTACCTTGGGATCGATGATAGAATGCTTATTTATCTTGACAATGGTTCCTTTGCATTTTGGCGCAAGGGAATGGAAAGACCTATTAACGAATACATCGAATTTGTTAGGGAAGCAAAGCCAGACTGGTATCCAATCCCAGCCGATTATATACCTCATCCCCAACTAAGTACTGACAAACAGAGAGTACTTTTCGATCAAACTATGGAGATGAACCTGAAATATGGTAGCCAAGGATTTGTTCCTGTTGCGCATGCAGGGGACTGGTTAGAAGGGTACTTAGAAGCTTTTCAGCGTTATGGACTGTTATCTTGCACCCAAATTGCTCTAGGTGGCCTTGTGCCACGTCTTCTATCAAGTAAAGGTTCAAAGTCGAGGCGAGAAGTCGTTGATGCAATAAAACAAACAAATGAATGCTTTAATGGCGGTCTTCATGTTTTTGGTATCGGTGGACTTGGGACGCTACATTTAGCGGCGTCATTGGGGGTTTATTCCATAGACTCTGTTGGCTGGCGGAATAGGGCTGCAAGGGGCCTAATATTACTTCCAGGTCGAGGAGAACGAAGTATTGTTCCTTTAGGTAACTGGCACGGAGTAGAAATCTCACAAGCTGAACTTAAGATGATTGAGACATGTAAGTGCCCGGCTTGCAAACGCTATGGATTGGCTGGGTTACGAGCACGGAATGCAAGGGGCAATAGTGGAGGGCGAGGAAATGGCACTAGTGGCTTCAATAGGAGAGCTATTCATAACCTGTGGACCCTCCTTAGGGAGGCAGAGGAGATTGATGACAAATTGCAAAGTGGAGAGTACTATATATGGTACCGTCAGTATATTACAGGTACTATATTGCCCAAGCTTATAGAGTATGCTTTGTATCGTAATGGGAATTTCTAGAAAAAGTAAAGACAATGAATAGGAGCCGTCTAGAGTCTACTTCAACAGAAAAAAACCATCTTCACGAGGGAGCAAGATACTTATTGATTCTGTCTTGCTCAAAGCGCAAGACGTTACTCTCTGGGGAATGGCCTGCTATCCAAATGTACAATGGGCCTATATACCGTGCCTTACGAAAGCGTTTGAATCCCCTTGACTTGTCGCTTGTAGATATATGCATTATTTCAGCCAAATATGGGCTTATTACTGCAGGGAGCATGATAGAACACTATGACTATCAGATGACAACTGAACGTGCGGTAGAGCTTCGCGATGTTGTGCTATCGGAGTTAATAAAGATGATTCAGAACAGAAGTTATAAAGAAATCCTTATTAATTTGGGTTCTATTTATCGCGTTACTATATATGGTATTGAAAAATACGTGCCGGGTAATATGCAACTAACATTCACTAGCGGAGGAATAGGCCAAAAAACATCCCAAGCGATTAGTTGGCTTGAAAGAGTTGCTTTCGCGGGTTTAAATAGTGAGCAAATCAGATAGTGGAGAGCTTAGATGTTCGATTTAATAGAGAAGTCTATTGAACTAGACATGACTGGGCTTGATAGTTGCTTAAGACAGACATGGCAAGAACTCAAGCTCCGATTGAAAGATAGTCCAATTATGTTCCTAACCTATGGGCAGATACCATTACTCTTTGAAACGAAGGTGCTGGAAGCACTTGGTAACCACCTGAAGCCCGAGTTTGAAGATGTTACCGGCAATATCGTTAATCCATCTCCTTCTTTGCACACACTCTTTCTGGTCCAATTAACGCAAGAAGACCAAAAGGTGCCAATATGGTCACATATAGTCAAACGTTTGGTCGAATCGAAGGGTCGCTCCAAATTCATTATTCCTGTATCACAAGAAATTCTTAACGAACTGAGAAGAACTGCCCTGTACTCATTAATAAAACCATACTGTGCCACCTTTAGCGAAGTGTCTGAAGACCCTTCACAACTACTTGCATGGTTAACTGGAATGCAAGAACCCCATCCTTACAAGAAACGAGAACTTCCAGAACTTTTATTTATAGCAGCTACTTCTAAGATAGAAGAGGAGTGGCTAAGTGAAGAAGAGCTATCTGATATAATGTCTAGCTTACGCTATATAGAGGTTGCTGGACAAAGGAAGTGCTACTTTGCTTGGCGTAGATGGCCTCAATTCGAAGGCCTTCAGAGCCTTTACTTCAGAAGTATAGGGCTGAAGCCACCATACGATGCTATAGCGCAATTGGACCAAAATTTCTATCTAAGTGCTTGTCTATCGAACTTTTTAGAAAGTAACCAAGAGCACAAATTAGTCGAGGCGGCTACTCGCGTATGCGCAGACGAAGCAAAAGAGATTTCCAATATTCTCAAACTCCGAGATAGGCGGGAAACATTTCCTGATCTGGGGAAAGTCATATCGTTCTTATACCGTTTAGGTCTAGTCTACACAATTGCACAGGAAACTGGCCCTACGCAATATATGGGAATTACAAAAGCAGAATTTGATGGACAACCAACATTCGCAAGGGAACTCCATTGGGTGGGCCAAGAAGTATTTCCCTTAACAGACGCGCTTAACGACGCGCTTAACAAGGATGATTGGAAGCAGACCGGTGGATTGATACAGCAGCACATCTTTAGCCTAGCTAGTGCAGGAGGAGTCGATTTTACAGATACAGCTCAACATATTGAGAGCAGAATTAGAGAGTTTATTAATCGCTTGGGAGCCTATAGTGAATTTGAATGCAAGAGCTTGCTTTTAAAAACGGTGAAGACCATCCATTTGCTTCAGTGCTCCGCTGCCCTGAGTGCGGAAGCATTGCCAAAGACTTTAAACGATAGCTTTGGGGAGCTTCGGTCAAAGTGTTTTGAGCGGATTCCTTCTAGTACGATGTTTAGCGATTCTGAGTGGACTAACCTAAAAACAAAGTTTGAGCATTTATCCAAACTGAGTACAGGGTACAAGGGTGCTATCAGAGCCATGATCACTACCCAGTCTCGATCTCGCATATTGGACCGGATAGAAAAGAACAAGGGCACCACTGACCGCATTGACGATTTCTTTGATCTTTATGCTACTTTTCTTAGTGAGCATGACTTCTTCCTAGACCCCAAAGTAGCAGAAAAGCTAGGCGCCGATATTGCGCGAACTTATATTGAACTTGATACCAATCTTCAGAAGGGTATTCCCCCATTCTCTGACGATTTCCGCGACAGTAAGGAACTAGACTCACTGATTGCCTCACTACCAATCAGTGAGTTCGACAGAATTTTCGTCCTTATTATCGATGCTCTATCCTATCTTGATTGGAAACTAAGCAGTAATGAGTATGCTGACCTGAATTGCCCCACTACGGAAGAATATAGACTTTCGCCGGTACCGACTTATACACCATGTGCTTTGACTGCATTGATAACAGGATACCATCCAAGCTTGACTGGGATTTGCGATTGGAAGCTTATAACTTCCAGTGGTAAAATGATCGACCTTGACCCTGAGAACCAATCGCAATCTACTGAGTTAGACGAGATCTCTTCAGAGCTAACAAGGCAGAATACATTAACCATTATGCATAGTCACGTAGGGACACCCTTAACTAAAATTCAAAAAAGTCTGGCTAATCTAATCTCTATTCCTTTACCTTCGTCTGAATATCAAAAGGCAATTGCACAAGCATCCGAGCTTATATACAAAGAGAAATTCGAAACGAATGTGGTTGCCATATATATAGCGGACTTTGACTCATTTGGACACAGGTACTTAACTCGTAACGGATTCCACGAGTATTACTCAGTTCAAGCTAGGCGAATAAAGAATGACTTACTGCTCCCAATACAAAAGCGAGCGGAGGAAGACAAAGAAAGAACACTTGTGGTGCTCACTGCTGACCATGGCAAACTTGCTAGGTATGAAAGTAACATTCTCTCAACAGTTTTGCCTCAAACGAATGCTTTTCGGGAATGTTCGTCGTTGCTTAGTCAGTATGAGTGTAGAAGCCACGGTCGGCACATCTTGGCTTGGATTCCCGCTAGTGATATCCAGTCACTTATTCAAGACCTTGAGTCCAAATTCGCTGCAAGCAATGATATACTAATATTTGCGGGGGATACTCTCAAGAGGTTTTTTCCCCATGAGTCTCAGACCTCATTCATAAATCCGAATTTGCTTATTATGCCACGATTTGAGACAGGAGGTGCGAACGTTGCTCATGGTGGTGGGTCTCTATCGGAGGTTGTCGTCCCGGCCATAAAATTTGTATTCGGAGGAGGGTAGAATGCCAAAAGAGATAAGGCAAACTCTGCCGGCTATGGGCAGGCCTTACGAAGGAATTCAACTCTTGCTAGAGTTAGTAGCACAAAATACCCCAACATTAATAGAGCTAGATGAACTGGTGAGGCAACAGAGGCAGAATTATCTACCTGGATTGCGCTATTATTCTGGAAAAGAAGACATACTATATTTCTGCCATAAACAGTTGGGGCTTTTCAACTTTGTAGATAATCACTTTCAGCTTTCAGACTGGGGGCGCAACATCTACCGTTACTTGCAAACCCCTGAATTTGACAGGAGTTTATTTTTTCATCTTGTTGAACGATCTAGAATAAGCAAATCTGGATTAAAGAATTTTGCATCCTTCTATCGGGTTTATGATGCCCTTGAGACTTACGCACAGAGTGGCGAATTCGAAATACCACTATCATTATTCAATTCTTTACTCTTGGAAAAGTCTAACAAGTGGTCTTCCAAGGAGATACGTAACTTGTTTATAGGATGTGGCGCAGTCCAAGAGAAAGGTGACGTGATAGTGGTTGATCCATCTTTCTTCTCAGTTGACCTACGACAAAAACAGATAGAGGATTTATGGGTAGCCACAGCTCGGATACTCCAAACAGAGGGAAGACTCATCTACCCAGAACTAGTGGCCAAGCTTAGAGGTATTCACCCGGCTATAGAGTGGTATGAATTAGAAACAGCCTTTCGTTCAGGACTTATACTTAGCAAGACGAGGGCCTCGGAGTATGTAGATGGAGTACGGAGTAGTTCGTAAAGAATTCGACCGGGGTAAGCGGCTTCTTATTGCAGATATCGAGACTCTAGGAGGTAGGGTCCTGGATGTTATCAATTATTTTAGCAATTTACCAAAGAGCTGGAACATTCACTATTTTCACAATGGGGTAGAATTTAGTGAGGCAATGGACAAGGGTGATATTCAAGACGACTCAGTAATAGTGTTACCTACAGACGAAGATGTGGTGCCTGGTCGTATATATACCCTTACTATAGGCCAGGGGATAAAAGTACTTGTTGTCCTAGGTCAGAGGAATCGCAAGCTCATAGATGACCGTGATCTGTTCTTCTACATAGACGCGGTATAGGGGGTGGTATATATGAAATGGTCATTAGAGGAAGCATGTCAGGCTATTTGCGACTTATTAGGAGCTCAGACATATGCACAGCTACGGGATGTAGAGAATTCACTTAGATCCAAGGATATTATCATCTCTGACGACTTCATAGTAACTGATAACCGCCGACAGGTATTTGAAAGAATCAAGAAACAATTTACTCGGGTGGAAGGCCCTACTGTTGTCATGACAGGATATTACGGTTCGGGAAAGACGGCAATATTAATGCAATTGGAACGTGAGTTGTCGCAAGGTCAGCTTTGCTACGGCGCCCTCAAGGTAGACCCAATCGCAATTCGTCTGAATGAAGAGGATACACTAAATAAATTCCTGCAAAAGCTGTTCAACGAGCTGGCAAAACTAAAGGGTGAAGACTGGCCGATAGAGGTCTACGAAAAAACGAGAAACTTTATTGGTTTGCCTGTCCTAGAGGAAAGATCTCTGCATGCTCTAACAACTTTGCTAGTAGGAGTGCACATTACCTCTATGGGTGAAGTAGTGCACTTAATAGAAGAACTATTTAAGGAATATAAAAAATCAGAAAGCAACCAGAGAGTCATTGGTTTAATTGCTGACGAGCTTGAGAATATCACAAGAACTGCTGAACTAGCTAAGACAGAGGAGGAAAGCAAGCTTTCTAGACTATTGCGTATTCTTTTAGACAAATCTGTTAGAGAATATATTAAGAAAGATAGCATAAGTCAAGATCCTTACGCGCTAGTGATTTTCTCTATACCAGAGCGCAGGGACTTGCTATTTGGCAAATGGCTAGAGCAAGATACTGCCGATAGATGTGTGATTGTAGAGCAGAATGTAAACCTCTCGCCAGAGACTGCTGAAGTTCTTATGAAGAAAATATTGCGTTTATACCTCATGCATGTTGTGCCAGTAGCTGCGCGCAGTACGGATGACCAAAGGATTTCCAACTGGTTAGCACAGCTAAACTCGGCGACCGATACTGATAATGAGCTTTTTAATTATCCAATAATGCCTGAAGTACATAAACAAATATCCCACCGTGTTTTGTTAGAGTCTGTTGAAGGCTCAATAATGACCTTCAGGGCGTACCAACGAGCTATATACATCTTACTTCGTGAATGGAGTGGAGAACGACAGATAGATATGCGCTTTATGATAGATAAAGTCAGTGAACTCAGACATGAACTATGGAATTACCCGGCCGGTGTAGACCTGAAAAGTGTTATTGGAGAGGAAGAGATAGGTAGTTTGATAGATAAGCGATTCGAAAGACTACCGGCGGGCTATAAAAAGCTTACACTCGAAGGTTTCAAGAAGCAGCTTACACTCTTCACTTTCGCCGGTATCACGCTGAGGGCAACGCCTATGGTTATGCTAAAATACAAAGATTTGTCTTCGTTACTACAGCATATACCAGAGGAGGACAGAGTTTCCGAGTTAGGTTTCGCTGAAATTTGTAATCTGGTGCGAGACTTTAATATTAAAGGTTGGTCTGTAACTGGTGACACCTTGTACCTCGACGTACCAGCAATATTAAGCCAGCTTGAGACACCGTCCGAGACACCTCGACCAGAGGAAAGGTTGCAGGAACTCTTGTCCACAACTGAAGAGAAGAGAAAAGCCAAAGACACAACACAACTATTTCAAGAGCATATTGGCAGCAACGCTCCTAAGAAATCATGGGTCGATAGTGATAAAGTTTTACATTTGAAAGATACTACACAGCGTGGGCAACTAATAGACGAGTTCCTACTCGCGTTTGACACTGATCAAGCTATCCTAAAAAAGATAGTAGACGCGAATAAGGGTTGTTGCATTGGCGTCTTATTCAGTGAGAAACAAACAACCACCAGTGAAGACCCTCCATTCAATGTGACTGTGGTACTTCCTGACGTACTACGAGATAGGGCATCCAAATATGTGAATAAGGTCTATATCAGGCTCGCAGAGAAAGAAAGGTGGATAGAGAAATTTCAACCCCTGGTTAGTGTAATAATGAAGCGTGATGGTGGCAGTTACTATCGAGCTTTCAAAGAAGCGATAAAGGTTATGTTGCTTCTACCTTATGAAAGCCGAGAAAACCGTGCTGCTTTTAAGCAATATGAACTAGAATTAGAGATAATTATCTTTGATTCGTTAAATCTGGATGACTCAGAGCGTGAGGAATGGATAAAAGTAAAACTTGGATTGAAAAAATTTCACGATATAGAACACACAATGAGATTAACTAAGGTGCTTTCTTCCTTGGAAGCGGAGAAACTAGCGTATTCCAGTTCTGATGATGTACATACAAATCTACTTCGTAAATTTGATGTGAACCTACGCCGACCACAAGACTGGAAGCAAGAGCTAATCGATGAATGGAATATGGAGTGTTTCATATCTGACGACAGGCTTGTTCCTTATGAAAGTTGGTCGAAGGAGCGAAGAGAGCTCTACGATTTTGTGCACCAAGCTCTCGTGCAGAACAAGGGACTAACATTCTACGATGTCGGTAGGTTACTATTCGGTAATTGTCAAATCGGTAGTCTTCAGAAAGCTTGCCATTCATTGCACCTCTTCCTGAAACTTGGTAAGGGGCGTCCCTTTTATTGGAATCTAACTGATGATACAGATGATTTTGGTGCGATGAAGGTCATCCCTGGAGAACTAATTAAACAGCAAGAGTTGCGACAAGCACGTCAGCGTGCTGACGAACTAATCTGTAGCTTAGTATTGTATTCTTATGAACTTCCCCCAGAAAAACGTACCATGTATTATCCTAAACTCCGTTGGGTTTTGGAGCGAAAAGCAAAACTGGAGCCTAATGCTTCTGTAGATACAATCCGACAGATAGGAACTGAGCTTAGTAACTATAATCTTCCCCCTCGGGCAATTGGCAAGGTTCTCGTGCCACAGGAACTAATTTCTAAAATCCCTGCCAATCTTGTCAAATTAGGAGAGTTCCTCAATAAGCTGAATGAAATAATTCGAAGTGATAGCCCACTTTCCTGGGTAGTCTCAACGAAGGCTTCAAGCTTTACCCGAGATCTCGACGGGGAGCTGAAATGTGAATCTATCCTGGGGAATATCTCACGTCTATATAGTAACTGGGGTAAACCTTGTCCAGAGGAGCCAAAACCAGACCGGCTAATAGTTAGAATTTCGCAGGAGTACAATAATGAAATCGGTAGAACCCCTGGATGGGCACAGAACTTTCTCACAGAATCAGGGAAAACTTTCATCGAAAAGGTTTTCAAAATTGAACTACAGAGAATAGAGGAAAACGTGTCAGACATTTGCACTTGGTTGGAACAGCAGGTTTGTGGCATTATCAGACCATCATGGACACGAACATACTCAGATGAGGAAATAGATAGGCTACATCATGTAATATTAGAATCAGCAGTAAGTGCTGCAAAAAACGAAATAGCGACAGTCGCTACTCAATTAAAGAGTGCGTTGACCGAACTGAACAGTGCACAAGCAAACCGAATTTTTGCGCGCTATCGACAACCTCTAGACCAGCATAGGGTGCGGCTCCAGCAGGATGATAGTACAGTAGCCCAATTACCAAATCAGCTGTATGTGTCTCAATTTGGGAAGATCCTTAATATGGTTAGCAGCCACATTAAGGAATGGCAAACCTTTTATACGTCGACTTTGCAATCACAGCACGGGAGAATAACTTCGTGGTTAACAACACACGACCTCGATATTTACCGTGAGGCTATTGAGCAGTCGATGAACAAGGTCGACATGACCGTTATTCAGCTGTGTAAGGAACTGCGAGAGCAAGGGGTGGATGCTCTGAAGCTACTACGAGACACCAAGGCTACTGAGATCTTGGCACCATTCGCTGCCGCAGAGCTACTAGAAATTCTTAGGATGGAGGCAACAGATGATAGTACTAGGGAGAACACCAACTAAAGTAGCAAAACTAGGCACTGCCTTTTCTGTACCGCTTGGAAAAACTTTTGATCCGAAATCAGGGGTATTAAGCTTAGGTGAGGAAGTGCTTCTTGATGCTAACGAGCCCCACATGGTTCTCATTTGTGGCAAGAGGGGATTCGGCAAGAGTTACACGATGGGCGTGATTGCTGAAGGCCTCTTGTCAATGCCAGGAGAAGCCAGAGCAGCCTTTGCAATGGTAATCATAGATGCGATGGGAGTCTTCTGGACTATCCAGCAACCCTCACCTGAGCCTTTAGAGAATTATAAAGATTGGAACCTGACTCCTCGAGGTTTCCCAATAACAGTCTACTATCCTGAGGGTCTCGCCGAAAAATATCGGCCTTATGCCCAGTTCTTCCATAAAGGATTCCAATTGTACCCATCGGAGCTTGAACTCCCTGATTGGCTTTATCTTCTTGATATTGGTGAAGGGCAGGCTCAGGCAGCAGTCCTCTCCCAAGTAATTAAGCGTGTGAAGGCCATGCGAGGTAGATATTATTCCCTAGAAGACATGTCAGAAGTGCTTGAGCAGGTAGGAGCCCCAGATAATATTTATTCTGCTTTGGATCGCAAACTGGAGAAGGCACGTAACTGGTGCATTTTCAGCGACCAAGGGCAAAGAATTGAGGATATATTTCAACCAGGAAGTTGCTTGGTATTCGACCTAAGCGGTGCTGGAGAACTGCCATGGAATGTGAGAACACTTCTAACTGCCTTACTTTGCAAAAAGATGTATAGCAAACGCGCATTTGTGCGGACAAATGAAGAGATTTCAAAAATCTTTGGGGAACCAGTAAACGTGACATTTCCCCTTATATGGCTATTTATTGATGAAGCACACCTGTTTGCACCAGCGGAGAGAGCTACTCCGGCTACAGAACCTCTATTGGAATGGGTAAGACAGGGACGTCGCCCAGGCTTATCACTTGTTGCAGCTACTCAACAACCAGGTGCCTTAGATCGCAGGATATTGTCGCAATGTGACACGTTAATTGTTCAGCGGCTCACGGCCGGTCAGGATTCTGCGGCTATAGGGTCAAGGATTTCTGAAATCTACGGTGCAAAGTCTATTACGGAATACATGAAGATTCTACCCAAGGAAGCAGGGTATGCAATTGTTCTTAATGACCTGACTGAGGAAATCGTGCCAGTCCAGATAAGGCCCCGGCAAAGCTGGGACGGCGGGGGGAGCGCCAAGATTGAGGACTATGTGCATGTAACGCTCGATAGCGAGGCGTAGATATCAGGGTGAAAGTTAAACAAAGGTGCAAGTGATAGCACTATACGCTCTTGATTGGCTGTAACTAGTATGGAAAGGAGAAAACTCATGGCATTAGTGAGCTTATCTATGGCATTCGCCACACTCCTCATAGTAGCAAACCTAATAGCAGTCAAACTCATCAATATTGGTCCATGGGTGGTCCCGGTTGCCGTAATAGTATACCCTTTTACCTTTTTAGTGACCGACACAATTGCTGAATTATACGGGCGTCGGGCAGCTACTCGTGTCGTTTGGCTCGGTTTCGTGATGAATATCATCATGGTAGCCTTGATTTACTTGGGTAAGATAATTCCACCGTCTAGTTTTTGGGAAGGTCAGGACGCTTATAATACGATGCTTGGTTCCGTACCGAGAATTGTTTTGGCTTCAATGTTAGCCTATCTGGCTAGCCAGCATCATGATGTATTTGCTTTTCACTTTTGGAGGAGGCTGACAAATGGTAGGTTCCTGTGGCTTAGGAACAACGCTTCTACTATGGTGTCTCAGGGGATAGATACTGCACTATTCATAACCATCGCGTTTATTGGGGTTGTCCCGACAAACGTACTGCTGAATATGATCGTGGGGCAATACGTTATTAAACTTGGCATCGCCATGGTGGATACACCTATATGTTACGCGCTGGTTGGACTGCTCCGTCGTAAGGGTGTTCAACCACTCGCCGAGCTTACTGAGGAAGTGAGCCTAGCTGATTAACTCGTGTTCGCACAAGTCTCGTGCCTAGTTGAACTACCACATATCTGTATCCAGTACCTCTGTACACTTCGTAAACCGCCGGTCATTAATTCGCAAGGTCGGTAGTTCTAGAGTAGGACGTGCAGGTCATTCCTCCACTGGTTGTTGCCTCCCAGGCAAGTATGGTAAAATCGGGCAAGCAAGTAGTGAGGAAGGGAAATAATCCGACCTCCTGACTGTTGGGATTTCAGGTATCTGTCCCACCCACTTTTGTAGCTAAAAAAGTTGTCTGGAAGGCCGACAACACTGTGCTGACTCTTAATCAGCCGGTTGGAGGTTCGAGTCCTCCGCGGCTCACTATTTAGCCCCACCACTTAAACCCCCAGAGTAACACCACACCCCAAAGTAGAGATGACCCTATTTGTATACAGATGTGACAAAAAGCCATTTTATTACCTACTGTACTAAAGCATGGTCCAGTATTAATAACATATCGTACAGTGTGGTATATTAGCTGCAAGATTCATTTTCAATAATATGAATGGAGGTTCATCATTATGACAATCAAGATTGTTACTGACAGTACCGCCGATCTACCACAGGCTTTAGCCGAAGAATTAGGAATAACCGTAGTACCTCTGTACGTGCAATTTGGAAACAAGACCTATCGTGACCGCATAGACATTTCTGAAGATGAGTTCTATGAGAGGTTATTAAATGATCCTGTACATCCAACCACCTCACAACCAAGCCCGCAGGACTTTGCAGATGTCTACAATAAGTTATCTAAGCAAGCCGATGGGATTGTCTCAATTCACATCTCAAACAAACTTAGTGGCACATGTAACTCGGCACTGCAGGGAAAAGAACTAGCGGCAACAGAGTGCCCAATTGAAGTGGTAGACTCGGAGATGGTATCAATGGGGTTAGGTCTTATTGCTGCTAAGGCAGCCGCCATTACCAGTCCTGGAAAGGATTTGCAGCAGGTGGTTGAAGAAGTAAAGCAATTGATCCCCAATACTCATGTCTGGGCTCTTTTTGATACCCTGAAATACCTTGCCATGGGCGGCCGTATTGGCAAGGCAAAGGCACTGCTGGGATCCGTATTAAATATCAAACCTATACTAGTAGTTAAAGATGGGGAAATGGCGCCAGCAACTCAGGCTCGAAGCCGGAGTAAGGGTATCGACCTGCTGTATGACTTTGCAATCAACTTTACAGATATTCAAGATCTGGCCGTCATGTATACCACCACGCTCGATGAGGCGGAGGCCTTAGCCAGACGTTTGAGTGCTATATTTAATCGGGAGCAGATAAAAATAGCCAGACTAGGATCGGCGCTGGGGGTACATGCCGGACCGGGTGCTTTAGCTGTTGCTCTAAGGGGATCTTAAAGAAGAGGCGATATAATAACAATTCATCTTTTAGTTCCGTATCGAATTCAAAGATGATGGCCGTTATGATTTAGGAGTAGCTACTTTGTCCGACGGCTAATCGGAGGGTCTGTTGCCGAAGTTGATTTATAATAGAATTATGGTGTCGAAAAGCCGCGGGGTGGGCTAAAAAGCCCATACCCTGATTGCCTCCGAAACTATCTCTTGTGGATGGCTTGCTGAAGTTGGTAGGCCGTGCAGGTCTCGCACCTGCGACACCCCAGATCAAAAGTAAGGTATTCAGGTCACAAAAGGTTGATTTGGTCTTCATTGCTAGACGCAATTGGTATCAACATTCTAGGCATGTAGTCGACCAAGGAGAATGAACTGTGCCTGACCGAAGCTAGAATTTGCTAATAATTTGCTAATAGACTGAATAAAACGGGTTAACACTAGATGGTATTCTAGCTACAAAATGGGTTTCGGGCAACTAACGCAAAAACACTGTTCTGAACGTAAAACCACTGTTTGGGACACCTGACGCCAGTTCCGAAGACCGATGCTCTGTCCGCTGAGCTATAGGCGCTAAATTAGTGGGGTGAGTGGAGGGATTCGAACCCTCGCTCTCCAGGGCCACAACCTGGCGCCTTAAACCACTAGGCCACACTCACCATGATAGTGTTAGGTCGCTCACATTATAGCTAAAAACCTCAGTCCTTTCAAAGGTAACGTTATTTTGTAGCCAGCTCTACTACAGTAACCCCGGCACCGCCCTCACCATAGTTACCCGGTCGGTATGATTTGACCAAGGGGTGCCTGGCAAGTTGTCCCCGGACCGCCTGACGCAAAGTCCCGGTTCCTTTGCCATGGATTACCCTGACTTGGTATAAACCGGCCATAAAGGCATCATTCAGGTATCGGTCTAGCTTAAACAGAGCCTCATCTATGGTTAAGCGACGGAGATGCACCTCGTTTTGTGGCTGATTGGTTAGCATACCATTTATTCTCCCCCAAGAGCGGTTACTCCGTCGCCGATTGTAACACTATGGTGGGGAATAGGGCAATTTGTTGGTCAAAATTTGTATAGTTTTGGGTTAGCCGGACTTTTTTAATGAATTTTTAACGGGAACCCTATTGACATTTTGCCATTTGGCGAATTATAATACTTATATGACTACTATGAGTAACAATTTAGGCAAGATAATCAAGCAGCAGAGAGTTGCGGCGGAACTGACGCTTAAGGAGTTGTCGGCTGTATCAGGTATATCTTCGTCATACCTGGGTCGGGTGGAAAGGGGGGAGCGTTTCCCCTCAGCTCGTGTGCTACGGAAAATCGCCAAGCCTCTGGGTTTTGAGGAGGGTGAGTTATTTTCCTTGGCCGGTTACCTGTCTCCCCAAACACCGAGTATGGCTGAGGCGAATCCAGACTATAGTAGCGGTCGGCTGGACCCTTATGTAGCCAAAGTGTTAGCCCAGGAGTCGGTTGATGTACAGCGTGCTGTTATTGGCATTCTCAATATCTTAAAGAGCATTGCCAGGGGTGCGACCTAAGGAAAAAGGTGCTGACCGCAGGTCTGAGTAATACCTGTCCTTCATTTTAATTTCCGCTGAATCTCTGTTTTCTAATTGAGCTTTATCAATTGATAGTGATTATTGACCTTACCCCCTTTGTCCCCCTCTCCTTCAAAGGAGAGGGAGACAGATTTTAGAGAGGGGCTAACGCCCCTCTTAGACACTCCTGCTTAAATACGCTTCTGCCGTCAAAAAAAGAGCAAGAACATTTAGAGAGGGGTTTCACCCCTCTCCTGTCTAAATTCCCCCTTCCCTTACCCAGGGAAGAGGGTCAGGGGGATAGGTTTCTAAATAATCTATCAACTTTCTCTTGATAAATATGCGTTTTGGTAGTATAGTTTAGCTTTAGATGGTAGCAATAGACTTTTTCGGTCGTCTAACTGAATCCCGAGCCTTATCACTTTTGACCAAGGTAAGTCATTTTCTCATCGAGCAGGGCATAGATTCCTATATTGTGGGTGGGTTTGTGCGGGATGTCTTGCTGGAACGAGATACGGCTGATATTGATATTGCTGTCGCTGGCGACGCTCTGGAAATTGCATCCAGGGTAGCTGATAATCTCGGCGGTAAGTACGTTCTGTTGGATAAAGTAAACAGGGTGGGTAGAGTGGTTCTCAGAGACGAGAGACAATGGGAGATTGATTTCTCTACATTTGAGGGTAGTATTGAACAGGACCTGAGACGGCGTGATTTCACCATAGATGCCATGGCAGTTGACCTTAGCCAGTTAGGTAAGGAGTGTACCGAGATTCAGCTTATTGACCCGTTGCATGGCTGGGATGACCTTCAGCAGGGTGTAATCAGGGTTGTTGCCGAGACAGCGTTTACATCGGATGCGGCGCGCCTGTTGCGGGCAGCAAGGTTAACTGCCGAGCTTGGCTTTAGTGTTGATAAAGGAACCGAGGCTCTAATCCGACGCCACTCTCATCTTATATCCGGTGTAGCCGGAGAGCGGGTGAGGGAGGAGCTGTTACGACTTCTGGCAGTTCCTCGGGCTGGTCAGCTGTTGTCCTATCTTGATGGACTGGGTTTGCTGACGGCATTGATTCCAGAACTGGCTCAGGTAAAGGGGGTCAGCCAGCCTAGAGTACATTTCTGGGATGTCTTTGACCATTCCATCCAGACTGTAGTTGCTGTTGATTTTCTGCTCAGGCAGGGTGAATGGCAATATGCCGGCAAGGAAGTCCTGGCTGCTGTCCCGTGGTCAACAGCACTGGCTCAGCACTTTGACCAGGGAGTCAGTAGTGGTAGCACCAGAGGGTTACTCCTTAAGCTGGCGGCACTTCTTCACGATGTTGCCAAGCCTCAGACTAAGAGTATTGATGCCGAAGGTCGGACGCGGTTTTTAGGGCATGACAGAGAAGGAGCAGCAATAGCCTCCGGTATTTTGGAAAGGTTAAGATTTAGTACCAAAGAGATAAAGCTGGTGGAAATTATGGTGAGGTATCATCTCCGCCCAACACAGATGAGTCACGAGGGGCTTCCCACACCCAGAGCTGTTTATCGTTACTTTCGTGATACCGGTGAGGCCGGGGTTGATGTACTGTTTTTGAATCTGGCCGACCATCTTGCCACCAGGGGACCGCATTTAAAACTAACCCATTGGCAGGAGCATGCCCAAATAGTAGAATATGTCCTGGCTCAGCGTTTTCAAGAGGAAAGAGTAATTGTTCCTCCCAAGCTGGTTAGCGGGAATGATGTAATCAATATCTTTGGAATGAGCCCGGGACCTAGAATAGGAGAACTGCTGGAGGCAGTGCGTGAGGCACAAGCCTCAGGGGAGTTAGCTACCAGGGAAGAGGCTCTATCTTATATTCGTGAGCATTTATTGAGTAAGGCAGTGTAAGTAGATATGTCAAAACGAAACATGCTGGTTCTTATGACGATATTAGCCCTTTTTATTTTTGTCCTGTGGGTGCTCTTACCCGTGGACAGCGAGAGGTTTGGGCGACAGGGAATTCGGTTGGGGCTGGATTTACAGGGCGGTATGCATATGGTTTATCGGGTTGATTTGTCCCAGGTAAAACCAGATGAGCAGGCAGATGTTATTGATGGCGTAATACAGGTTATCAGCAACCGAATTAACCCTCTGGGAGTAACTGAACCGGTTATCCAGAAACAGGGTGAAGACCGGATAGCCGTTGAATTACCCGGTCTGAGCATAACGGATAAAGAGAAGGAAAGGCTGTCGCGGGTGGCATTATTGGAATTCGGCGAGCTGGCAGATGAGGAAGAAGAAGCGACATGGGAGAATGCGAGGGGCAGATGGAAACCAGCTACGGCAATAATTGACGGCGAGGAGAAGGAACTAACCAGCCGGTATTTTAAAGAAAATACCTATGTAGACCGGGATAATCTGGGTAATCTGCTGCTTATTTTTGAGTGGGATGAAGAAGGCAGCAAGATTTCAGAAAAGGTTACCGGCCGTTTGATAAACCAGCCTCTGGGCATATTTGAAGGCGGCGATTCGCTGTTGGGGGAGGATGGCAGACCCATCGCACCGATTGTTCGTTCCACGATTACAGATAAAGGTCAGATTGAGGGACTAAGCTATGAGGAGGCTACCAGTATATCCGGTCAGTTAAACGCCGGTCGTTTACCGGTGGCTCTGGAAATACTCTATGACCAAACCGTATCACCTTTGCTGGGCGCCGACTTTATTGATATGGGTACCAAGGCAGGATTAATCGGCATAATATTGGTGATGCTGTTTATGATTATTTACTATCGCCTGCCCGGGGTTCTGTCCGGTCTGTCTCTAATCTTTTACGGGGCTTTAGTGCTAGCCATATTCAAGCTGATACCGGTTACCCTCACCCTGGCTGGCCTGGGTGGCTTTATCATCTCTATAGGTATGGCAGTAGATGCCAATGTGCTTATCTTTGAGCGGATGAAGGAGGAATTGAGGACGGGGCAGACACTGGGGGCAGCTATTGAGGCTGGTTTTAACCGTGCCTGGACAGCCATCAGGGACAGCAACATAACTACCTTTATTGCCTGTGGCATTTTGTATTGGTTGGGTAGCAGTATTGTCGCCAGTGCTCCGGTGATGGGTTTTGCCCTTACCCTGTTTATCGGTGTGGCGGTAAGTATGTTTACCGCCATCACGGTTACCCGTACCTTCCTGCGCCTGTTTGTTGGTAGCCGATGGGCAAAGAGGGCTTATTTATTTACTCCATATATAGGAAGAGGATAATGCTGGATATTGTAGGTAAAAGATTCTGGTTTCTTATTATTTCGGGTATTTTCACCCTGCTCTGTGTCATTTTTCTGGCGGCTTTTGGTCTTAGAATGGGGATTGAATTTAGCAGTGGTTCAATGATAACCTTGAACTTTGACCAGAAAGTAGAGCAGTCTGATTTGCAGGGGGAACTGGCTAGTTTAGGCTATACCAATGCTATTGTTCAGACTACCGGTGCCGGTGATTTCTTTATCCGCACCCGTGAATTAAGCGGTGAGGATAAGACAGCACTGGAGAGTGGCTTAACTGCCAGGTTCGGTTCGCTTACGGTGAGGGAGTTTGATTCAGTATCGCCGATGATAGCCACTGAGACAGCACGTAATGCACTTATTGCAGTAATTATAGCGTCAATTGGTATACTGCTGTATATCACCTGGGCGTTTCGCCACATGCCCAGCCCCTTCCGCTACGGAACCTGCGGCATAATCGCCCTGGTGGTCAATGTGCTGGTGGTATTAGGTGTTTTTGCTGTCCTCGGTGCTATGTTTGGCTGGGAAATCAATTTGATGTTCATTACCGGTGTTTTAGCTGTTATCGGCTATAGTGTGAATAATACTGTGGTCATCTTTGATAGAATACGGGAGAATTTGAAACGGGGGGTAAGCCCTCACTTTGAGCTTATAGTAAATAACAGCCTGGTTGAGAGTCTGAGCCGTTCCTTCAATACCAGTCTCACCACACTAATTGTGGTGATGGCTTTACTCCTCTTTGTTGGGGCAACGATTCAGAATTTTGCCGTAGTTTTACTCATTGGCATCGTTTTTGGTACTTTTAGCTCGCTTTATATTGCTCCGCCCCTCTTGGTAGTCTGGGAGAATAGCGAGTGGGGAAAGTTTGTTAAACGACCATCTCTGGTGCGTCCACTAGCCCGAAGAATACTATCGCTAGGAAAACGACGCCCCAGCTAAAGCTAAGGACAGTTGATGAAGTTACTTATTTACCTCACCCCCTGTGTCCCCCTCTCCAACCTACACTCCCCCCTTCTCTTATCAAGGGAAGGGGGTCAGGGGGATAGGTTGATAAGCAATATCAAAAAGTAAGTGATGGATGATGTTTTCTACCAGAAGCGGTGTGGCTAAGCTTTTTCTCCCTAGGACAGGTTATGGATTTCCCTTATGGACTTAAGCAGGGGAGCAATATCGGGTACCCCGCCTTACAGGGAAAGCTAAGGGAGGGTGATGGGCAGTGTTTTCTACAAGAACGGGTGTAGCTAGACTTTCTCTCCTTGTTGTCATCAGCCTGGTTGTGCTCAAGGTAGCAGTGGCTATCGTAACCGGTAGCCTCAGTATTATTGCTCAGGCTGCGGACAGTTTTCTCGACCTCTTTGCCGTAGCTGTCATCTTCTTTGCTATTGGTATCGCCACCAAGCCGGCTGATGATAAACACCCTTTTGGTCATGGCAAGGTGGAAGACATTGCGGCAGTGGTGCAGGCACTGCTGATTGTAACTGCCGGTGGTTTAATAATCTATTCAGCAGTGCGCCGAATGATATCGGAGGTTACCATAGAGATGACCGGAGCTGGGATAGGGGTAATGCTGGTTTCAATAATAGCCAGTATTTTCCTTTCACGCCACTTGCTCCGGGTATCACGAGCAACAGATTCGATAGCGTTAGAGGCAATGGCTCACAATATTGCTGCCGATGTCTACTCCGCGGCAGCGGTACTGGCTGGACTAATAGCTATACACTTTACCGGAATCAGTATTCTTGACCCTATTATCGCGCTACTGGTAGCTTTATTTATCCTGAAAGTGGCTTATGATGTGATGAGGAAGTCATATGGGGGGTTAATGGACGTTAGATTATCTGAGGTCGAGGAAGCTGAGATACAGTCTTGCATCGTGGAACATTATTCCGAGCTGGTCAGTTTCCATAAACTACGTACTCGCAAAGCAGGAAGCCAGCGTTATATAGACCTGCACCTGGTAATGCCCAAAAATACTACTGTAGAAGAAGCACACCAGTTATGTGACCACCTGGAGGAGGACATAAAGACCAGGTTGCTTGATGCCAGTGTAACCATTCATGTTGAACCTTGTAACATGGAGTGCGACCAGTGCTCTGTTTCCTGCAATCTGCGTAAGCGAAGCCACTAACACAATTGGTGTATTTCCTTTATGGACTTAAGCAGGGGAGCAATATCGGGTACCCCGAATGCATACTTTGACGGCCCTATGAGGTCTTCAGTTTTGTTGTTATCCAGAAGAATATTGAAGGTGGCATTTATTGAGGCGGCTAAGGCGGGGAGATTATAGCCACCCTCTAGCGTGAAGACCAGACGACCACCACATAACTCATCAGCCAGTCCTTTTATAATTCTTATCATTTGGGCAAAGCCGGTAATGCTTACCTGCATAAAGGCAATACCATCCGCCCAATGGGCGTCATAACCGGCAGAGACCAGGATGAGCTGGGGCTTAAAGCGCCTGACAGCAGGGACGATAATCTGGGCAAAGGATTGTAGATATTCAATATCACCGCAGCCTGATGGCAGGGGAATATTAACTGTGGTTCCTTTAGCCGTCCCACTGCCGATTTCCTCCACGCTACCAGTTCCCGGGTAGAATGGATATTGGTGAGTGGACACATAGAGCACCCGGGGGTCATCGTAGAAGGCTTCCTGGGTGCCGTTACCGTGATGTACATCAAAATCAATGATGCCAATGCGTTCCAGTTTGTATTTGGCGAGGGCGTATTTGGCGGCAATAGCTATATTGTTGAATAAACAGAAGCCCATAGCCTGGCGAGCGGTGGCATGGTGCCCCGGGGGTCTGACCAGAGCCAAGGCACTGCTTACCTCTCCATCCATCACCGCCTCGGTGGCGGTGATGAGACCGCCGGCAGCATAAAGCGCTGCCTCATAAGAATCGGATGACATTACCGTATCAGGGTCAAGCCAATCGCCGCCCTGCTTGGCTACGCTCTCAACGCGTGATATATGCTGTTTATCGTGCACCAGTGACAATTCTTCAATAGAGGCAGCACGGGGTTTGATGGGTGTCAGCTGCTGGCTGAGTCCGGTCTGTTCCAGACAAGAAATAATAGCCTCTAACCTCCGGGCGTTTTCTACATGGGTTCCGGTATCATGTTTGAGATAGATGGGGCTATAAACAATGCCTACTTTCATTAGCATGTCTCCCTTTTAGCGAAACTAGATAGTTTTTCCTGCCGGTTAAATCCGTGTTAAGTTTTTACGGGGCTCTTTTGACCAGTGATTTGGACATATGGACAATCCATTGCCAGTGCAAAATTACGTGTATGATAACCACTACCAGTAGAGCTACGGCTACCCAGTCATGAATGTCAATCCAGGTGTCTCTTGGGATTGTCCAGAAGGTTAATGTTCCTCCATCACCACCGTCCTGCCAGCCTCTTCCTCCTCCTGCTCCACACCTGGGAAAGGCGAGCCAGAGAACAAAGCCTGATATTACTTCAACGAGGGACAGTAGAATCAAGGTGATAGCTAGAATAAAATTCCGTGTTGCCTTCCTCAATACCCCGATTCCCCGAAAACACTATTCCCTATCTATCATTATAACACATGTTGACTGGTGGTGGGCTAAACCACCAGCTTTATCCCTGATATCAGGAACCACCCGCCAAATCCGACAAGTAACAGGCTGCAGGCAATAAACAGCCATTCCTGAAATTTCCTTCCCCAGAGGGTGTGGGTTCGGTAGATTATAATGGCAACGAATGACAGCCAGACCAAATCACAGAGCCAGTGAACAGTAATAAACGCGATTAACCCGGTTGTGCCGAAATCAAGGGATTTCATAATGAGCATACTGCCGATAGTTGCCCACCATACCAGAAAAAACGGGTTAAGCCCGCTGGTTATGATGCCGGCAGTAAAGGCATTATAGGGTAAATTCTTGCCAGCCTGGACTACCTCGGTCCGGGCGCGAAACATGCTTATTCCCAGCCAGAAAATCATACCGCCACCCAGTATGCTTAGCACCAGCTGCACGATGGTATTCTGGAAGAACGGGGCAAAGCCAAAGTATATAATCAGTATCAGTGGGATTTCTATGACGGCATGCCCCAGGGATATCTGGGTGCCCGCCCAGGGAGACCGGTAGCTTTTGGCTACGGTCATGGCGAACATAGGTCCGGGCATCATCACCCCGGATAACGAAATTACCACCACGCTGAGTAAAAATGGGAGCATCGGTTAGATTGTAACATATTTGATTTCCTGATGCTTGGCATAGCCTCGCTTGAGTTGGTCAGTTTAATAACTTATACTTGAGGAAAAGTGACTGCTGGTAAGGAAAATTGAAGTGGTAGAGATAACCGACCGGGATTTCTCAGTGGAGGAAATAATCAGCCGAATGGCTAAGCCAGAGGTGGGGGGTGTCATAATCTATCTGGGCACGGTGCGCAGCTTTTCCGAGGGTGGGAAGGTAGAAAGGGTTGAGTTTGATGCTGACGAGGCTGTAGTCGGCAAAATTAGGGATATAGAGAAGAAGACGCTCAAGGACTTCGATGTGGAGGCAGTGGCGATAGTGCACCGTGTCGGTCGGCTGAAGGTTGGGGATAGGATTCTGCTGGTAGCGGTGAGTGCGGCGCATCGCCAGCCCGCTTTTGCTGCCTGTATGAGTATAATAGATGCCATTAAGGGCATACACTCCACCTGGCAACGGGAGGTCTATCGCAGTAGCTAGACTGGGAGAAAGCGGATGTCATTAGATTTAGCTAAGCTAGTGTCTCAGGTTGGCGGTATGATTGCCCGGCTGAAGGCAGGCAGAGAAGAAAAGCAGGAGCGTCTGAACAATGCTTTAGATGTTCTTCGCCGTCAAACCCCTGACCTTGATTCTTTAGCCAGCAAGATTGCCGCCAGCAAGACCACCTGGCTGGTGGCTGGTCTGGTTGATGGGCTTGACCGGCACTATGCACCACCCCCTTGCCCCCTGGAATTCACCGTAATGGCTACCGATGGCTCTCACATTGACGTTGACCGGCATCGCTCCACAAGGTGTTACCTGATAAATATCGGCACCGTTGTCCTTAACTATGGTGCCCAGCCCAACGCCCTCCTTGATAGCATTCCCAACCTCTACTCCGGGGATGAAGACCTGGTTATTAGCCCGGCTGGTGTTAAGGGGCGGGAGCAGCCTGTAGAAGGTACGCTGTTGGGCATCAAGCGGGGTGTTGATGAACTCTACCAGCTGGTGCAACTGGCTAAGGAGCTGCCCGCCGGCAGCTCCACTCTGGCTTTGCTGGACGGCACCCTCATTCTGTGGGGTCTGGAGGCTTACCCCGAGTTTGTTACCGAGGCACTGCTGGATAAGGGCTTCCTGAGCTATCTGGATGACATAAAAAAGCTCAATAGTGATAAAAAGCTGGCGCTAGCCAGCTATATCAGTTTTTCCCGCAGCACCGATGTCGCCAATGTGCTGCGGGTGGCGCTGTGCCCCTATGACCCCCCCGATTGCGACCGCTACTGCTCTACCAGTGACAAAAGAGATTGCGATGCGGTAGCTGGAGTTCGGGACAGAGACCTGTTCCTGAATTTGTTAAGTCCCGGGGAAAGGTCAGCCCTGTTTATCAGCCAGTCGTCCATAGTTAACAAGCACTACGGCGCCCACCGGGTATATTTCTTCTACCTCAGAGTGGGTGATGAAATTGCTAGAGTTGAGATTCCCCAGTGGGTAGCACTGGATGAGAATCTGCTCAACTTCACCCATTCTCTGGTCTTGGACCAGTGCCGGCGGGGACAGGGCTATCCCGTGGCGTTAAGCGAAGCTCATGAGAAGGCAGTGGTAACCGGGGCGGATAGAGAGCAGTTCTGGCAGCTGGTGGAGTCGTCTCTGGTGGACGAGCACCTCCCCACCCTCGCCTCCGCCAAGAGTTTAAGCAAAAGGACAAGGTGGGTGTAAGGTATTAATGACCCACTCTTGGCAATTGAGGAATGCACTAAATAATGAAGTAGTTCGACAGAAGGGAGGAAAACAAAATGAAGAGCAGTGGCCCCGGATTTGGTTTGATATGGTTCATCGGCTGGCTGTTCACCATCGGTTATGCGGAACTGGTATGGTGGAAAATTATTCTCGGGATAGTGGTCTGGCCTTTCTACCTGGGCCAGGTGGTAGGGTAAAAGATACCAAGCCTGTATACTTAGCACAGAGGGAATGCAATAACCTCACCCCCTTTATCCCCCTCTCCTTGAAAGGAGAGGGGGAAAGAGAGTGTTTGAAGGGGCGAAGCCCCTTCAAACTTGCCGTGATAGGTGATGGGGAAAAGGAGGAGTAAATTATTATGAGGCAATATGATTTTCAAGCATTCTTAAACTCTGTTAGTGACTTGGAATACCCAGAAATGATGTGGGAAGCTAAACGAGAAAAAATGGCTGTTGAACGTGGTCTGTCTCCGGGTAGAGGAATAAAGGGAATCGACAAGCAATATAGGTACAAAGCAATAAAATATAACGAATTGCTGGGAGGATTTCTTTTCCTCCTTAGGAAAGGCATAAAACCTGCTGGAGTATCGGACTGGGATTTTCAGTCCTTCCGTCCAGTTATAGAAAAACTTGTAGAGAAGGGGCAATTGCAATCTACAATTTTAAGCTGGTTTTAAGGGGGCGAAGCCCCTTCAAACTTGCCTTGGTGAATCAGTTTGGGAAAGTAGGCAATGGGAAAAGAGGAGGTTCTCCAATGATACAAAAATATAGAAAAGGGCAAAAAGTAAGAATCGTAGAAGTGAAAAATCAGCATGGACACTTGAAATACCCCAAAATTGAAGAATATGTAAATGAGACCGGGGTAATCGTGGAACCTCGGGCTAGCTTGGTAAAAAATCTTGATAATACAGATATGCCTGAATCATATCCTATCTACACAGTTAGGCTTGATAAGAGTGATGTAGAAATAGAAGTATGTGAGGATGCGCTAGCGGCAGTGGATGAGTAGTGTAGCATTTTATTAAAAGTTAGGAGGACAAAACAAATGGGAAGCAAGGGAAGAAAGAATGTGAAGAAACCCAAGAAGCCGAAGGAAAAGAAGAAATAAGAAAAAGGGTGAGTCAAAGAGAGGCGGAGCCTCTCTTATACCACTAATTCCCCTTCCCCTTATCAAGGGGAAGGGGATAAAGGGGATAGGGTTACCTGACAGAAAGAAGATTGTTATATTTTCAAATTCTAGTGGTAATCGCTAAAATAGCAGGTGAGATTTGTCTCCCGGGGAGGGCAACATGCCGAATGGATATGAAATAAATGATTTAGCTAAGGAAGAGTCCTGGCGGATGTTCCGCATAATGGGGGAGCTGGTGGAGGGCTTTGATAAGCTTTCCGGTATTGAGCCAGCAGTAACCATCTACGGTTCCTCACGACTCAAAGCGGATGACGAGCTATATGCTCAGACCGAGGAGATAGCCTATCGGCTGGGAAAGCTGGGCTTCTCCGTTATAACCGGCGGCGGACCCGGCGTGATGGAAGCCGCCAACAAGGGTGCGCTTAGAGCCGGAGTCACCTCAGCCGGGCTTAACATTGAGCTACCTGAGGGACAGGCTTGCAATACTTATACAAATAAGTCAATAACCTTCAATCACTTCTTTGCTCGCAAGGTTATGCTGGTGAAGTATGCCGTTGCCTTTGTCATCCTGCCTGGTGGCTTGGGCACGCTTGACGAGCTAACCGAGGTGCTCACCCTGATGCAGACCCATAAGATGAGACCCTTCCCGGTGGTATTATTCCATAGCGAATACTGGAAAGGATTTCTGGACTGGCTGCAGAACTCTGTCTTAGCCAGGGAGTTTATCTCTGAAGAAGACCTTGACCTGCTGATAGTTTGCGACCACCCTGATGAGGTAATTGAGGCTGTCCAGAGGTGGTATGAAAAGCAAGAGGTTGTCGGCAGGAAAGCCCTGCTCAAGTAACAGAATAAATTTGAAATTTGGATTTAGTGCTTAGATATTAGAATTTCACAAAGGGGGGTTATGAAGTGGAAAGAGTGGGAGAGGTTGTTGAAGCCAGCACCACCGATTTTGTTGCCCAGTGCTACGAACTCTACCAGTCGCCGCCATTGGGCAGTCTGGTAAAGACCGGGGACTCAGGTGGGGAGCTATATGGCGTTGTCTATAATGCCGCCACTACCAGCCTGGAGCCGGGGCGGCGTCCCATTGCCCGGGGCAAGGACGAGGCTAGTGAAGAGGAGATTTATCGCTCCAACCCTCAGCTATTAAAGTTGCTCAGAAGTGAGTTCAACGCTCTGGTGGTGGGGCACCGGCAAGGTGATAAGTTGCATCATTATTTATCGCCCCAGCCCGCCCGAATCCATGGCTTTGTTTACCTTTGCCCCCCGGAAGAGGTGAAGGAGTTCAGCCAGTCCTTTGATTTCCTCAATATATTGATTAGCAGTCACCTTACGGTTCCCGTAGATGAAATAGTATCTGCCTGCTTGCGTCAGATGAGTCAGGCGCATGAAGACCGCCGTGCCTTCCTGGTGGCTGCCGGCAAAGAGCTGGCTGTATTACTCAGCGGCGATTTTAATCAATTCAAGGCTATTCTGGGGAGGATTAAGCAATGAATGACAGGCTGGGTATTGTTGTCTCCGGTTCATTAACCAGAGGGGTAGAGGTCAGGCTGGATAGCTCGGCTTCGGTGGAGGATATGGTGGTGGGACGCTATGTAACCATTGAGGGAAACAGGCGGCGTTTCTTCGGCATGATAACCGATGTCAGCCTGGGGGTAACCGACTCAAATATTACCCAGACCCCGCCCGATGTTGCCGACCCCTTTATCGCCGAGGTGTTGGTTGGCACCAGCACCTATGGGACATTGCATGTATCTTCCTATCTCACCATCGGCGGTGATGTTGACAGTCTCCTTGAAGGTCCCCAGCCGGTTAAGACGATTCCCGGTCATTTTTCGCCGGTAAACCTGGCTTCGGAGCGGGATATTGAGTTGGTCTTTGGCAAAGAGGACGAAGAAAGGTTCTGGATTGGCAATCCGCTGGATATGGAAACCAAGCTCTGCCTTAATCTGGAGGAGTTTGTGAAGCGTTCCAACGGTGTCTTTGGCAAGAGCGGCACCGGCAAGACATTCCTCACCAGGATTCTGCTTATCGGTATGTTGCAGAAGAGCAAAGCGGTGAATCTAATCTTTGATATGCATAATGAGTATGGCTGGGCGGGAACCAGCGAGGGCGGTCCGCCGGTAAAAGCACTGAAGCAGCTTTTCCAGGATAGAGTGGCGGTGTTCACCCTTGACGAGGAAAATTCAAGGCGGCGCAAGGTAAGCACCGACTTTGTGGTCAGGATTGGCTATGATGAAATTGAGCCTGAGGATATCGGGCTGCTGCGCCAGACCCTGAATCTTACCGAGCTTGCCGTTGAAGCTGTTTACCAGCTACGCCGCAAGTTTGGTAAGGACTGGCTGCAGAGCGCCCTTGATTTGAAGGGTGTTGACGACTTGCCCGAGGATTTGAATATTCACGAGAGCACCCTGCAGAACCTGCAGCGGGGATTGATGACCATCCGGCGGCTCCCCTTTATAGAACCTCATGCTCCGACTAATGCGGTGGATAGTATTTTGAGTTATCTTGACCGGGGTATCAATGTGGTTCTGGAGTTTGGTCGGTTCAGGGATATTACATCCTATATTCTGGTGGCGAATATGCTCAGTCGCCGTATCTATGCCCAGTATCAGGCAAGGATGGAGAGGGCGATGGGTGAGGATATTGCTAAGCCTACGCCCCTGGTAATAACTATTGAGGAAGCACATAAATTCCTCAATCCGGAATTGGCTAACCAGACCATATTCGGCACTATCGCTCGCGAGATGCGTAAATATAATGTTACCCTGCTGGTGATTGACCAGCGACCCAGTGGCATTGATGATGAGGTTATGTCCCAGATTGGTACCAAGATAACCTGCCTGTTAGATAATGAGCGTGATATTGATAGTGTGCTGGCTGGCGTATCGGGGAAGAGTGAACTGAAGTCGGTGTTAGCCAAGCTGGCAGCCAAGCAGCAGGCGCTTATCTTCGGCCATGCGGTGCCGATGCCGGTGGTATTCAGGAGCCGGGAGTATGGTTCGGCTGAGTCCTACAAGGACTTTCTCCCCGGCAAACCGGCAGAAAAGGATATTGAGGATTTGTGGTCATGAGGAAGAAGGTCGGGTTGGCGTTGGGCAGTGGTGCGGCGCGGGGGCTGGCTCACATTGGGGTGCTGGAGGTTATGGAAAGGGAAGGGATTTCTGTTGATATGATTGCCGGCACCAGTGTCGGGGCAGCAGTGGGTGCTCTCTACGCTCAGGGTAATAATGCCAGCCAAATCAAGGGACTGGCTATGAATATGGGCTGGAAAAAATTGGTCCCGCTGATGGACCTTGCTCTGCCCAGGACTGGCTTCATTGGGGGCAGGAAGGTTAAAGAGCTGATGGGGTCAATCGTTGATGATGTAAAATTTGAGGATTTGAAGATACCTTTTTCCTGTGTGGCAACCGATATAATGACCGGTGAGGAAGTAGTAATTAATCAGGGGTCGGTGCTTGAGGGAGTGAGAGCCAGCATCTCCCTCCCCATAATATTCACGGTGGTTAAACGGGAAGGAAGGTATCTGGTGGATGGTGGTCTGGTTAACCCGGTACCGGTGAGTGTTGTCAAACAGATGGGAGCTGATATTATCATAGCCGTCAATGTTATCCCTGATGTTAGGGAGAGGAGTAGCTGGGTGAACAAAGAGGGTAAAGAAGGGACTAAAGAACCCCACATCTTCAGCATAATGATGCAGTCCATATATATCGGCACTTACTCACTGGTGAAGTCCAGTTTTGAGGAAGCCGACATTGTGATTGAACCCCAGATGGCGCATATTGGTGGTGGTGATTTCCATCGCGCCCAGGAATGTATTTCACGGGGCGAGATGGCGGCTCAAGCCTCTATTCTGGAGATAAAAAGACGACTGCAAGCCTGAGAATATAGTCCCGGTGGTGGCTCATCGGGGAGGCTTTTCTTGTTGATTGATACTGTTTACCTGCCCCTTTACCCTCTTAGATATTAGTTAGCAACCTACCCCCTTTATCCCCCTCCCTTCGTAAGGGAGGGGGAGATAATTTTGAAAGAGGGGCGCTAGCCCCTCTTAGGAAAGCTATTTTTTCTTCCCAGGCTTTCGTTTCTTGTATACGCGCATTGCTCTAACCGTTTCACTGCCATGTCTAAGCTCGTATGGCCAAACGGAATCAGGGTCAACGAGTCTAATCTCTATAGTGTCAGTTGGTAGCCAAGTACATATGACGGTCTGCCCTCCTGGCTCCACGCTCCACCGTGTTCCCTCCATCATTTCAAGAGTCTCGAGGTCATCGTTTACCCTCAATAGTGTCTGTTCTTCTACCAAAACCGCCCCCCCCTTTAAATTTTTTAATACTGAAGCTCATCTTTCGAATTTCGGTTTATTTACTAACATCATCGTCTGGATAATCGTTGGGATAATCTCCCCAACCATTCAAACCTGAATATAGGTGGCACCAAAAAGTTCCTCGCTAATCTAAGGTCTTATCCTATCAAGTAATCGTGACAATATATTCCATAACCGACTATAGTTAAATATCCATAATCCAGCCAGAAATATTAATATAGGGATAAACCACGATTGTAGTCCTCTGGCAGATGCCCACATTATTAAGTCTCTTAGTCTTATTGGAACATCTAGTATAAGAAGGAATTTTGCACCTTCGCCGCCTAGAATTAGGTCAAGTCTATTGAAGTAGACGTAGACACCATGCACACCTAAAGCCATTCCTAAAAGGCCTATAATCCCTAATACTAAAGATACTCCTACTTTGAAAGGATTTGTTGGCATTAGTTTTCTCCCCATTAATATTCTGAAAAGGTTCGGTAATTTAATAGGTTTTGATAGGGTATGGATTGTTTGATGTGAGCCACGCCATGTAGCGTATGTCCCATATTTCCCGTCTGAAATTGCTACTGCATGGCTTCGTATATTGGGGCTTAATATTAATGCTTTATGCCTTGGGCTATTCATCCAAGATTTAACTATAGCTTGGGGGGAAAAATTGCCTTTGCCACCACAAATACATTCACCACCGCTAGGAAGTTCGCTAACATTGGCATGGACAAGACGCTTAATTCTCAATAAATAGTTGGAATGACTTTTGCAACCATGCCACAGTTCTTGATTCCATCGTGCATATGCTAGCCCACGCTTGGTTCGCTCTCTATTTAGTAGTTTATGTAACTCGCTAGTTTTTCCCATTGTTTTGAATCTTCATACGATACTTCAATAGCATCAGGATGCATTTAGCCATATCATAAACACTGTTATCGCAGTGGTCAATATACTGAATTAAAATTGGGGGCGTTTAAGAGGGGCGAAAGCCCCTCTTTTCTTTTTCTTCCCCCTCTCCTTTGAAGGAGAGGGGGACACAGGGGGTGAGGTAGATAGTAACTATTATTTTTATCTTTTCCCACCCACCACCCTATATGGAAGGGGATAAGGGGGATGGGGTTACAAATAATCTAAAAACTACAAATTGTCTTGCTGGTTGTTGACAAAGGTATTCTTATGGGTTATAATATTTGCAAATGATATGCATTAGCAATAAGCTATGAATACCAAGATTAAGCCATTAGATAGCAGCCGTAGAGCATTAAACATTGCCGGGACGAGAGTTACCAATCAACGAGCTTTGATTCTGGAGATTATTCGTCGCGGGCGCGGACACCTGGATGCCGATGCAGTCTATCGCCGAGCCAGGGAGAAGCAATCTCGTCTCAGTTTGTCTACTGTCTATCGGACACTGCGGACGTTAAAGAAACTCGGTTTGGTTGAGGAACTCCATTTTGACGAGGCGCATCATCATTATGAGGCTAAACCAGCAGCTGAGCATCACCATCTGGTATGTCTGAACTGCGGTAAAGTGGTGGAATTTGAGTGTCCGCTGACCCAGAAGATGAAGGATGATATAGCCAGGGAGAAGGGCTTTGAGGTTACCGGGGTTGAGGTTCAGATGACAGGGTATTGCTCCAGGTGCCGCCGGGATAGAAAGTAACTTCGCGGTGATGCTGTCGATAAGGTTAATCTTACCGAGACCTCGGCAGGCAAGTGTCACCAGGAATAGGAGTATTTATTTTGCACTGGTTTATGCGCAGATTTAGACACAGATTTATACCCGGATTCAAGTTTGGGTTTATGCCTGGATTCAGCCACAGATTTGCGCCATCAGGGAAACAGGTGACTCTGACACAAATGCAGACCGGGCAGAGGGGTAAAGTGATTGAGATTTTAGGGGGACACCGGATTATTAATCGTCTCAGTGCCCTGGGAATCAGACCGGGTCAGAGAATAACCAAGCTTAGTGCTATGTTTATGCGAGGTCCGGTAACCGTTCAGGTAGGCACGGCTCGGGTGGCTATTGGCTTTGGTATGGCTAACCGAATAATAGTTGAGTTGGATTAAACCACGATGAAAATACTGCTGATGGGCAACCCCAATGTGGGCAAAAGTGTTGTTTTCTCCCGTCTAACCGGGGTCAAGGTAATTGCTTCTAATTATGCCGGGACTACAGTGGGCTACACCCGTGGTTCTATGAAGCTTGGTGAAGAGGAGGCTGAGGTTATTGATGTCCCCGGCACTTATACTCTGGAGCCAACCAGTGAAGCGGAGGAAATAGCCTTACGCATGCTGGAAAACGGAGATACAGTCATCAATGTGGTTGATGCCACCAATCTGGAGCGAAACCTCTATCTAACCTTGCAGTTGTTGGAGAGGAATATCCCGGTAATAATAGCCTTGAATATCTGGGATGATACCAAGCACCGCGGAATACACATTGATTTGGATAAACTGAGGGAAATGCTGGGTGTGCCGATTGTTCCCACGGTAGCGGTAACCGGTGAGGGTATAAAAGAGCTGGTAGAGAATATTCCCGGAGCTGTTTCACCAAACCAATCTGCTCTTAGTCGCGATGAGCGCTGGACAACTATTGGCACCATTGTAGGTCAGGTTCAGCATATTACCCATCGTCATCACACCTGGCTTGAATATCTTGAAGATGCCAGTGTGAAACCATTAACCGGGAGCATCATGGCGTTAGCTGTTTTAGTCGGCGTGTTCTTTTCGGTTCGTTTCATTGGTGAGAGCCTGATAAATTATGTGCTGGACCCATTGTTTAATAACCTGTGGGCACCGGTAGTGCTGAAGCTAAGTTACCTGATGGGTGGTGGTGGTTTCTTCCACGATATTATAGTTGGTAAGATAACCGGTGGCGAGGTCAACTTTGTTGAAGCATTCGGGTTATTGACCAGCGGACTGTATGTTCCTTTTGCTATGGTTTTGCCGTATATTATCTCTTTTTATCTGGCATTAGGTTTGCTTGAAGACACAGGCTACCTGCCGCGGCTAGCGGTGTTAATGGATAATATTATGCACCGTCTTGGTTTGCACGGATATGCCATCATTCCTACTTTGCTCGGCTTTGGTTGCAATGTGCCAGCTATATTAGCCACCCGAATTCTGGAAAGCAAAAGGGAGAGATTTATTGCGGCGACGCTAATATCCATCGCCGTGCCCTGTGCTGCCCTGCAGGCGATGATATTTGGTCTGGTTGGTGCCCAGGGAGGGCAGTATGTTGCCATTGTCTACGGGACACTGCTTGTAGTCTGGGTTATTTTAGGCTTTATACTTAATCGGGTGGTAAGAGGGTTTAGCCCGGAACTATTGATTGAGATACCACCTTATCGTCTGCCGCCATGGCAAACTGTGCTGCAAAAACTATGGATGAGGGTCTATGGATTCCTGGCAGAGGCTGTTCCCATAATTCTAGGCGCCATCCTGGTAATCAATATCCTGTATCTGGTAGGGGTATTTGACGCTATCGCTAACTTTACCGCACCGGTGGTGACCGGTCTTCTGGGACTGCCTAAAGAGTCGGTGACCGCTTTGGTAATTGGTTTTGTGCGTAAGGACATAGCCTTGGGTATGCTGGCTCCCCTGGCATTGAGTGCGAAACAATTAGTGGTGGGAAGTGTGGTCTTGGCTATGTTCTTCCCGTGTATTGCTACCTTTGTTGTCTTTTTGAGAGAGCTCGGTGTAATAAATATGCTTAAATCAGCAGGGATAATGATTTCAGTAGCCCTAGTGGTCGGCGGATTATTGAATCTAATCTTGTGAGTCATTATGAGTTCGGAATTTCCTGCTTGGAATTTTGGCTTTCACTGTAGGCTTTACCCCTTTTAGATGTTCGTTTGGAACCTATCCCCCTGGCCCCCTTCCCTTATGAAGGGGAAAGGGATAAAGGGTGAGGGGTTGGTAAGTTCATTCCCAAGTCCTCCCAGGAATTTGGCTAGAAACTCACCCTCTTAATCCCCCACTCCTTAAAAGGGGATAGGGTTACAAATAATCTCTTTAATTAAGGTTTGTGCTTGACATTGACTATAGGCTATAATTAATAAACTTTTTTAAGTGAGGTAGGCGGTGCCTGGGTTTTGGTTTTATCCTATTGTTAAGGTATTAATAACGGTATTGCTGAATCTTCTGACTCGCTGGCAGATTAGGGGTAAGGAGAATGTCCCCCGCCGGGGTCCTCTGCTGGTAGTGGCTAATCATATTAACTTAGCCGACCCTCCGCTAGTCGGTGTCAGTCTGGGAAGAAAGGCAATATTTATGGCTAAGCACGAGCTATTTCATTCCCGACTATTAAGTTACTTTATGCTTGGCTGTGGTGCCTTTCCGGTGCACCGGGGACGGCTGGACAGGAAAGCGTTACGCAAGGCAGACCGGGTATTGGCCAAGGGTCTGGTTTTGGTTATGTTTCCCGAAGGACAGAGAAGCCAGAATGCTCAATTAATGCCTGCCTTTTCTGGCGCAGCGGTAATAGCCTTGCGTAGTGGTGTTCCCATTCTTCCAGTAGGTATTACTGGCACAGAAAAAATTAAGGGCGTAGCCTGGTTATGGCGTCGCCCTGAGATAATAGTTAACATTGGTTGTCCTTTCTCTCCGCCATCAGTAAGTGGTAGATTGACCAAGGCACAGGTGGCTGAGTTTACGAATTTTATGATGGAACACATAGCTGAGCTTCTCCCGGCGGAATATCAGGGGAATTATAACAAACAGGGAGGTTAGATGGCGTTAAAGATTGAAAAAGCGGGGAAGATAGGGTTTTGTTTTGGGGTTAGGCGAGCCATCAATATTGTGGAGGAGGTTGCCCGTAAGCGGGATGGGGTGGAGACATTAGGAGCGATAGTGCATAACCGTCCCGTGCTGCAAAAACTGGCTGAGCTTGGGGTTAAGATAGCCAAAAGTTTGGATGATATCCAGGACGATGTGGTAGTTACCAGTGCTCACGGAGTAAGCCCTCAGGTGAAGGAGGAAATTCAGGAGCGAAATATTGGTATAATCAATACTACCTGCCCCTTTGTTCGCCGTGCTCAGGTGGTTGCTCGCAGGTTGGCTGAATTAGGCTTTTTTGTTATCGTATATGGTGACGCTAACCATCCTGAGATTAAGGCTGTTCTGGGCTCGGCTAATAATAGAGGGGTAGCTGCTCTGGATGAGGCGTTTCTAGTTGGCTTTGACCGTCTGCCTCGTCATTTAGGCGTACTGTCCCAGACGACACAGATACCAGCCCATTTTAACCAGTTTGTCAAGAATCTTATTGATTCTGCCCTGACCAAAGATTCCGAGCTACGCATTATTGATACTATATGTCATGATATCAGGGAACGGCAGGCAACAGCCCTTGAGTTAGCTAATAAAGTGGATTTGATGCTGGTTGTCGGCGGTCATAGCAGTGCTAATTCTCACCATCTTGCTGAATTGTGCTCTACAGCCACTGCCACCTATCTCGTTGAGACTGCGGATGAGATTCAACCATCCTGGCTTGAGGGTCAACACCATATAGGTATAACTGCTGGAGCATCTACTGCTGACCAGACGGTAGACGAGGTGGTGGCGAAGCTAGAAGCTATGACCCGGTGAAGATAAACACGCCTGGTAGAATTCCTCGGCATTTTTGTTCAACGATAGTTTCTCCATAGGACACATATCCTGCTGGCTCTGGTTCTGGATATAGGGTACCGTTTCCGTGAAGTGGTAGCTGATACCGGAGCTGTCCAGTGTCCTGGCGGCATGCTGGCTGCCCAAAGGGCTGTAGACTTCGCGGCAGAGTATTTTGGTTAACAGTAAAGCAGCAGCATTACCGACCACCCGGTCAAAGACGATGACATTTTTCTCATAGGGAGCAGACTTATCAATATATTCCAGCAGTGGCAGCAATCTCTCTTTATTGGAAGCAAAGAGAAGCCTACTCCCCTTATATACCCGGAGCGTGTCATGGCTAGCGAGGAATTCATTTAATATATGCCTGTTCATTTTCAAGCACAGTATTGAATCTCAGCGTTGGGATATACGGCTACATTGGCATCAGACGGATGGTATTGTCGCAGAATCCGCAGAACATCATCCCAGCGGTTAACGTATATAACCTTGCCTGATTTCTCGATATAGCCGAGACCGGCAAGGTCGGGGTACTCGGAGTAAATAATCAGGTGGTTGATGTGTGGAGGAATCTTCGTCACCAGCTTCTGCTCGCTGGCAAAGGTTTTACCAAAGTTACCCAGCAAGTAGTGGACAGACTGACCGTCAGGAGCGTTAGCGATAAGGACAATATCCATCTCTCTACCATTGGTGGCAGCGAAGGGAACGTGTAAGCCAATCATGAGCGCCTCGTTAGCTTTGACAAAGGTGTTAGCGATAAGAATTTCCTCCCCGCTGGTCTTGGGGGTGAGATAATGAGTCCTGGTGGCGCGGGTCATATCGTCAAATATAATGACTACCTCATTCTTAACCCGAGCCAGCTCTCTGATGGGTGGTGAGCCGATGGGATTAGCTATGGCAGCTTTCATTGCTTCTGGCTTCATCGCCGGGCGGTCAAAACCAGCCATATTATAAAACTTCACTGACCAGTTATCAGGTAACGGAAGCTCAAGCTCTTTAATACCATACCAGGCTAGTTGAGGTAACTTAATAGCAGACATTTTTCCCCTTTAAAACTTTTGGCGACTTTGTACCTGCTCCATTCCGCACATAAATAATCGCAGGGCGCGCTCAGCGACATCGGCAATTAGTCTCTCGGCTTCTGCCAGAGACTGGTTAAAGCTGATGGGACCGGGAGCGATACCAAAAACAGCGTCTATTCCCTGTTCATAAACGGCCTGGTAACCGTCGCCTATGGCACCAGCGATGGCAATAACCGGCAATCCGAAGGTCTTGGCTTTTCGGGCAACTCCTACCGGTACCTTACCACAAGCCGTTTGGCTGTCAATCCTGCCCTCACCGGTAAAAACAAGATTAGCATCTTTCAGGTGCTTGGCGAGCCCGGTCGCCTGAATAACGATTTCTATGCCCGGTAGTAGCTTGGCCTTTAGAAAAGTAATGAGCCCGGCTCCCAGTCCTCCGGCAGCCCCTGCCCCGGGCACATCTCTGATGTCAATACCGAGGTCCCTTTTGATAATGTCAGCGTAGTGTGCCAGTGCTGCGTCAAGCTGTTTTACCATTTCCTTGGTAGCTCCCTTTTGGGGTCCGTAAACGGCGGAAGCTCCCTGAGGACCGCAGAGAGGATTAGTAACGTCACTGGCTATACGGATATCGCAGTCAGCCAGACGAGGGTCTATATTGGTAATATCAATGCGGTCAAGGTCAGCCAGTGCGGCGCCACCGAAAGCAAGCTGTGTTCCCTTGGTGTCAAGTAACCTAGCGCCCAGGGCTTGAGCCATCCCGGCACCGCCATCGTTGGTGGCGCTACCACCGATGCCAACTATCAATTTTCGGCAGCCTCTGTCCAGTGCGGCCCGAATTAGCTCTCCAGTACCATAGGTGGTAGTCACTAATGGCTTACGCTTTCCTGGTGGGACGAGATTAAGACCAGAAGCAGTAGCCATCTCAATAACACCGGTGTTTTTGTCACTCATCAGTCCCCAATGAGCCATGACACGACCACCTAGCGGGTCGGTGACCTCTGCTGGTATTATTTCCCCACCAACGGCATCAACCAGGGCTTGTGTTGTTCCCTCCCCGCCATCAGCCATGGGGACGATATCGGTTACTGCATCAGGGACTACACGCCTGATACCATTCTCTATGGCTTGAGATACCTGCAGAGCACTGAGGTTTCCCTTGAAGCTGTCAGGAGCGATAACAATCTTCACAGTATGGTTCTTTCTAGATGCGAATTTAGGAGGTTACACTGCCAGGCAAGTCACTGTTCGGGTAATGCCAGCAAGAGGATGAATTTTATCGGTTACTAAATCACTAATTTTGCTCAGGGTCTCTCCTTCAATTATGGCGATAACATCATAAGGTCCGGTTACGGTATCCGCCGATTTTACCCCTTTTAGCTGCCTGAGGGCATCAACCACCTCCTTATTTTTACCTACCACTGTTTCCATTAGCACAAAAGCCTTGGCTGCCATGATGCTCATCCCCCCTTCTGCCAGACTACTAGCTTATGTTTATTCTTGGTAACTTAGGGTATTGAAACTAAGTTTGAGGCAAGTTTAATATAGTTTAGCCATGGCTCTATTGTCAACTTTAGTGATTAAAGTTGTTTATTAACCCTATCCCCTTTTAAGGAGTGGGGGATTAAGAGGGTGAGTTTCTAGCCAAATTCCTGGGAGGACTTGGGGATGAACTTACCAACCCCTCACCCTTTATCCCTCTCCCCTTGGTAAGGGAAGGGGGCCAGGGGGATAGGTTTTTAACGAATACTCAATAGGAATGAAACCCTTAGTGAAATTCTAAATTCTAAGCACGAAACCCTAAACAAATTCAAAGTACTAATCACCAAAGCCAAAAACCGACCTTCGGGTTCAGAGCTTGGAAAATGAGTTTATTAACCCCATTCCCCTTTGAGGACAGGAGTCTATTTAATCAAGAGAGTCAAAGAGAGGTGAAACCTCTCTTATACAACCAATACCCTGCTTCTTTGATAACAGAAACTTTATTTAATCAGGGTGTTTAAGAGGGGCGATAGCCCCTCTTTTGGAACTATCTCCCCCTCTCCTTTGAAGGAGAGGGGGATTAAGGGGGTGAGGTAGATAATAACTATTGTTTTCATTATCTTTTCCCGCCCACCGCCCTATATGGGAGGGGGATAAAGGGGGTAGGTTGCTAACCAGTATCTATAATGGAGTGAGATTGATAGAAAATTTGATTGTCGGCTTGCAGTGAGTATGTGACTCTACGTATAATAAACCTGACTCGTGACCATTGAGAAGGAGGGAGTTATTTTGGAGTATTTCCTGACCGAACAGCAGAAGACAATCAGGGGTCTAGCCCGAAGGATCGCTGAGGAAAGAGTGTTACCGGTACGAGCGGCGCTGGATGAGAAGGAGGAGTTTCCCTGGGATATAGTAACAGACCTGGCTGATGCCGATATGTTTCGTGTGTTTCTTCCAGAGGAATACGAGGGGTTGGGTGGTGGCTGTCTTGACCTGTGCCTGGTGATAGAAGAGTTAAGCCGGGTATGTAGCGGGGTAGCACTTACCTATGCCGCCAGCGCCCTGGGAAGTTTACCCCTATTAGGGTATGGAACCGAAAACCAGAAGCAGAAGTACCTTCCTGACATCGCCAGTGGCAAAAAGCTGGCTGCCTTTGCTTTAACCGAGGCTACCGCTGGTAGTGATGCCAGTGCTATAAAGACCACTGCCCAGCGAGAGGGTGAGGGCTACGTGCTCAATGGCACCAAACAGTTCATCACCAATGGCGGTGAGGCTGAAATATATACCGTTATCGCCTTGACCAACAAAGAGAGAGGCGCCCGCGGCGCCAGCGCTTTTCTGGTGGAGAAGGATACTCCCGGTTTCTCTTTCGGCAAAAAAGAGAGAAAGATGGGTATTCGTGCCTCTTCCACCAGGGAGCTAGTTTTCCGAAATTGTCTGGTTCCCAAAGAGAATATGATTGGTAAAGAGGGAATGGGATTTATTATGACCATGAAGATTTTAGACCGTTCTCGCCCGGGAATAGGGGCTCAGGCGGTGGGGCTGGGTCAGGGGGCGCTGGAAGCTGCCGTAGCCTATGCTCAGCAGCGTGTCCAGTTCGGACATCCTGTCATTGCTCTCCCCGCAGTCCAGAATATGCTGGCTGATATGGCTATTCAGGTGGAAGCAGCCAGAGCACTTGTTTACACTGTAGCCAGGACAATTGATAGCGGCGCCAGGAGCTTCACCGAGGAATCGGCTATGGCTAAGGTATTCGCCTCAGACATGGCGATGAAGGTTACCACTGATGCGGTGCAGGTTTTTGGCGGTGCTGGTTATATGAAGGATTATCCCGTGGAGAAAATGATGCGGGACGCCAAAATCATGCAGATATACGAAGGCACCAATGAGGTTCTGAGAACCGCTATCGCCATTGAACTGAGGAAGAGAAAGGCGATGCGAGAATGAATATTGTGGTTTGCCTGAAGCAGGTGCCCGGCACCACCAAAGTCAGGATTGACCCCCAGACCAATACCCTGGTAAGAGCGGGGATTGAGAACATTGTCAATCCTTTTGATACCTATGCCCTGGAGGAAGGGGTTCGGATAAAGGAACGATGTGGCGGCAAAGTTACCGCAATCAGTATGGGACCTCCCCAGGCGGAAGAGGTATTAAGAGAAGCAATTAGCCTGGGTGCTGACGAAGCTGTTCTGTTAAGTGATAGCGCTTTTGCCGGCTCCGATACCTGGGCTACTGCCTATACGCTGGCTAAGGCAGTTGACAAGCTCAACCAGTACGACCTCGTCATCTGCGGCCGGCAGACGCTGGACGGGGATACCGGGCAGGTGGGTCCGGAGCTGGCTGAGATGCTGGGCATACCCTTTGTCGCTTATGTCAGCAAGGTTGAGGAAATAACAGACAAATCTATCCGAGTCCGGCGAATGATTGAGGAAGGGTACGAGGTTGTTGAGATGCCCTTCCCGGCAGTGATTACCGTAGTTAAAGAAATTAATGTTCCTCGCCTCCCCTCCCTTCGCGGACTGGCTAAAGCCAGGAGCGTGGTTATACCGGTTTGGACCGCTGAGGATCTGGGTGCTGATAAAAACATGGTCGGTTTATCTGGCTCGGCTACCAGGGTAATCAAGATATTCTTTCCCCAGAGAGTTTGCCAGAGTGAGATACTAAACGGGGATGTAACCAGCCAGGTGGATAACCTGATCAATAAACTAAAAGAAGCAAAGCTAGTCTAGAAATGGTGGGATATGGGAATTCAGATTGACCTTGATAAGTGTGTCGGCTGTGGTAATTGCGTACCGGCATGCCCCTTCGGTTTGCTGGAGCTTGTTGATGATAAGGTTCAGGTAAAGGAGGGCTGCACCCTTTGTGGTGCCTGTCAGCAAGCCTGCGAGTATGAGGCGATAATCATTGAGGATGTTGCCGAGCCGGTAACGGTAAGCGATAGCCATCGGGGAGTATGGGTATTTGCTGAGCAACGGGGTGGTAAGGTGAAAAGTGTAGCCTATGAGCTGTTATCAAAGGGTAGGCAGCTGGCTGATACCCTGGGGACGGAATTATGTGCCGTATGTTTTGGTCATAATATCAGTGAGGTTGAGCAATTAACTGCCTACGGCGCTGATAAGGTTTATCTGGTAGATAACCCGGCTTTAGCCCATTTTCAGGAAGACTTATATGTCACAAAGTTTGTGGAGCTAATCCAGCAGTATAAGCCCGAGGTAGTTATTGCCGGTGCCACTGCGCTGGGGCGTTCCTTTATTCCTAGAGTGGCGGCTATTTTAAACACCGGGCTCACCGCCGACTGCACTGGACTGGAAATTGATAATGAGCGAAGGCTTCTGCTGCAAACTCGTCCTACCTTTGGCGGTAACCTGATGGCAACTATTATCTGCCAGGCAAAAAGACCGCAGATGTCAACCGTCCGCCCACGAGTCTTTAAGAAAAGCACACCGGATAAGGGCAGAACGGGACAGATAATAAAAGTGGACTTCAACAGGGAAGCTATAACCTCAAGAACCAGACTGCTTGATTTTGTTGAAGACCTTACCGAAAGGGTCAAGCTGGAGGACGCTGATATTATTGTTTCCGGGGGTAGAGGTCTGGGGAAACCGGAGAATTTCGGATTGATAGAGGAACTGGCTAAACTAATGGGAGCGGCACTGGGTTCGTCCCGCCCCCCGGTAGATGAGGGGTGGATTCCATATTCCCATCAGGTGGGGCAGACCGGCAAGACGGTTTGTCCCAGGCTTTATATTGCCTGTGGCATCTCGGGGGCAGTCCAGCACCTGGCCGGCATGCAGACCTCGGATATTATCGTGGCTATCAATGATGACCCCAATGCCCCCATCTTTGAAGTCGCCACCTACGGCATCGTCGGCGACCTGTTTCAGGTAGTGCCGATGATGATAGATAAGCTGAAGAGCGAATAATGCTAAGCTTAGAGCCAGACCCATTTTTATGGGAGTTTAAGAGGGGCTTTGCCCCTCTTTCTAATATCTTTACCTCTACTCCCGCATAGAGAAGTTTGAAGGGGCTCCGCCCCTTCAAAAATTATTCTTTCCCCTCTCCTGTTTAGGAGAAGGGGATTAAGGGGGTGAGGTTGATAAATAATCTAGCTTGACCTGAGTTGAAGCTCACCTTATAATAAACTGACTGTTACATCTAATCAGACCATAATTTCCCCTGAGTAAACTTAGTCGGAGTGGGGGTGGGGTAATAATGCAGATAAATGTATCTCAGTTGCTTAAGGCACCAATCGGAACAGTACGAAATTATGATGTGGATGGGGTGGTTAATATCGCCGGTAACGATAGCCGGGTTCGTGGTGAGGTTAAGCTAATGCGTACCGACCGGGCCATTCTAGCTAAGGGTACATTGCATTCTGAAGTAGAGGTTGCCTGTAGTCGGTGCTTGAGTTTGTTCCGTTGCCCACTGGCTCTAAATGTTGAAGAGGAGTACTTTCCTGTTATAGATGTGGTCAGCGGCGCTTCATTGCCTTTGCCGGGAGAGTCTAGCTGGTTTGCTATTGATGAGCGCCATATTCTCGATTTGACTGAGGCGATACGCCAGTATGCACTACTGGCGATACCGATGAAGCCGCTCTGTCATGCCAATTGTGCCGGGCTATGCTCTAACTGTGGTCATAACCTTAATCAAGGACCCTGTGGGTGTCCGTCTCAAAAGACAGACCCACGCTGGTCTAAACTGAGAAATTTGACTCTGGCTAATAATGATTAGCCGGTGGTAGAAAGGAACGAATAGATTATGGGGGCGTTACCAAAGCGGAAAATTTCAAAATCACGCCGGGATAAGAGGCGCAGTAATTCCGGGAGGGCTCTTCCCTCTCTAGTCCTTTGTCCTCAGTGCAATAGCCCGAAACCATCTCACCGTGTTTGTCCTAATTGTGGGTATTATGCCGGCAGAGAGGTTATTGAGGTCAAGGCTCCGAAAAAGAAATCCGGTAGTTAAGAGGACTAACTATGGCTGAGCTGACAGGTGCAGCCTATATATTTCCCGGGCAGGGTTCCCAGTGGGTAGGTATGGGGCGTGACCTTTATGATAATTTTGACTCGGCTAAAGGCGTCTTTGAAGAGGCTGATGATACTTTAGGCGTTCCCCTCTCCAGGTTATGCTTTGAGGGACCTGAGGATGAGCTTTGTCAGACCATCAATGCCCAACCGGCGCTGGTAGCTGTGAGCTTTGCTTGCTTGAAGGTGGTTCAGGAGATAAGCGGGGACAACAGTTTACCATTACCAACCTTCGTTGCCGGGCATAGTCTGGGTGAATATACGGCACTGTCAGCAGCGGGGGTGCTTGACTTTGCCACTACCGTTTATCTGGCGCGGGAGAGAGGGCGGTTGATGTATGAAGCCGGCTTGAGAAGAGCCGGGGGTATGGTGGCAGTAATCGGACTGGACGAAAATTCGGTGGCTGAAGTCTGTGGTGAGTCTGACACCTGGCTGGCCAATGTCAATTGCCCCGGTCAGCTGGTAATTAGCGGGGCGAAGGAGAACCTGCCTAAGGCAATGGAACTGGCTAAAGTCAAGGGAGCTGCTCGCGTCATTCCCCTGGCGGTAAGCGGTGCCTTTCATACCCCGCTGATGCAGTCGGCGGTTGATGGTATGACCGAGATTATTGCCTCTCTTACTTTGCATGAACCTCTGGTTCCCATAATCGCTAATACTACGGCTCAGCCGTTAAACACTGCCGAGCAGATAAAGGCTGAGCTCCTGAGACAGTTGTGTAATGGGGTTCAGTGGCAGCGCTCTATTCAGTATATGATAAATAACGGGGTATCCACCTTTATTGAGATAGGTCCGGGAAAGGTACTTGCCGGTCTGGTTAGACGGATTAACAGGGAGGTTAGTACCCTGAATATCGGTGATGCTGAGGCGATTAAGAAAATAACGTTGGGGGAGGTTTGAAGAGAATCCGCTCCCTCTAAATTCCCCAGTATTTGGGGGATAAGGAGAGTTTGAGAGAGGCAAAGCCTCTCTTTATACAAAATTTCCCCCTCTCCTTTGAAGGAGAGGGGGGTACAGGGGGTGAGGTAGATAACTAATGGAACTTTCAAATAAAGTGGCTATAGTTACCGGCAGTGGTCGGGGTATAGGCCGAGCCATTGCTTTGAAGCTGGCTGAGGTTGGGGCTAAGGTGGTGGTTAATGATGTAGGTGAGTCGGCTAATGACGTGGTTGAGGAAATCGAGGCAATGAAGCGGCAAGGTCTGGCGGTGATGGCTGATGTCAGTTTAGCTTCAGATGTAGCCAGATTGGTGGCGACAACTACGTCTACTTACGGTAAGGTTGATATCCTGGTGAACAATGCTGGCATTAACCGGGACCAGCTGGTGATGAGAATGTCGGACGAAGACTGGGACAAGGTATTAACGGTTAACCTTAAAAGTGTTTTTCTCTGTGCCCGGGCGGTGTTACGGGGGATGGTTAAACAGCGCTGGGGTAGAATTATTAGCATTGCCAGTATTGTGGGTATAGTCGGTAACCCGGGGCAGGCTAACTATGCTTCGGCTAAGGCTGGTATTATCGGCTTTACCCGGACTGTTGCCAAGGAGGTGGCGTCACGAGGCATTACGGCTAATGCTATTGCCCCTGGCTTTATTGATACCGAAATGACCCAGCAGCTGAGTGAAGACTGGAAACAGCAACTCAAGAGTCGTATTCCCCTTGGTTACTTCGGCTCTCCCCGTGATGTGGCTGAGGCGGTTGCCTTTCTCGCTTCCGAGGAGGCAGGATACATTACCGGGCAGGTTCTAGGTGTAGACGGAGGTATGGCTGGAGCCGGGCTGTGAACATTATTGATTCTTATAACTTCGGACAGATAACGATTAACGGCGAGAATCATACGTCGGATGTAACTATTTTCCCTGATAGCGTTAAAGATAACTGGCAGAGGAAAAAGAGTCATGAGCTTTCTCTTGAAGACATAGCTGAGGTTTTGGCTCAAAATCCTGAGGTCTTGATAGTTGGTACCGGGGCTTATGGTTTGGTAAAGGTGTTGCCGGAAGTAGAGCCGGCTACGGAAGCTCAAGGTATTAAGCTTGTTGCTGAACCTACCGGGGAAGCTTGCTGCAGATATAACCAGTTATGCCGTTCGCAGAAAGTAGTAGCTGCTCTCCACCTTACTTGCTAAGTGCGGTTACTGTTTTCCTTATTGATATCAGTATTGACAGTAGTCTATAATATTAGCTTAAGTTTGGATGTACTATGGCAGGAGCACGACGAAAAGCAAGAACACTGACTCTGCAGGCACTGTATGAGATTGATTCTGTAGGGCATAAGGTAGAGGAGGTCGTAAGTCGCCTTCTCGGCAAGAAGGGCTTATCTGCAGAAAATGTTACCTTTGCCCGAGAGCTAATAAACGGTGTTATCCAGAATAAGGAGAAGATAGACCGCCATATTGAGGAGTTTGCTCCAGCCTGGCCTATAGAGCAGATACCAGCAGTGGATAGGAACATTCTGAGGCTTGCAATATTTGAAATTTTACTTGATAATAAAGTGCCAGTTAAGGTAGCTATAAACGAAGCGGTTGAGTTAGCCAAGACCTTCGGCAGTGATAGTTCGCCCAAGTTTGTCAACGGGGTCTTGGGCTCAATTAGCGCTCTTAGCACTAGATAGGAACTTTGGGAAGGAGGAAAATGGCGAATATTTTTGGGCGACTAAAGAAGATAGTAGTGGAACAACTAGGTGTGGATGAAAACGAGGTAGTGTCCTCGGCTAATTTTGTTGACGATTTAGGCGCTGATTCCCTGGATTTAGTGGAACTGATAATGTCCTTGGAAGAGGAGTTTGGCAACCCGTCTCAGAAGGTTGAGATACCGGATGAGGATGCGGCAAAAATAATAACCATCCAGGATGCCATTGATTATCTTAAAGACCTGGGCATTGAGGATGAGTAGGTAGGTGCATTGATTAAAGCCGTTTTTTTCGATTGGTTTAATACTCTAGCCCGTTTTGACCCTCCCCGGGAAGAATTGCATAGTCAGGTTCTCGGGGAGTTTGGTATTGAAGTATCGCCTCAGAAATTAATGCCCGGTGTCTTCGCTGCTGATAATTACTGGTTTGAGGAAAATGCCAGGTCGGCGATAAGAGACAGGAGTCCCGAGGAGCAAAAAGAGGTTAATACTCACTATCAGGAAATACTGTTAGCCGAGGTTGGAATTAATGTTTCCCGGGATTTGCTCCTGAAAATCGTGAAGAGATTGCGTGAGCTATTTCCCGGGATGACCTTTGCCCTTTTTGATGATGTGCTGGCCGTTCTGCCTGAGTTAAAACAGCGGGGGCTTACCCTGGGCTTGCTAACCAATCTGGATAGGGATATGGTCCCTATCTGTAATAAGCTGGGGCTGGAACCGTATATTGACTTTATGGTTACCTCTGGAGAGATAGGGGTTGACAAACCCCTTCCCCCCATTTTTCTGGCAGCGCTGGAGCAAGCTAAGGTAAACGCCGCAGAGGCAATCCATGTCGGTGACCAGTATAAAGTTGATGTGATTGGTGCCCGGGGTGTGGGTATTGCTCCCATACTTATCGACCGCTATAACCTGCATCCTGAGGTCAGCGACTGTCCCCGTATTGTTAGCTTGACCGAGCTGGATAGATACCTGTAGTAAGGCTATTTCTTCCCGTAAAAATTTAGTAACCCCTGTCTTCAATCGGAGTGTTAGTATACACCTCAACAGTCTTGCGGAAATGGTGCCCATAGACGGCGAGACTTATGGATAGGGGAAAAGACCGGGGACGTTTCAGCAGGGTGGACACAAAGAGCTTCCAGTAATACCTTCTTCCCTTTTCCCTGATACCCAAAATCCATATAGATTTAATAAACGCCTCAATATGGTAAAAGTAGAGTTTACCCTTCCTTACCCCTTGAGGTTTATATTCTCTTAGAAGTATTTTAACCCGCTCGTAATACTGCTTGGGGGAGTAGATTGTGTTCAGGATATGCTTATAGCCATTAATAAGTGTTTCATAGTTCATTTTAGGAATGAAGTTGATGGAACAGTCGGTATTGTCACCGGAAAAGCCCTTTAACAGGCGGTTTTCCTGCTTCAGGCGCTGGTATAGTCTGGTGCCACGGGGTGCGTTTAGCAAGCCGACCATAGCGGTAACAATCCCACTCTTTTGAATGAAATTGATTTGGCTTTTAAAAATGGAAAGCGGGTCGCTATCAAAACCGACAATAAATCCTCCCTGCACCTCCAAGCCGTAGTTTTGGACCTTCTTAACCGAGGCTACTAAATCACGATTTATATTCTGGGACTTGTTACACTCAACCAGGCTTTCTTCATTGGGGGTTTCAATGCCAACAAATACGGTGCTGAACCCGGCCTTGACCATTAATCGCATCAGCTCTTCATCATCGGCAAGATTTATCGATGCCTCCGTATTAAGGACAAAGGGGTATTTTCTCTCCTTCGCCCATTTAATGATTGACGGCAGGGTTTCCTCTTTTAGTTTTCTCTTATTGCCGATGAAGTTATCATCAACAATGAACACGCCACCCCGCCACCCCCGACGGTATAGAGCCTCCAGTTCGGCCACTACCTGCTCTTTGACCTTGGTTCGTGGCTTATGCCCGTTCAGGATGACAATATCGCAAAATTCACAGTTAAACGGGCAGCCCCGGGAATACTGAAGACTCATTGATGAGTATTTTTTCGGGTTAATAAGCGACCACACCGGGATGGGGGTTTGGCTGATGTCAGGTCGTTGTTCGGAGGTGTAAATATGCCGGGCACATCCTTTCTCTAAATCCTGCAGGAAGGGTGGGAGGGTAATTTCAGCTTCATTGAGCACAAAGTGGTCGACTCCGTCAAATTCCTCTTCGGTTCCGGTAGTAAACAGGGGACCGCCGGCAACAATCTTGGTGCCGAATTTCTTACACTTAGCAATGACTTCCTTCACCGAGTCCTGTTGCACCACCATGGCACTGATAAATACATAATCAGCCCATTGTATGTCCTTATCCATCAGGTTGGTTACGTTCATATCTACCAGCTTTTTCTCCCACTCATTGGGGAGCATGGCAGCTACGGTTAACAGCCCCAGCGGTGGGTAGGCAGCTTTTTTGGAGATGATTCTTAAGGCGTGCTTAAAGCTCCAGAAGGTGTCCGGGTATTGAGGGTAAACCAGTAATATTTTCAAGTTACGCTCCTCCAGCCTACGTATTTTAGGAAAACCATTACCTATTATAACAACCTTTCATTTACAAAGTAAAGGCAGGAGATTATCTATGGGGGTATTGACAATTGGCATTATTTGTGGTATAAATATGACAATAGGCATTATTAGAGTGGATAAACGGATGTTTCCTGGAGAAATGGTAATTTTAATGGCTACCGCTTTGCCTGAAGATTGGGGCGAAAGGCTGCTGATGCGCCCGATGGATGTTGCCAGTGAGTACATTGGCTATTTATATAATTCACTGGTTGTTCGGGGCTTTCTGATGGAGAACGGTTCCAGGAAATACAGGCTTACTACCAAGGGCAGAAAGGCTCTTTTGTGGTTTATGCATGAGGACAAGGCTGGAGTTAAAGATGCGATAGAAACTTTGCAGCAGTTGGATATTGGGGCTAGTAGAAAGGCAGACAACTTAAAAAAGGAGGTGATAGAGGTCAAATAGATTAGCAGAGCATTTTCTAACAATTTTCTTTCCACAATTATTGAACACGACTCAAGAGAGCAAACAACATCCTTCACCTTCCTCCTTTTGGTTTGGGGTTATGCACTCCATACTGGAGTGCATAACCCTTTTTATGTCTTATCAACAAACCCGCTATCAATGCTGGTTATCATTCCCACCGTTCTGTTACTATCCGTGAGCCTAATGTCTCGGGCATTCCTATAAGCAAGGGAACCCTGATAAAAAGGTCAAGCCCGATGATGGTTAGAAACACATATTGTGGACCAAATTTGTCCCAAATAATTCCAGCGGCAAAGGCTGAACTAGCGGCAAGCAACAGCCGGAAAAATCGGGTGATTCCCATCCACCGTCCCATTTGCTCCCGAGGAACCAGCTCAAAAGTCATCGCTCCTGTAATAACTGAGCTTACAAAGACGAAACCCTGTAAGATGCCGCCAACTATTAGAAATGCCGGGCTTGGTGCCCAGATAATTATCAAGCTGGAAGCCCAGATGAGGGGTATGATCAAATAAAGCACCTTTTTCCGCCCAATCCTGTCGGCAAGTCGTCCCAGCGGGATGCCAAAGAGGAGGGGGGTTAGGGCAAAGCCGGTAACCATCGCCCCCAACACATACTGGTCAGCCCCTTTTATTTCATGGGCGAAGGGCTGGGTGAAGGGAAGAAGCATACCGAAGGGTAGAAAGTTTATAGAGAGGATAACCAGCCATCGCTTCAGGTTATGTCCCTGTTTGAAGACTTCGGCAATATCTCTAAAGAAGCTAGGGCTGCTCTCGATTCCGGTTGACCATCTGCGGTTGGACAGTTGAGTAAGCACCATAATAAAGGCGATAGCAATACCTACTAAAGCAATGAAGAACAAAGGTCTGATGCCATCAACATTTACCCCACCGAAGATGGTGACCAGCATCGCCCCGAGCAGGGGACCGACAATCCCCAGCAACCCGGCAGCGAAGGTCTCACACAGGCTCATACCGGTAGCCCGGTCTTCGTCGGCTAGTGAATTACCGCAAATGGTAGCGCAACTGTGAACGCTGGTGGTATATCCCAGCCAGTAGGCGGTCATAGCGATGATAATAATCGTCCAGTTCTGAGCCAGAGCATAGGTAAGGTATGAAATGATAAGCAGGCCGATGCCGATGAGGTAAATTCTTTTGATGCCGGTCCGGTCAATCAACCACCCCGTAAGTAGGCTTACCAAGCCGGCAACGCCCATCCCGATGCTGTTAACGATGCCCAGCTCGGTGGCGGTAGCGCCCAGGGCGATGGTGTAAATAGAGATATAGGGGAAGACCATTTGATAGACAAATCTGTCTATACATGACCTTCCTACCGTTATCTTCCAATCACGCGGTTGTCGCTTAAAGAAGCCAACCGCTCGGGAAACAGTATCAACTGTGGCTTTAACTGCTTGCATAACTCAAGTTCTTCTGACGAGTTATTAGTAAGGAGGATTATCTTTAAACGTCCTCCATTATACCAAACAATTCGTTCAATTCCACTCCCTTAATCCCCTCTCCTTTCAAGGGGGAAACAGCAGAAAGAGGGACGAAGCCCTTCTTAGACTGCCCGTCACGCCGCGCTTAATTACCTTTTGGTGAAATTGGCATATTACGACACTCAAACGATACTTACTTTAGAGTCTTAGTATCAAGGGCGAAAAAGAACTACAATATTCCCTTGGCACCTATTCTAACGGCAGGTCATAAATGCGCCAGGTCTTGTAGCGCTGCGCTCCCATAAACTCTGAGGGGCGCAAAATCAGGTGGTTATCCTCTAACAGCATGGAGGTCTCACATTGGCGGTAGCCCCGCTTGATTGCGTATTCCTTGACCTCCTCAATGAGGAGAGCATCAATGCCCAGGCGGCGAAAGCCAGGGCGAATCCCGAAGAACATCAGCCGGGTGTGGGGAATGTGTCGGCGCATCCGGAATAATCTAGCCACACGCACCAGGTCTGAATCACCGTACCAGCGCCAGCGCGGTCGCAGGGCGTAATAAGGGTCGGGGAAAGCCCCGAGGACAGCAGCTGGCTCACCCTGGACGAAGGCAAAGCGTATCAGACCCGGGTCTACGATGGGGCGCAGGGAATCGGCTAGGGCGACAGCCTCCTCATCGGTGATGGGCAGAAACCCCCAGTTCTGAGCCCAGCTGTCGTTGTAGATTTTCACTATCAGCTGAACCTCACTGAGAAATTCTTTGAGGATTGCTGGTCGCGTTTCAACATCCCGGCGCAGCCGCACTTGCTCTGCCAGCCTCTTCAGTCGGGGAGGGATAGGAGTTTGTACGTCCAGTGTATAGGCGTGGTAGTCCTTAGCCTTGTGGAAGCCGTACCGCTCCAGAAATTCGCTGTAGTAGGGGGGATTGTGGGTCAACTCTACCGTCGGGGGGTATTGAAATCCGTCTATCAGGATGCCCTGGCGTTCATAGATAGCGTTGGAGTATTCCCCGGGACCACGCAGGACGGTCATGCCTCGCTCTTTTACCCACTCCTTTGCCCGGTCTAGCAGTGTTTTAGCGACTTCGTAGTCCTCAATAGTTTCCCAGAAGCCGAAGAAACCGATGCGAATGCCATAGTAGTCGTTGAAGCGGTGGTTAATGGCTGCCGAAATCCGACCTACGGGTTGTCCCTCTTGCCAGGCGAGGAAGTGGGTAACCTCGGCGTGACGATGGTAGGGGTGTTTCCGGGTCAGCAGTCCAACCAGACCGAGGAGACGATTACCGAGCAGGTCACCCCGCAGCGGTGATGTCCAGCAGGGGTCGCCTTTATAGAGACGCCAGGGTAAGTCAACAAAGACCTTGAGTCGGGGGTCTCCCAGGGGAATCTCTTCAATCTTCAGCGGTGCTTTTTGAGGAATGGTAAGTTCTCCACATAAAATAAATTGTGCCCATTATACCAGACGCCGCTCATCCTCTCAATGTCTTTTGCGAGTAGCCGAATTTCAAATTAAACTGTGCAATCAACCTCACCCCCTTAATCCCCCTCGGTGGAGTGGATACAATTGCTCACCCAGAGGGATGATAGTTAGAATCTCAATACCTTGTCCATTATAGACTACCTTTTCTACCAGAAGCCTTAGCAGTTCTTGCTTACCAGTAAAGTCCAGGTTGTCTAACCCTACGCTAATCTTCTCTGTTAGGCTTCTAATGTGAGCCTCATGGTTCTGTGTCAAAAACCTTTGGGCGAGCTGTCTTTCCAGCTCGGCCTCTCGCTTCTCTATTTCAGCTTGCTCTTTCTGGACGAGTTCCATATCCTCCCGCATCATAAAGTCAGCATATAGACCTTTGCGATAGCCCTCCACTAACCGCCTCTGCTCCTCTGGTATTGCCTTTAGTCTGGCCTGACAGAGCTGTAGTTCCCGTTCCAGGATTTCCTTTGTCTGTGAATTGTCAGTATTACGGCGGCGCAGCTCCTGTGTACGGGAGAGTTTGTTAAGAGTACCATCCCACAGGGCGTTTATGCAGAGCTTCGCACCGCCCATAATGCTTACCGACGGTTGGTCAAAGAAAGGACCCGAATAACGAATCTCATCAAAGGGCTTCTGGACTCGCTCTTCCCCGAGTTCGTTCGAGTCTTCAAAGACCCCTGCGGGCTGACAGCCCTCAGTGTACTCTCCATCGGTTCTATCCCCGGTGTGATTGCCGGGATGACGAAAGATGAATTTGTAGCTACCATCGAAGTAAAACACCAAGGGCGGCTTATGCGGAAGAAACTGATGGCGCTTCACTACGCGGCGAGATCATCAATTGGTATTGCGGCGGGTGCCAAATCGGTATTGTCCGAGATTTCGTTCCTGGTAGAGAAACTCGAGCTCATCAGAGGGCATATCTGTGCCATAGAGAGAACACTGGTCAAGCTGGTGGACGAAACAGAGGAGGGCAAGTACCTGCTCTCAATAAGAGGGCTCAATTATATTGCTGTGGCTGGATTACTGGCAGAACTGGGCTGTTTCAAGTCGTACCGGAGCGCTAAACAGATGATTAAGATGACTGGCAGTAATCCCACCGAATCGGAATCAGCTGGGAAGAAGAGATCACGAACACCGATGAGCAAGCAAGGGCGCCCGGTACTGAGTTACTGTGCCTGGACCGCGGTTATCCCTATGCTGCGATTCAACCCTGATTTCCGTGCCTGGGCCAAGCAGAGGCGAGAACGTCCGGCCCATGCCAATCCTCTTGCCGGTAGAGAGGTTGTAGGAGCAGCGCTCAATAAGCTATTGCGTCTGGCATTTGCCTTGGTCAAAAAGCAGACCTTTTATCAAGTTCCCAAAATAGAATTAATATCAGAACTGGAATTACTGCCGGTAGCTAGCTAGGAGATGATGATAATACATCAGGTGGGCAGGGAGACGCCGCTCGATGTTTTGGGAGCTCATTTGAGCAAACCCGTGTACACAACATGGTGCCCCTGCCCTCCTGGTCAAACCCGTATTAAGTATGATGGGACCTTCTATTGAGGAGTGAACCCGTATCTAACAGCTAAGTTGGGAGCCAGGTAAAGAGGGGCTGGGGTCTGCCCACCGGTGTGAGCGAATAATAAAGAAATTCAGCTGGAGCTATTGACCTACAGGAATATAGTATGTTGTTATGTGCTGTGTGCGCTTTTCAATATGTTAGGGCTGTTGCCTCTTTTCGTTAAAATGGGCGATTCTCATCGTGAATCCACAATAGGCTTAGCTTAGGGCTTAGTCATGCGGTACAGCCGGTTAGCATAACAGTTCGACCGAGACTGAAGTACCCTTGCCAGGCTGTGATTGAGTAACACAAGTGCCGTTAAGCAATTTAGCTCTCTGGTCTATTCCAGCAAGGCCTAGCCTACCCAGCGCAGAAAGGTCACTTAATCTTTTCGGTGGGGAAAATCCAACGCCATTGTCTTCCACTACTATACAAAGTGATTCGGGGGCAAACGATAGCCTAATTAGTGCTTCTTTGGCTCTTGAGTGACGCCTGATATTGTTTAGAGTCTCCTGGACTATACGGAAGACGGAAGCTTCAGCGTCTGCATGTAGCTTCCTAACCTCACCATTTACCAGCACCCTGGTTTTGATTCCGCTTCCCTCTTCCAGACGTTCTGCCAGCCATCTTATTGCCGGAATGAGCCCTACGTTGTCTATTATGCTTGGTCTCAAGTCAATGCTCAAACCTCGCACCTCTGCTACCACCCGAAGAATAGCGTCTCTTATCCATTCTGCCTGTTCTCTCCTTTTTAGTTTTTCACTGTGTTCGCTAGAGACCATACCCTGAGCACGATTTGCGATAGCTAATAGGTCTTGCGTGGCACCGTCATGGAGTTCCAGGGCGATGCGTTGCCTTTCACCTTCCTGTGCCTTGAGAGTCTCCGAAATGTAAGTTTGCCGTTCCTTTTCTCGTTCCGCCAGCATTTCCCTCTGCCTTCGTCGCCATTCCAATTGCGAAGCAACACCTACTATTATCGCTAGAGGAATCAGGGACATCGCTATATTGCGTAATCCACCATATGCCTCCACCCGATAATATAGTATACAAGGTAGTATTGCTGCCTCAGATAACGTCCAAACGATTATCGGACCTCGCCACCAAAAAACGATGGCAGTGTACAAAATCGGTATAGTGTAGAGGCTACCAATGAAGTCATGAGCAAACTCAACAATGATCCAATGCCAAAACCAAGGGAACCAGTCTTGCCACCTATAATATATGAGGGTAATGGTTACGGTAATTACGAAGATAATCCAAAAATGAGGGCTACGTATAATTTTGTCCCGAAAATATGAATACAATTCGGTTATTGCACTCATGAAAGCCACACTATTCGATGTCGTTCATCGTAACTATACCAGCACGCAGTGCCATAATGACAGCCTCGGTCCTGTTTCCGACATTCAATTTGGGAAAAATCTCTGCCAGGTGACTTTTAATCGTGCGTGAGCTAAGTTCTAACGCCGACGCGATTTCTTTGTTGCTCAATCCCCTTGCCGCCAACCTAAGGATTTTTAGTTCCCGGCCAGTAATCTTCTCCCCGGCGTGCAGAGGGACGGGCTTGGCTATATGGTGGAGAGCATGTCTAATTACTTGCCGTGAAACTGAGGGGGAAAGAACTGTCTCTCCAGCAGCTACTCCGCGCACTGCCTGAACAACTTCGTGGCCAAATACGCTCTTTGTCAGGTAGCCAGCAGCGCCTGCTTCAAGTATGGCAAGGATATGCTCACTATCATCATGAACAGTAAGAACTAGGATTGCTATGTCGGAGCGTTTAGCCTTAATTTGCCGCGTTGCGTCAAGACCGCTTAGCCTAGGCATGGTTATATCCATAATCACCACTTGCGGGGCTAGCTCTGTGGCGGTCATGACTGCTTGCTCACCATCATCAACCTCAGCGACTACTTCAAAGTCAGCTTCCTTTTCCAAAACACTTCTCAGCGCTTGGCGGAGCAAAGGATGGTCGTCAGCCAGCATTATGGTGATCCTCTCGGGTTGGTTTTGGCTGATAGTGGATACTAGTATCTCTTCGGCCATATTTGCCTCCTCCATATATAGATGGAGTACAAGGTATGTTACACCATCCTTTGCCAGAATACAACTTTAGGTCACGGCCAAAAGGCGGTTGAAACACGATAGAAAGAGGTATATATATGTTATATCTTTAAAGATATAACAAGATTCCTATGTTCGATTTGATGCATGGAAGCAGATTATCGGGTTCTACCAGGGAAAACCAGGGCGCTGCAGGTTTATCCTTTTACCTAGCAGCTTAATTATCAAATCTCTCCCTCCCGTGACCGGAGCCCTGGGGGTAATCGGGATGAGTGGTAGAACGCAACAAAGGGGGGTGATAAATGAAATAGTGTAGAATATCACGATTTGCAGGCTGAAATCTTACAGGAGGTTAGAAATGCAAAGAAAAGCGTTGTTAAAGGTGTTGGGTGGTACTTGTTTGGTCGTGGCGTTAATAGCATTACTTATGGTTGGTTGTGCTAAACCAGCCCCAGCCCCGGCCCCAGCCCCGGCACCAGAAGAGCCAGAGGTAACTAAGTGGGTATTCCAGCCAGCCTTTGGTCCGGAAGATGCCGGCTGGGGTTGCGGCGTAGTACCCTGGATTGAAGATGTCGAAGCGGCAACCAAGGGCACGATAGAAATTGAGCTATTGCCTCTCGGTTCAATATGTAGTGACCCTGAGGCCCTTCCCATGACTATAAAAGGGGTGTTAGACCTAACCGCTGGCTGGGCGACTAACTACGGCGGAGATTTACCTGAAGGTCACCTGGCTTACGGGCAGTCATTCACCAGCCAAACCTGGGAGGAGCACTGGGATATTCTGTGGGGTGACAAATACCGGGCCGGTGAACTTGTCCAAGAGGCATGTCACGAAAAGGGTATCCACTGGGTTGGTTGGTGCTCCCAGGGATGGAATTCATCTTACGGCAACTTTGAAGTCCACAAATGGGAAGATTATCAGGGCAAGAAGATGTATGCTGGTGGTCCTCAAAGTGTGTACCTTGAAGCCATGGGAGGTAACCCGGTGGTGATGCCTCCCACCGAGATATACATGTCCATAAAGACGGGAATCCTTGACGGCACCTTCTGGGATGTTGGCGGAACAGATGACATGAAGTACTATGAGGTTGTAGACAATTACTTCTTGCCTCCGTGGTGTGGAAGTCAGAACCAGGAAATTTTCATAAATCTTGATACCTGGAATGCCTTGGAACAGTGGCAGAGGGACGCCATTAGTGGAATCTTCCAGAGCAACTATGCCAGGGCCAGCACGATGCACGACGAGCTTGTCGGCGAGGCGATACAGACTGCCAAAGACAACGGCTGCAAGGTTATAGAAATGTCTGAGGCCGAACAAGCCAGAACGCTGGAGAGGGTAAAGGAACTGGTCTGGCCCAAGACCCGTGAACTATCACCACGCTGTGACGAGGGAATGGACATATATATGCAGTGGATGAAAGACCACGGTCGCCTATAAACCAAATTGGAAGTAGAGGGCGTATTGGCTTAAACCATACGCCCTCTACAGGAGAACGGGATGAAAGTCTGGAATAAATTAGGGCAAGCGGTTGACCTTGCCAATGAATGGATGGGTAGGCTAGCTTGGGCCCTAATTCTCTTTTTAATGTGCTTTGGGGTATACGATGTAATACGCAGGTATATATTCAACGCCCCCACTGTCTGGGGTTATGTAGTACTTAAAATGGGCCTGGTTGCCCTAGCCGCTATTGGTGGGGGATATGCTCTCAAGCGCGGCAGTTTTGTCAGGGTAGATATCCTTTATGCACGATGGTCAAGGCGAGGCAAGGCGATTGCTGACATAGCTACATTTGCCTTTGTAGCCTTGTTTTGTGTCATTGGGATATGGTACGGCATAGATATGGCCCACTTTGCTATAACTACAGGTCAAGTAACAGCAAATGTGGAGCAATTTCCTATGGGCCCGGTTAAGTCATTAATACCCCTGGGGATTTTTTTAGTTTTGCTGGTAGTAGTGAAGACTTTCGTCTCTGACATAAGGGTGGTATTCCATAGGAGGGAGAATAAGTCCCTTATTTCACATAAGTGAGTAAATGAGCGCTTATTTTAGAGAGCAAAAAGGCAAGGGAGTCAAGAATCCCCCATTTTAATAAATGTGGGTTGCTACTAAAGGTTTGTAGTTGTGAATCTTAGGAATTAGGACACGATGGATATTAGCTTAATAGCCGCTCTAATGTTTCTGTGCATGTTTGCCCTATTGGCTGTGGGGCTACCTGTCGCTTTCTGTTTGGGTGCTACCGGAGTTATATTTGCCCTTGCTTTCAGTCCCAGAAGCCTGCCAGTACTAGCATCGGGCTTTTTTGGGACCCCCTACGTAGAAATCATTTTGACACTCCCCATGTTTGTTCTTATGGGAAATCTAATCCGATATTCAGGTATCGCTGAAGCAGCCTATGATATGGCATATAAGTTAATTGGTGGTCTTGGCGGCGGGCTAGCAATGGGGACTACCGTTATCTGTACCCTTTTTGCTGCTATTACCGGAATAATACCCCCAGCCACCATGACCATGGGAATGATAGCCGTACCCTCTATGCTAAAGCACGGATATGACAAGCTTATGGCTGTAGGCTCTGTAGCAGCAGGAGGGGCGCTAGCTGACCTCATTCCTCCCAGTGGGGGCATGATTTTCTACGCTCTTTTAGCCAAGGAGTCGGTGGGGAAGTTATTTATGGGAGGGGTAATGCCAGGGCTGCTGCTGGCGACTCTGTATATGGTTTATATTGGCATAAGGTGCAAACTGCAGCCGCATTTGGGTCCCCCGATACCGCCAGAGGAAAAAGTCCCCTGGGGCGAGAGAATTCTGTCTATTTACGCCATTTGGCCATTCCTAGTCCTTATCTTTCTTGTTCTTGGCATAATTTATATGGGGGTGGCTACACCACCAGAGGCTGCCTGTTTCGGCGCTGCTGGTGCCTGTCTCATTAACGCTATATACCGCAAACTGACCCGGCAGGTGCTTAAAGACGCGTTGTCCACTACTGTCGACCTCAGCGTCATGGGCTTGTGGATTTTAATTGGCGCCTACTTCTTTGTCAATATCTTCAGCGCTTTAGGCTGCCGGGAGCTGGTAGCCACGGCAGTGACAGGAATACCAGGGGGAAAGTGGGCGGCCATAGCTATGATGTTAGGCATTGTCCTGATACTGGGGTGTGTTATGGACGACTGGGCGATAATAACTCTGGTTACCCCCCTATATACACCCATAGTCGTGGCTCTGGGTTTTACTAAGCTGTGGTTTGGCATAATTCTTATCATGACCATACAGACCGCTTTCCTGACGCCACCCTTCGGTTGGGTTCTGTTCTGCCTGAAGAGCGTCCTGCCTAAAGAGATAACCATGGGAGATGTTTACCGCTCCGTTATCCCCTTCGTCTTGCTTCAGCTAGTCGGTTTGACCTTGGTTATAATATTTCCGCAAATAGGATTGTGGCTGCCGGGCACGATGAAATAAGTAATCTAGTGGACTAATATGCTGGGAAAGCATAAGAGGAGTCAATCCACAGGGAGAGCGATAGACAAAGGGAGAGGAAATTTGATGGAAGCAAAAACAATCCAAACCTTCTGCCAGAATTGCCAAATGAAGTGCCGACTGTTTTGCCGAGTTAAAGAGGGAAGGCTCACCCATGTTGCCAATGCCATGGGCTTAGAAGGTATAAAAGCTCAGGCCTGTGTGGAACTCATCTACCATCCCGACCGGGTTATATATCCGTTAAAGAGAGTCGGGAAAAGGGGTGAAGGCAAGTGGAAACGAATATCGTGGGATGAGGCCCTGGATATTATGACCGAGAGATTCAGTCAAATCAAGGAAAAATATGGAGGCGAGGCTATCGCTACCATTTGGACTTCCGGTCACAGGGTGATGGCTTCCGCAGCATGTTTTATGTTCAGCCAAGCTGCTGGCACACCAAATATCCTAGACATGAACCAGCAATGTGACCTCCCTCTCGATGCCGCTCAACAGACCACATTTGGAGAGAACATTCTCACCGATCAAACACCATACTTCAAGTATTGTGAGTGCGCCTTGCTATGGGGTTCTAATAGCAGGCATAATCGCAACGCTTTAGACAGGGACATAAATTTTGCCCAGACGCGTGGAGCGAAAGTGATCAGGGTAGACCCCAGACCACCAGAGACACTGGACCTAGATAGATTGGGTCTCCCTGCTGCCGACATATGGTTGAGAGTCAGACCAGGAACTGATGCTGCTCTAGCACTGGGCATGATAAACGTAATCATAAATGAAGGACTGTATAATAAAGAATTCGTTGACAAATGGTGTGTTGGCTTTGAGGAATTAAAGAAGCATGTCCAGGACTACCCCGTAGAAAAGGTAGCCGAGATTACCTGGGTTCCCAAAGAGAAGATTATTGAAGCCGCCAGACTATTCGCTACTACCCATCCATCTTGTGTCCAAGCCCGTCTCGGTGTAGGTTCCCAACAGGTTAACGCTACCCAGGCGGCAAGGGCTGTTTGTATCTTGAGGGCAATAACTGGAGGTATTGATGTTCGCGGCGGTAACCTCCTGGGGCACGGAGAAATAGGTGATGCACTGCGTTTCTTTAGACCAACATTCCCGCCAGGAGTCGAGGAGAAAAGATTAGGAGCCAAAGAGTTCCCCCTCTTTGCTGGGTCGCCCGAGACCGTAAAGGATTTCACGCCTCCGGGATATGCCCAGAACCAGCTGGGCTTGCAAGCGATGCTGGATAGAGATATCAAAGCCTTTTACATCCCGGCCTGCAATATAGTGGTAGGTGAGGGGGATAGCAAGAAGACCGTAGCCGCCCTAAAGAGCCTGGATTTCCTGGTAGTCGTTGACTTCTTTATGACGCCAACAGCGGAATTGGCTGACCTGGTATTGCCACCAGCTCACTTTTTAGAAACCGAAATTCCCATGCGTGCCTATCAAAATATGGGGCCAAGGTATATGAACTATATCCTGGCACCGAGGAAAGTCATCGAGCCGGTGGGTGACTGCTGGGATGATAGAAAGATTGTCATGGAACTGGCCAAAAGAATGGGGGCAAGTCTCCCATGGCAGAATATCAAAGAACACAACGACTGGCTAGTAGAGAAGTTTGGAGTTAAGTATAGAGATATTCGCAATAAGCCCAATCAGATGATTTCATGGCCTTTAGAGTACAAAAGATACGAAAAAAATGGATTTAGGACTCCGTCGGGTAAAATCGAACTCTATGCAAGCATACTAAAGAACCACGGCTATGACCCGCTTCCCTCCCATATAGAACCACCACAAAGTCCAATCAGCACTCCGGAGCTCTATAAGGACTACCCGTTGATATTGACTAATCACCGTAGCATAGTCTATACCCATACTGAGTATCGCCAACTGCCTTCACTGCGCAAAAAGTTACCCGAACCCCTGCTAGAAATCAACCCAGAAACGGCCGCGGGGCTAGGAATAAAGGAAGGCGATGAACTATTTATTGAAACACCGGGTTTTAAGGAGCGGGTTTACATGAAAGCCCAATTTTCCCCCGAGATTCACCCCAGGGTAGTTTCTTGTGTTCCCTTATGGTGGTTTCCTGAGAAGCCGGGTCCAGAGCATGGTTGCTTTGAGTCAAACATCAACACGATAATTTCAACCGACCCGCCATATGACCCGATAAGCATGAATTACCAGATGAGGGCAGTGCTATGCCGAGTAGGGAAATCAATCTAGAGATGGCCAAGGCAATAATAAACATAGACCAAGATAAGTGCGATGGCTGTGAGGAATGTGTGCTTTCATGCCCATCAGAAGTCCTGGAGATTATAGATGGTAAAGCTGTTGCTGTACGTGTTGAGGATTGTGTAGTATGCCGAACCTGCGAGGAAATATGTCCGCATGGGGCAATAACAGTCTCGGAAATATAAATGTGACCATGCTATCACGTTCTATTTGTAGGAAATAGCTCTAGCGAAAGGAGAGAAAATGGTTACTGAAAAAAGAATTAAGGAAATATTAAAAGGGCTTCATGATGCAGTAGTGACCTTTTGTGAGGACAAAGCTGCGGAGTGGGCTAAGATTGCTTTGGATGAAGGTGTAGATCCCTTTGCTGCATCCATGGATGGTTTGACCGATGGGATGAGAGAGGTAGGTGAGCTATACAGCAAAAAGGAGTACTTTGTCCCTGAACTCCTGATGTGCGCTGATGCCCTAAACGCCGGGCTAGACATCCTAAAGCCAGTCATTAAGGAGTCAGGAAGAGAAGCTGAGGTTAAGGGTTCTATAGTTCTCGGTGTGGTCGAAGGTGATATTCATGATATCGGCAAAAACCTGGTCAAACTGATGTTTGAGGTGGCTGGGTGGACTGTATACGACCTTGGGAGGGATGTACCACTTGATAAGTTTGTGGAGGAACAGGAAAGGACTAATTCTGAAATTGTTGGTCTCTCAGCCCTAATGACGACCAGCATGCTAGCTATGCCAGTGGTCGTGAAAAAGTTGAGAGAGAAAAACGCGAAAGTCCGCATCATGTTAGGTGGTGCTCCCATCAACTGGGACGTTGTGAAGAAATTCGGCGCTGATGGATATGCAGAAGATGCCACAACTGCTGTCGATGAAGCTATCAGACTTGTCAAAACACTCAAAAAAGGGAACCCGGACAGTCTCCCGGACAAAAGAATACTTGACATCCAAGGAGGTTAATGTCATGGCAAAGGGAACAGGTATGATGACGGATGCTCAGCGAATAAAGGCGCTACTAAACCGCCAGAAGCCAGACCGGGTTTCCAATTGGCCCATACTGGAGGTAAGCTTTGCTGTGATATATGACAAGGCTCCTATTGCTTACGCATACAATAATCCAGAGTTTGCTCTCGCTGCCCAACGCAAGGCCTGCCTAGATTTCGACTGGGTATTCGTCCCGGAGACAGACTACGCTGAACAAGGTGCCTGGGAGTTTGGCGGAGACATCAAGTGGCCTAGTGGCGAGTTTACTCAAGCTCCTGTGGTGGCTCACCATCCAATAGAGACACCGGAGGAGGCCATGAATTTGAAGATGCCCGATGTTAAAAATGCGGGCTTCATTCCCATCCAAATGGAGTTCAGTAGGATAGCAGCCCAAGAAAAACTTGATAATGAGCCGTTTAATGTTTCAACTAGTTTTCAAGGGCCTTTTTGCTTTGCTGCTAACATCCCTGGTCCAGATAAGTTTTGCAAATGGCTGATTAAAAAACCCGAAGCTGTCCATCACTTGCTACGGCTGTCCGTTGACTTTCTAGTCGGGGTAGTACAATACTGGAAGGATACCTTCGGTGTAGACAACGTGTTACCGATGTACTTTGAACCAACAGCAGTCAACGACATAATCTCGCCGAAACATTTTGAGCAGTTTGTTTTACCCTATCATAAAGAGTTCCATCAAAAGATACTTGGTATGGGTTTCAAGCATATCTTCTGCCATATCTGTGGTGAGCACAATATGAATCTTCCCTACTGGGCGCAGATTCCTATGGGTGACCCTGGCATTGTTAGCATTGGCCACGAGGTTGAGCTTGAAACAGCAGCCAAGTACTTCCCTAATGATATTATCCTGGGCAATATTAATCCAACCATTGTTCAGGTTGGGACACCAGAAGAGATTTATCAAGCCTCTAAAGAAGTCATTGAAAGGGGGAAAAAATTACCCGGTGGTTTTATCTTTGCCACCGGCTGTGATATACCACCCATGGCAAGTGTGGAAAATGTAATGGCTATGACCAGAGCAGTTAATGATTTTGGTTGGTATGAGGAGGGGAAATGAAACAGATGAGACGAGACAGGATGACGAATAGAGAACGGATAGAGGCACTACTTAAAGGTCGGCCATTGGACCGCGTGCCTCTTTTTCCTTTTATTCTAGGCTTCTGTGCTAAGAATGTAGGCTATCCTTTGGCTAGTATCTATAGTAACCCAGAGGAAAGCTTTGAGGCACAGCTCTGGACACAGGAACAGTACGGCTTCGACTGGGGGCCGATTTACGGCTATGCTTCATACGGAACATGGGAGTTTGACGGTGAAATTAAAATGCCGGAAAGTGATTATGAGCAGGGTCCAGCTCACACTATATTCCCTGTACAATCAGAGGAGGACGTTGAGAAGCTGAAATTACCAGACATTAGAAGAGCTGGCTGTCTACCATTGGCGATGGAGTTCGCTCAGTTGCAGGCAAAGCATGGGACACCAATCACACTAATCTTTGGTGGTAGCTTCACTATTGCCGGTAATATCTGTCCAGTGGAAAAGCTTTGCAGGTGGGTGTTAGGTAGACCGGAGCTGGCACACCGGCTTCTTCGCCTAGCTACTGACCATATTATTGACGCCACAAAGTACTGGGTAGATACCTTTGGTGGTGAGCAGGTTATAATCCAAATATGGGAACCGCTAGCCAGTAACGACATTATCTCACCGCGCCAGTTTGAAAAGTTTGTACTACCTTATTTACAGGAGTTAGGCAATAAAGTACTCCGAATGGGAATAAGGCATATATTCTACCATATTTGTGGTGAGCAAAATCTGAACCTCCCATATTGGTCTCAGATACCCATGGGCGACCCGGGTATTTGTAGCATCGGTAGCCAGATAGAGATACCCTCGGCCATTAAGTATCTAGGCGATAAGGCCATAATCGCCGGTAATATAGACCCCACCATTATCCAGATGGCTAAGCCTCAGCAGGTTTACGAACTATGCAAGACAGCGATAGATGCAGGCAAAAAGGCTCCGAGGGGCTTCATGCTAATGTCTGGCTGTGAAACGCCACCTAGCGCTCCCCCTTATAATGTTTACATGATGCGGAAGGCAATCAACGACTTTGGCTGGTATGAGTAACAAATATAGTAGTAGCCTGCCTCATTATCCACTAGCTGTGCCCAGAACTCCAGAAGAGAATAGGTTATTGCTACCGAGGGGAGGCATAGCTCGGAGAGATGACACGAGCAGTGATTAACGCTGGAATTTGTGGAATGGCTACCACTGTAGAGGTTGTCAAAATCGGCAAACAACAAGTTGGCATCAAGATTACAAGCGATTGTGAGATGGTAGCCAAGATGAACGGAACATTGGCAAAGGTGAACCTACGTAAAGCCTTCAAGACATTGACAGACTCTATAGTTTACAAATGCGCCTCTGAGTGTTGCCTTCATACCGTTTGTCCTGTACCCATGGCTATCCTTAAAGCAATTGAGATAGAAGCTGGGCTTGCATTGCCACAACCTGTTCTCATCAACTTTGAAACTGCACTTCAGCGTGATAATCAAAGTCAGCTATCAAACGGATGAAAAGCTGCTCCCGCCCATCATAATATAGATAAATGTTAGGTCACATTTGCTTAGAATGTGACATTGAAGCCATTGCTGTTACCATATTTTCATTGCATATAACAAGTTGTATTGCTACAATTATCTTCAGAAGAAACCTTATTTCCCGCCAAGCTAAAGTTGAAGAGTTGAGCCGTCATTACGTCGACTAAGAGGAAAGGTGCATACAAAAGTTTTGCCTTTCATACCTCTCCTTCAAAGGAGAGGGGGGAGGAAATAGAAAGAGGGGCTTCGCCCCTCTTGGAGTGCCGATATGGTAAAGACTATCTATGCCCTATAGTTTGTAGAAACTTGTCCTCGTCAATCTCAAGCTGTTTGAGAATATCGGAGAGAAAGTAAGGGCTGATGGTTTTGGTGGGGTGGATGGGGATAGGTACCCGGCGACAGTCTTGATGATGGAATATGGCATGGCTGCCTTTTTGTCTTACCTTCTTAAAGCCTATTATCTGGAGACCCTTAACTACTTCACGGGCTTTGAGCGGAGGTAGCTTGGTCATATGGCAATCATAACCTGCTTAGTCCCGATTTCCTCAGGTATTTCCTCACCGCGCTCTTTACGGCATTCCAGGCAAAGCTCGAGCACTTCTTTGATGTTGGCGATGCATTCTTCGTCGGTTTCACCTTGAGCCTGTGCTTCTGGAATTAGAGGGCAACTGGCGATATAAAATCCGTCAGGCGCTTTTCTGATAAGAATGGTATATTGCATTTTATCTCTCCCGCTTGACCCTATTATAGCATCTTTTCTTTTATGGCATAAGGATTTGGGTCAACCTCACCCCCTTAATCCCCCTCTCCTTGAAAGGAGAGGGGGAGATAATAAAAAAGAGGGACTAGCGTCCCTCTTAAACACTCCACTTTCTCAAAACTAGGTACTAACTTCTAAGCCCTGATTAAGTAGGCTCCTGTCGTCAAAAGAAAGGGTAAGAAAATTTGGAGAGGGGTGTCACCCCTCTCTTGTCTAAATTCCCCCTTCCCTTACTAGGGAAGGGGGTCAGGGGGATAGGTTCTAAACGAATAGCTAAGAAGGTAAGGGGTTGGTAAGCTCTTTCTCAAGCCCTTTTAGATATTGGTTAGCAACCTCACCCCTTTTAAACTACCCTGTAGCTCAATCTCATTTTTTAGTGTCACCGACTATCCTGCCGTCCTTTATCTCGATGACTCTATTGGTGTGTTCGGCCACGGTAAGGTCGTGGGTTACCACTATGAAGGTGGTCCCGTATTTTTGAATAATCTCCTGGAAGATGTTGCATATTCGGTAAGTGGTTTCCGAGTCAAGGTTGCCGGTTGGTTCATCCGCCAGAATAATCTTTGGATTGTTAATTAGTGCCCTGGCTATAGCCACCCTCTGCTGTTCTCCTCCTGAAATTTTGGTGACCGGGCTGTTCTTCAATTTACCAATGCCTAAGGTGTTGAATATTTCGTCGGCTCTTTTCAGTACTTCTTTATAAGGCTTTCTCTTATTTATCAGATAGGGCATGAGAACATTTTCCATAGCCGTAAATTCGGGAAGAAGGTAATGAAATTGGAAAACAAAGCCAATAGTCTCGTTTCTCAGCTCAGCGAGTTTGTTCTTATCCATAGTATCTGTTCTCTTACCGTCGATTACAACCATTCCCCTGGTGGGTTTATCCAGGGTACCCATGATATTCAGCAGGGTAGACTTGCCGCTACCGGATTCGCCCACCACCGAGCTGCATGAGCCGGATTCGAAGTTCAAGTTCACATCGACGAGCACCTGGATTTCTACAGCACCGGGATATATCTTGTCGACCTTGGTTAGTTCGACTATGCTGCTCATATCATCCTTCTCTAATTACCTCAACGGGATTAAGTTTTAGCGACCTTCTTGCCGGGATGACTCCAGCCAGTGTTGACGCTGATAAAGCAATAAGCCATGACCTGAGGATGAAATCATACTCAACATACAAGTCTACCAGTGCGGAGCCACCTGGCGTAATGGTAAAGGCGTTGAAGCCATACAGCAGACCGAGCCCTAATACTACACCCAGAGTTGAACCTATCAGACCAATCAGGAAACCCTCATAAATGAATATCAGGCTGGCGGGAAGGTCCTTTATACCCATAGCCTTTAGAATGCCGATTTCCCTGGACTTTTGCAGGACGCTGATAGCCAGTACGCTGGCGATGGCAATCACCACGGACAACATTATGACCGCCTGTATCACGGTGCTTGAAATTCTTTGACCTTCCAGTCCGCTCAATAGTTCTTCATTTTGTTCCTTCCAGTTTTCAATGGTTAAATCATCGTTCTGCAGTTGTTGTTCTATGTCACGGGCTATCGAGTCGGCGGCAAACACGTCATTGACGGTCATTTCTATTGATGTGACTCTGTTGTCAAAACCGAATAAACGCTGTGCTGTCTCAAGGTTGGTTAGTATCCATGTCTTGTTAATGCTGGCTATATTCAGGTCATAAAAGCCTGATATGTCAAATGTGCCCTCTGTGCCGCCGGGTGTTGTCACCACCAGTTTGTCGCCAATGTCAACCTCCAGCTCTTCCTTCAATTCTTTGCCAATGAGCACCTCTTTCTGTGACCTGAATAGTCTGCCTTGATACAGCGAGTCGCTGATATTGTATATCTTGTCGGCGCTGTCAAACTCGAACCCTCTGATAATGAGGGGCAGGTTGCTATTTCCCTTTTTGGTGAATGCGTTAGCACTCGCTGACACAGCTGTTGTCTTTATAGAGTCAATCTGCCTTAATTTTTCCACTGTGCTTTCCCAGTTGCGCATGGAACTGATATCTGTGGATGACGTGATTGTTATCTGTGACGAGCTGCCAATGGTTCGGTCAACAAGAGTCTTTTGCAGGCTATTTATGAGTAGTCCAACGAATATTTGAATGGAGATGGCAACGCCTATGCCGATGACAATTAGTATTGTCTGGGCACCCCCCGATTTCAGGAACCGCACCGCTATCTTGAAAGCAATCATGCTCTACCCCTGCGAAAAGTTGTGACGGTTAACCGAATCGTGCGGACGATTTGCGTTGAGTAAAGGAGCCATAATGACGAACATTCCACCATGCAGCATAACTCCCAACCAGTCCAGATAGTCGTCTAGAAACAATTTTAAAGAATTCCCCATTAATTAGCTAGTTTTAGGGTGTTTGTCAACCTCACCCCCTTTATCCCCCTCTCCTTAAAAGGAGAGGGGGAGATAATAAATAAGAGGGGCTTCGCCCCTCTTAAACTGCTCTAATAAACGACCTAAATTTTTATATCTTTTCCAATTGCCTCTGGAATTGTTCCGGAGTCAATTCTATCTCACGCAGAATTTCACGAATCAGGGGGCGAGCCAGGTCTCTCCCGGGATGGTTGGGAACAGTAGTGGTTCTGCCATCAGGGTGGCGATATAACACATGGCTTCCCTTTTGCCTAACCGGTTGAAAGCCGAGGGAAAGGAGCGCCTTCTCCATCTTTAGAAAATCCACGATGGGGAGTCGGGTCATACAGCAACCTCTATTTGCTGAAGACCGAAGAACTGTGGGAGGTCAGTTATTTCACCGGTTTCCTTTGTCTCTTCAAGGCATAATTCCAAAACCTCTTTCAGGTTTTTATGAAGCTCATCCAACGAAGCCCCTTGTGTATGTGCTCCGGGGACAGCCGGGATAGTTCCCACATAAAGCTTGGTTTCAGGGTCCCATTCAATATATGCGGTAAAGGTCTTCATTTGCACTACTCCTTTGAATTGGTGCTGCGTCTCACGCTCAATGTCCCTTTATTATAGCACCTTTTCTCTTATGAAATCAGGATTTTGGTCAACCTCACCCCCTTAATCCCCCTCTCCTTGAAAGGAGAGGGGGAGATAATAAAAAAGAGGGGCGAAGCCCCTCTTGGAGTGCCCAAATAGACGGGTTTCCTATCTAGCTTTTTAATCATTAATCAATGCAATGAAGGAACCCTGCATTCTCTTAGCAACTTGTCAAGCGAATGACTTCGAAGTCTTACATCTGGTTGTGTAGCATGAACCTTACACGCAAGCTTGGGAGCATCCATGCGCTTATGATAATGACGCCCCGGCTGGAATGCTTGTTTGAGCAAAGTGAGCGCATCCTTCCCATCAGCATTTGCCCCAACCGCACTTGAAAGGTCTTTAACTATATAATTATGAGTAAGAATACCTTTTGGGTCAGCAACGAGCCAATTCTCCAGCGTTCTATCTGCGCAGACCACCGATATGGGTGGGGAACCCGTATACGAGTACCGGCTTTCCAGACTCCCTACAATAGTTTGTGCTATGTCTTGGGCAAATACACCCGGACAGTGTTCTCTATTCTCTCTGTCGATAACAACGATAATCAAGGACACATTCTTCAGCACCATGGCACGGACACAGGGAACAATCTCACGTTTGATAAATTCCCGAAATGTGTCATCATCGCATTCCTCAGGTTGACCACCAAATTTGATTGGTCTCGAGAGTCGCACCCCGCTATCCTTAAGCAACTGTGGGATAGCACCAATCTCTGATTCGCCTTCTACCACTAATCCGATTATTGGACTAACTGACACACTGTATAGCATACTTATGATCATTGCCGCGCCCTAATCGTCAATGAATCGTAATTGCTCACCATACTGAGGCACACCAGCAATTGCCCCGCTGTCCCAATATTCACCCAGCCCCATAAGCTGCTCCAAGATCACGTTCTTCAACTCTGGATTAACTTCGATACACCTATGAATACTAGTCTCTCCTTGACGGCGACTGACAACATAAAGCGATTCTAGGGGTACCTCGTTGACGGCTACTACTGATTGCGTGGTTATAAATATTTGTTTATCTACTGAATGTTGCTTACAGGAATCCATAAAATGTCTAAGCATCCAAGGATGCAGACTATTCTCAGGCTCTTCAATAAACAAAATATTCTTCCTGGGGTCTACTAGTGGTAGAAAGATACTAACGGTTTGAATTGTTCCATCGGAGACATCCTCAGAAAACCATCGGCGACCTACCCCTTTCTCTTTGAAAAAAAGCCCAAGTTGCTTTGTTTCAACATAATCAGTTACTAATCCCTCAATTGTTGGTACTGTGTGGTTTACATGTTCTAAGAGCTCTTTGAATGCCTGAGGTTGGAATCGTTCCAGGTAATTCACTGCTGCCGGGAGATTTTCACCATGCCTACCTAGCTCAGCAGACCTCTCAGGGATACCTGTTCCACGAGCAATATAAGGTGAAATCTGATACACTCCAAAATTACTCAAAAGATGAGATAGCCAATAAAAGGGAGGAAAGTGGCTCAACCTAGAAGTTAAGAGTAGCTCGTCTCGTACTATCTCTGGTTTTGTAATGTACTCTTTAATATTTTCTGGAGGTATTAGCCAATATTCGGTTTCTCTGTCAGGCTTAGTACCTGAAACATCAATTTGTTCCTTCTGCCTTTTGATGGTGTAAATTTTTTCCGACACAGACTCGTTGTGACTCTGACTGACTTCGATATTTTCGGATATGACCTCATACTCTGATATTATTGCTTGAGTTGTACTCGAGAAAGTAAAGTCATAAGTGAACGTGTAATTTGTGACTTTCTTCTTACTACGAGATTCTGGCCTTGGTAAGGCAACAGTGGCTTTCAGGCGAAACGACAGGCCAGCTTTGGAGCGCTTAACTCGTCGGAAGCAAATATTCTCATATCCACCTTTGGCACGGACAGCACCCGGAAGTCCTGTTCTGAAGACCAGTGACAGAAAGTCTAAGGCGTCGGCGAAATTTGATTTTCCTGCTGCATTTGCTCCAACGAAAATGCCAAGGGAAGGTAAGTTCAACAGAGTTACATTTCGTATTGACTTATAGTTATGAATCCATAACTCACTCAGCATTTCATTGCCTTTCCCCTAGCAGTATTCTACCATATATTATATCACGCTATTTTGTTAAGTAAATCCTCCACCACCCGCTTCCACTCCCCACCCAGCCGTTTGGGATTTAGTCTTATCTGGGTGTGTCCTATTTTTACTCCGTCCGGGACTGGCTCCAGTTGCAGTTTGTCAAAGTGTAAGCCCTGAAAGCGGCGGATGATAATCTGTCCTCCTTCGGTGGCGATGGACTCAATGCCGGCTCTGGCAGCCAGTATTTTAATCTGGATGACATAAAGCAGATTGTTTACCTCCGGAGGCAGAGCGCCAAAACGGTCGCTGAATTCCTGAGCCATGTCTTCTATCTGCTCCGGCTCATCCAGCTTGACCAGGTTCTGGTAGAGGGACAGCCGGGTGTCCAGGTCGGCTACATATTCTTCGGGGATGAAGGCGGGTAGGGGGAGGTCTATGGTGGGCGGAGGCAGGGGGGACGCCTTTATCTTTGCCCTGGGTATGCCCGCCCGCTTCGCTTTTTGCTCCTCCACCGCCTCAGTCAGCAGCCGGCAGTACAGGCTGAAGCCCACCGCACTGATATGCCCGCTCTGCTTTGTCCCGAGCAGGGTGCCCGCTCCCCTGATTTCCAGGTCTTTCATGGCGATACCAAAACCGGCGCCAAGCTCGGTGGCTTCAAATATGGTTCGCAGGCGTTTTTCTGCCGTCGGGGTCAGGCGCTTCCCCTTGTCGTAGAGAAAGTAGGCGTAGGCAAGGTCAGCGCCCCGCCCCACCCTGCCCCGCAACTGGTACAATTGGGTCAGCCCAAATCTATCCGCCCGGTTGACAATCAGCGTATTGACATTGGGCATGTCCAGTCCCGATTCAATGATAGTGGTACACACCAGGACATCGCTCTTACCCTGGGTGAAGTCAGCCATTACCTGCTCCAGCTCTGCCTCCGGCATCTGACCGTGGGCGACGGCTATTTTAGCCTCAGGGACTAGAGCCTGGAGCTTGCCGGCGATGAAGTTGATGCCGTTTACCCGGTTGTGGACGAAAAAGGCCTGACCGTTTCGCTCCAGCTCCCGGAGTATGGCTTCCCTGACCAGTCGGTCGTCATATTCGGCAACATAGGTCTTGATGGGCAGGCGCTCTTCGGGTGGGGTCTCCATGGTGCTCATATCTCTCACCGAGACCAGGGACATGTGGAGGGTGCGGGGGATGGGGGTAGCGCTGAGGGTGAGGACGTCTACCTCCTGCTTCAACTTCTTCAGGTGTTCCTTGTGCGCCACGCCGAAGCGCTGCTCTTCGTCAATGATTAACAGCCCTAAGTCCTTGAAAATTATATCCTTTTGCAGCAGCCGGTGGGTGCCGATGCAGATGTCCACACTGCCGTTAGCCAGTCCGTCAAGGATAGCCTGCTGCTCTCTAGGTGTGCGAAATCGACTCAGCACCTCAATTCTTACCGGGAAGGCGCTCAGTCTCTGGCTGAAGGTGGTGAAGTGCTGCTGGGCGAGTACCGTGGTTGGCACCAGCACTGCTACCTGCTTGTTGTCCAGTACCGTTTTGAAGGCGGCACGGACCGCCACCTCGGTCTTGCCGTAGCCGACATCCCCGCAGACCAGCCGGTCCATCGGTTTGGTTTGGGACATGTCTTCCTTTACCTGCTTTATTACCTCTATCTGGTCGGGGGTCTCAACATAGGGGAAAGAAGCCTCAAGCTCCTGCTGCCAGGCTGTATCTGGGGAGAAGGCAAAGCCGGGCACAACCTCCCGGGCGGCGTACAGGGTTAATAATTCCTCAGCCACATTTTCCGCTGACTCCCTGGCTTTTTGCTTGGTTCGTGTCCATTCCGGTGTGCCCAGCCGACTCAATACCGGTGGTCGGTCTCCGGCTCCAATGTAGCGACTGACACGGTCTATCTGGTCGGTAGGGACATAAAGCTTATCTCCAGCGGCATAGTTCAGGACGAGGTATTCCTTTTCCGTGCTATCGGTGCTCAAGGTGGTAACGCCGGTAAATTTGGCAATACCATGTTCAACATGCACCACATAATCGCCGGGGGTCATATCAACGAATATTTTGTGGCGTGGCACCGGGTGTTTCTTTATTAGTCTCCGCTGCTTAACGAAACCAAAGATTTCAGCATCGGTAAAGAGGTGGGTGTCATTATTCATCACCCAGCCCTCAGCCAGCGAACCCGGTATCAGGGTTAGTGAGCCGGGTGGAGGTATCTGCCTGATTTCACTGCGGGGTGACGCAATAATATCCTCTTCCTCAAGCAGCTCGGACAGTCGGCTGGCTTGATGGCTGATAAGGATAAGCCGATGTTTCTGGTTCAGGAGCTGCTTAATTTTTTTAATGAATAATGGTAGTTGTCCGGCATAGTTTGGGGTGGGGGTGAAGTCTAGCTGATATGGTTGTTCCTCATCACTAATCCCCCAGGCAGTGAGCGTCAGGCATTGCTTCTTTCCCAGTATCGGTTCCAGCTCATCCCAGGTGAAATAGGGGCGGGGGAAGTTGTGGGGTAGTTCTCCCTTGTCCAGTTTCTCGGTGCGTAGTTCTTCGGCTTCGGTGTCCAGGTCTTCCACGGCTCGTTCCAGGCTCAGGGGTTCATCCAGTATGACCAGAGCATCTTGGGGCAGGTAGCTCAGGATGCTGTCTTTATTGAACAGCGAGGCGTAAAACTGAATGGCACCCGGCTTCTGTCTGTTAAGCAGCAGAGCCAGTTCCCGCCTGAGTTGCTGGCTCACATCCTGGCTCAAGCCAGAAAGGTCAATATTATTTATGACCGACTCTAACTCCAGTTTGTTGCTCACTAGTAGCTCGGTGGCGGGACTGATAACTACTGACGGCACTGTCTTTAGCGAGCGCTGATTTGCCGGGTCAAAGAGGCGGATATTGTCTACGGTATTGCCAAAGAACTCAAGCCTGGTGGGGAGGTCGCTGGTGGGGGGATATATGTCAATGATACCGCCGCGGTGGCTTGTTGTGCCCGGCACTTCCACCATATTTTCTGTTCTGTAGCCTATAGCTTCCCATTGGCTCAATAATTGGAATGGTTCTATATCCATTCCTACTCTTATAGTATGGCGCGCAGAAGTAAAGTCGCCATGCGGGGTTGTCTTCTGCATCAGGGCTGGGGTAGAGGCAACAATTAAGGAGGCATCGGTCTTCGGCTCTATATTGGCTAGGGCAGAGAGCACCCGTATTCGTTCCAGCTCAGTGGAGGTGTCGGCAGCAACCCGCTGATAGGGCAGGGCGTCAGGCTCAGGGAAAAGCTTTACCTGATTGCCGTTAACCCAGGTTAAGAGTTGTTCGTAGAGCTTTTTGCTGTTTTCTGGTTGTGCTGTAATTACCAGCATCGGTAGTCGCAGGTGGTGATATAAGGCAGCGATAACATAGGGCTTGGCAGCATCAAGCACCGTTACCTTGGTATTAGCCCTTGGCTGTTGCAGCTCGCCGGTAAGCTGGCGAAATACAGGCATCTCCTCAATGAGATGTAATAGTTGACTGAGGTCTAAATGCATTTTCCTCCCCAAACACCCTTAGGGCTAGCTGAAACAACTAGCCCTGTAGCCGATTGTAGCACAGGGTGGGGGGTTGAGCAATTTATCTAAGGTTTACGGGGATAACCGGGGGAAAGAATAAAGGCTGTAAGGCACAGTAAACCTTACAGCCTTTAGGCTGGTTTTAAAAATTTCTCCAGCATACTACCTTTCCCTAGAAGTTTTGATAGGTTGGGGCATGTTCCGGCGTTTTGACCAGTTTGGTTGATGGGCTTATCGCCTGACGTCGATGACTGAATAGCGGGCGACGCAGGAAGGAAGGAACATCCAGTTCCTCCTCACTCTTTAAACCTCTAAGGAGCTGGGCATATTCATTTTCGGTGGTTTCTTCCGGCAGTCCTGTCTTGGAAGCAAACCCGGTGGCAATCAGGGTAATCCTGACATCGTTGTCCATGTTAGAGTCTTGAGCCACCCCAAAGATGATGTTAGCCTCGGGGTCTACTGCCTGTTTGATTACCTCAGCGGCTTCATTAACTTCAACTAAACTAAGGCTGCTGCTGCCGACAACATTGAATAGCACCCCCTTTGACCCCTTAATGGAGACGTCCAGTAACGGACTGGCCAGAGCATCTTTAGCTGCCTCCATAGCTCGGTTTTTACCCGAGCCAGTGCCTACGGACATCCAGGCTGGACCGGCGTCTCGCATCACTGCCTTGACATCAGCAAAGTCAAGGTTAATCAGACCGGGGACAGTGATAACTTCGGCCATAGCCTGAACACCGTGCCTTAGCACATCGTCAGCCATCTTAAAGGCATTATCCACTCCCATCTTCTGGTCACAGAGGTCAAGCAAGCGGTCGTTGGGGATGATGATAAGAGTATCCAGCTTGCCCAACAGGCGAACAATACCCTCATCGGCTACCTGACAGCGGTGATTGCCTTCAAAGCTAAAGGGCTTGGTGACTACAGCGATAGTAAGGGCGCCACTTTGTTTGGCTATTTCAGCGATAACCGAAGCAGCCCCGGTGCCAGTGCCACCGCCCATGCCGCCAGTGATAAACACCATATCAGCCCCGGAGACGAGTTCCTTGATCTCATCACGGTTCTCTTCAGCTGCCTTCTGACCCAGATTATGGTCACCACCCACGCCTAGCCCTTTGGTAAGCCTCTCACCAAGCTGGACTCGGGTTGGGGCTTCGGTAATGGCTAGGGCTTGGGCATCAGTATTCATGGCGATAAACTCTACGCCTTGTATTTCTTCCCTGACCATACGGGTAATAGCATTGCAGCCACCGCCACCTAGACCGATTACCTTAATCTTGGCCGGGCTAGCGACAAAGCTTGTTTTTGCCATCTCATCCTCCTTTCCTTGCCGTTGAACTTTCTATTGGTATCTGCTAGCGGAACAAGTTCCTAATTGTGGAAACGAATCGGTGTAAAAATCCATGGGATTTCCATGCCTGTCTACCTTCACGTTTTGCCGCCCAGAGTAAGAGACCAACACCGGTGGCATATGCCGGGTCGCGAAGGACATCGCTAATACCGGATATATTGGTCGGAACGCCTACTCTTACCGGGAGCCGTAGTATCTCGCGTCCCAGTGTTTCAATGCCAGGAAGGTTAGAGCTGCCGCCGGTGAGTACCAATCCGGCAGGGACCAGGGTTTCATATTCAGTGCGTGGCATCTCTAGCATGATAAGTCGTAGAATTTCCTCAACACGAGCCCTGATAATGTCACATAGGTCTTGGTAGGAAACACCATGCCCGTCTTCAGCTATAGTGCTGGGGGTCTCCATCTTGGTTTCGTAAACTGGCATAACACTGCTATACTTTTTCTTCATCTCTTCGGCAACCTCAAACGGCAGCCCCAGACCAATAGCCACATCCCTTGTGAGCTGATAACCGGCAACGGGTAGAATAGCCGTATGCCAGATACTCCCATCTTTGAAAACGGCAATATCTGTGGTACCGCCACCGACATCAGCCAGGATAACTCCCACCTCCTTTTCGTCCTCAGTCAAAACTGCCTCACTGCTGGCTAGTGGTTCAAGGACGAGGTCCTCAATGTCTATACCAATGCTGCGAATGCACTTTATCAGATTCTGAACAGAGGTTATGGAGGCAGTAATGATATGAGTCTCTACATCCAGTCTGAAGCCATGCATTCCTACCGGATTTCTGACTCCTGGCTGACCATCAACAGCATAGTTCCGAGGGATGACATGGAGCAGTTTTCTATCACTGGCAATCTTGACACTCTGGGCAGATGCCAAAACTCGCCTCAAGTCATCGGAACGCACTAGCCTGTCATTACGAGTAATGGCTACTACTCCGCGATTATTCAGTGAGCTGACGTGTCGACCAGTTACCCCTACATAGGCTGATTCCACTTTATAGTTGCAGGCTTGCTGTGCTTTCCTCACTGACTCCCGTATTGATTCTTTGGCGTCATTAATGTTGACCACCAGACCCTTGTGTAACCCCTTGGATGGAGTGATACCTACACCGACAACTCGCAGCATACCCCCGTCATTCACATCAGCGATAACGGTACACACTTTAGTAGTTCCAACATCAATTGCAGCTAGGGTAGTCCTCTTTTTCATCTGCCCCTCCTTCTATTAGTAAATTTCGGTTTAACGGTTGTGTTAATTTTCACATTTTCTAACCTCCCTCTTCGGTGAATCTCAGGGGTTTGTCTAATTTAGACCTTGGAGAGTGTTTTTTTACGTTTTTTAATCATGGTTGATTTCTGCCACTCACTGGCATTAACCCCTGCTGAAAAATGTAGTTCCCCGGGATTATTATGATGCTCATTCCAGGAAACAATGCATTCCGCTACTCTCAATTTGGCACTGCGACTGCGCGGATTGGCTTGAATCTCCTCAGGAGAAGGGATAACAACCTTCCTGACGACTAACCTCAGGGAGGCGGTATGCCCGCAAATGCAGGTTGGTGTGCTCGGCGGGCAGATGCAGTCCCTTGATTCCTGTTGCATAAACTGTTTCACGATGCGGTCTTCCAGAGAATGATAGCTGATGACCACCAGTCTACCCCCGAACCCGAGGAGGTTGATTGCCTGTTTTATTGCTGATTTTAAATGTTCCAGTTCATTATTAACGGCGATGCGCAGTGCTTGGAAGGTTCTGGTGGCGGGGTGGATTCTGCCCCTCCTGCCGCCAACGGCTCGCTCTATTATCGTCACCAGTTGGCGGGTAGTGTTTACGGGACGTTCCCGTGCAATCTGGCTGGCTATGTGACGACTGTAAGCCTCTTCACCGTATGTTCTTATCAGGCGAGCCAGCTTACTTTCCGGGAAGTTGTTAACAATATCGGCGGCAGTAACCTCTTGATTGGGACTTAAGCGCATATCTAAAGGTCCGTCCTGTTGGAAGCTGAAACCACGACTATCGCTCTCAAGCTGGAGAGAAGATAATCCGAGGTCAAATAAGATACCATGGACGGGGAAGAAGTCATATTTATTGCAGATAGCCTGTAGATTAACAAAGTTTTCATTAACCAGAAGGGTTGAGCTGCCATAGGCTTCAAGTTTGGCTTTGGCAGTCCTTATCGTTTCAGGGTCAGCATCAATACCCAGCAGTTGTCCGCCCGGTGAGCTGTGCTCCAGAATAGCCGCAGCGTGACTGCCACCCCCAAGGGTGCAGTCAATATAACGACCTCCCGGCTGGACAGCCAGTGCCTGGATGGTCTCTTCAAGTAAAACCGGAATATGAGTAGATGTTGGCATTTTTAGACCTATTCCCGCTTTTCTAAGCTTTCTATAATTTGCCACGCCTGCTCGCAGCTGGTAGCTTTCTCATCCTCCCAGTGCACTTTGTTCCATATCTCAAGATAGGTGTTGACTCCAGCAATAACTACTTCGTCTATAATCTCAGCGTAGTCTCGCAACGGATTGGGCAGGGCTACTCTGCCCTGACCATCAACGGTAGTGGTGAAAGCGGTGGCAAAAACGGCTCGATTTAGCTTTCTCAATTTGCTCGGTGTGATGGGCCCAGTGGTAAGAGTAGCTGCCAGCTTTCTCCACTCGGATAAGGGATAGGCATTTATGCATGTTTCTATTCCCGGTGTCAGTACTATTCCCTCTTTCAGAGCACTTCTGAACTTGGGGGGAATGGGTACCCTACCCTTTTCATCAATCTTGTATTCAAACTCACCAAAAAACATTTCTTGGTTCCCTAATTTACCACTTTTTACCACTTCTTACCATCTATATACCACAGCTTTGTCAATTTGTCAATACCCTGTGCTTGAAATTTCCAAAATTTAACAAATTTCCCTTGATTTAGTTAACAAGGGGGCTGGAGGATAGGCTTCTGGGTAATCTCAGTCGCGAAGTTGTTTGCTAAAGGGACTAAAAGGTGCGGATACGGGGTTCCCGTAAAATAGTATTTTTGTAGGGGTAAAAAAGTCCCGGTCACCTCGGATTTTGCTCTGTGTTGTATATGTGGTAGAATGGAGCTTGTTCCGGTGGGGCAGTGATATGTTTAATCTGGGCATACTTACCATCAGCGATAAGGGCTGGCGAGGACAGCGCTATGATGAGAGTGGCAAAACAGTCAGGGATAGTCTGTCTTCGCTGGATACAACTGTGGTTAAATATGAGGTTGTCCCTGATGAAAAGGATATCATTGCCGTTAAACTGGCTGAGTGGGCAGATGAGGGTAGTATAGATGTTATCGTAACTACCGGTGGCACCGGATTGGGACCGCGTGATGTTACCCCGGAAGCGACGCTGTCGGTAGTGGACAGGGTTGTGCCTGGCTTGGCTGAGGCGATGAGAGCTGAAACTTTTGTCCTGACCCCATCGGCGATATTAAGTCGGGCAGTGGCTGGGGTCAGGGGGAGGTGCCTTATTATTAATTTACCAGGTAGCCCCAGGGCAGTCCGGGAGTGCCTTAAGGTAATATCGCCGGTTATTTACCATGCTGTGGAAATTATTAAAGGCGAGGTAACTGAGCATACCGCGCCGAATACAGGAAGGACTGGCTAGTGCGCATTGATATTTTGGCTTTATTCCCTGAGGTATTTCAGGCACTGTTTAGCTTTGGTATTTTTCAGCGGGCAGTTGACCGTAAGCTGATTAGTGTCAATGTTCATAACATTCGGGACTATACCCATGATAAACATCACACCGTTGATGATTATGCTTTTGGGGGTGGTGCTGGCATGGTACTCAAACCTGAGCCTGTCTTTGAGGCAGTAGAAGCGGTAAAATCGGATATATCCGGTGGTGAGGAACCTGGTGAGTTGCCTGTTGTTCTGCTTACTCCCCAGGGCCGTCTTTTTTCTCAGCAGATTGCCTGCGAGCTGACAAAGTATAATAATCTGATGCTTATCTGCGGTCACTACGAAGGGATTGATGAGCGGGTGCGAGAACATCTGGTTACTGACGAGATTAGTATCGGCGATTATGTGCTTAGTGGCGGCGAGCTGGCGGCTATGGTGGTAGTGGATGCCGTGGTCAGGCTACTGCCCGGGGTTCTGGGTTCACCGGATTCACCGTTAGAGGATTCTCACAGCAACGGGTTACTGGAATATCCTCAATACACCCGCCCGGCAGTGTATAGAGACTGGTCAGTGCCCCAGGTTTTGCTATCCGGGAATCACGCTCAAATTGCTAAGTGGCGCCGTGAGCAGGTTATTCAACGCACTTTGCAGCGTCGTCCCGAGCTATTGGATAGGGCTAACCTATCTTTAGAGGAAAAACAGCTAGTAAGCAGGCTGAAGCAATCTTAGTTTGTATGAGGAGTCTTATAAGAATGGATGTTTCATCATTAGTTGAAGTTGAGCCAAATCCCAATATTCCTCCCCTGGCTCCCGGAGACACAGTAAAGGTCAACACTAAGCTCGTAGAGGGGGATAAGGAACGCTTCCAGCTATTTCAGGGAGTGGTGATTAAGGTTCGCCATGGTGCCGATGGTGGCAGCTTTACGGTAAGGCGTGTTACCCATGGGATAGGTGTGGAGCGTACCTTTCCGTTGAATTCTCCCCTTGTCGCGGGAGTAGAGGTGGTGCGGCACGGAAAGGTACGCCGGGCTAAGCTTTATTACCTGCGTGGGCTTAGTGGCAAGAAATCTCGTCTCAAGGAAAAGAAGTAAGAGCCAGTGGGGTTATCTCGCGGAGTAGGGGATGAGGTATGCTGAGGTTAGTGTTAATTCGCCGATAGCACAGCACCGGGCGTATAGCTATACTATACCCTCTGATCTTGGTGTTGAGGTGGGGCAGGCGGTATGGGTTCCCTTTGGTGATAAGCTCCTTCAGGGCATCGTTTTAGAGCTACCTCAATATTTCTCGGTAGAGGAAACCAAGGAGATAGTCGGCATTATTGAGTCTCAACCTCTATTATCCCCGCCTCGCGTTTCGCTGGCTCGCTGGATAAGCGAGTATTATCTATCACCTCTTTTTGATGCTGTAGCTTTAATGCTGCCTCCGGGGTTTGAGCGGAGGGTAGTTACCTTTGTCTCCAGCCTAGTTGCTCCCGGTGAATATGACTCATCTTCTCTTGGTTCAGAACAAAGACGTGTCCTTGATTTAATCCACAAAGAGGGCAGGGTTAGCCTGAGGAATCTGGAGAAGGTGTCGGGTAAAAAGAGGGCTCAGGCTATTGTCTCCCAGCTGGTGGGACGCCGGTTAGCGGTAAGAAGCTACGAGCTGGAGCCAATCAAGGTAAGACCCAAGGTAGAACTTCACCTCAGATTGATGGTGAATGCTGGCGAGGCTCGGCAGGAGGCAGTCAGGCTGCGTGAAAGAAGGGCAAGCAAGCAGGCGGCTCTTCTCGACTTTTTAACTCAGCAGTCTAAACCTATTTCACTGGCAGAAGCCAGGCGGCAGGTAAAATGTGGTAAAGCGGTGGCTGATGCCCTGGTCAGCAAGGGTCTGGTCGAACTTCAGCCGGTGGCGGTAAGGCGCGAGCCGATTTCCTATCAGGACATTACACCGTCACCGCCACTGACTCTTATTGCTGCCCAAAGGTCAGCGTTGCAGGCTATCAAGTCTGCTTTGCTCCAATTAGCCAAGGGTTCTGCTTCAACACCCGTTTTTCTGCTTCAGGGGGTTACCGGGAGCGGCAAGACCGAGGTCTATCTCCAGGCGCTGGCTGAGGTGGTGAGGTTGGGCAAGCGGGGTATTGCTCTGGTTCCCGAAATTGCCCTGACCCCCCAGACTATAGAGAGATTCGCTGCCCGCTTTCCCCATAAGGTGGCTGTTCTTCACTCTAAACTCTCCCTGGGGGAGCAGTTTGATGAGTGGCAGCGAATAAGAGAGGGGGAATTCGATGTTGTCATCGGCTCCCGGAGCGCTATTTTTGCCCCTCAGCCTGATTTGGGTCTTATCATCATTGACGAGGAGCACGAATGGACCTATAAACAGGGTGATAAATCGCCCCGCTATCATGCTCGTGATGTCGCCATAAAGCTGGCGGAGCTGACCGGAGCGGTGGTTGTTCTCGGCAGTGCTACGCCGGATGTTGCGTCTTTCTATCATGCTCAGAGAGGGGACTATCATCTGCTTCAGCTCCCGGAACGGGTTACTCCCAGAGAGGGTTCGCCCCTGCCTCAGGTTGAGGTGGTGGATTTAAGGGAGGAACTCAAGGCAGGAAACAGGAGCATTTTTAGTCGTTCTCTGGCACAGACGACGGCTAAGGCTATAGCCAATGGGGAGCAGGTGATTTTATTTCTTAATCGGCGGGGGACAGCCGGTTTTGTGCAGTGCCGTAATTGTGGCTTTGTCCTCCGCTGTAGGCGCTGCGAGGTTACCCTTACCTACCATTTTGCTGAAGGTGTCCTGGTGTGCCATCAGTGCAATTACCGTATGCCGGTACCTCAGACTTGCCCCCGTTGTCTGAGCCAACGGATAAAGTTCTTGGGTATTGGTACTCAGAAGCTGGAGCAGGAAGCGGGTAATGCCTTCTCACCGGCCCGGCTACTGCGCTGGGATAGCGATGTTACCCAACGGAGGCATTCCCACGAAGAGATATTAAATAAGTTCCGTGCCCATAAGGCTGATATTCTGGTTGGTACCCAGATGATTGCCAAGGGCTTGGATTTACCTCTGGTTACCGTGGTGGGAGTGGTTAATGCTGATACCGGTCTGAACCTGCCCGACTTCCGGGCCGGAGAGAGGACCTTTCAGCTATTGAGTCAGGTGGCGGGGAGAGCGGGACGTGGTATCTTAGGCGGTAAGGTTATCGTTCAGACCTATTCCCCGGAGCACTATGCCATTCAGTCCGCCGCCAAACAGGACTACGTCTTGTTCTATGAAAAGGAAATTGACTATAGACGCCAGCTTCATAATCCCCCCTTTACGCAGCTAGCCAGCCTTGTTTATAGCCATACTAATGATTATCTCTGCCAGAGAGAAGCAGAGAGAATGAGGCGTAACATAATTACGGAGAGAGATGCGCAGGGGATAGGCGGCCTGGATGTAATCGGTCCGGCCCCCGCCTTTATTCACCGGCTGCGGGGCAGATTTCAGTGGCAGCTCATACTGCGCGGGTCTGAGCTCTCCAGTTTTCTACTGTCAATACCTATTCCTCAAAATTGGACAATTGACATCGACCCGGTGGGGCTGGTTTAGAGTTTAGCAGCTTCCTTTTCTGCTGGTTGTTCCTCTGTGGACTCAGGAGCCAGGTAAAAAAGCTCCTCCAGCTTGCTTTCAGGGAAGGCTCTTATCGCCCCGATAATAAACTTTTCGTTGATGCGACGCTTGCCTTCACGCACCCGGTAAATCTGACTTGCCGATATGCCCATAGCCTTGGCTAGCTCAGACAGATTGTGATAGGTATTATCACACAGTTCAAAAATTTTGGTTCGAATGAGCATAAATGTCACCCCGTAATGCCAATAGGCAATATTATAACCCAAAACTTGCCAATTGTCAACCTCCTGTGGAAAATATTGACAAGGATATTGAATTTTGTAGTAGCTATAGGATAAAATAGGGTGAAGGTTAGACAGTCGGCTTTGGCTGATAGATAAGGAGGTTTTATTATGGGAGCATTGGCCTGGACTTTTGGTGCTATTGGTGGGCTATGTATGGTGATGGGTATTATCACCGCCTTTGAGGTAATCCCGGTACTTGTTCCGGCTTTGACCTGGATGTTCTGGTTTGTATTGAGTGCAATTTTGCTTCTAGCCAGTATTGCTTTTGCGGTTGGCCGCGGTGAATACGAATAGTTAAGCCCCTGTTTTAGAAGATATTATGTCCGTTTTGGAGAGCGGGGTTAAAATTCCGCTGCGAGCTTACCCTAATGCGGTTAGGGATGAAGTGGTTGGTTTTGCTGATGGGGTTCTGCGGGTGAAAATAGCAGCGCCGCCGGTTAAGGGTAAAGCCAACGAGCAGTTAATAGCTTTTCTCGGTCAGCTTTTAGGTGTAAGCAGGAGCAGAGTAAGTATTATCAAAGGTCACACCAGCCGTAACAAACTTATCGCTATTGATGGTTTGAGCCGTGATGATGTTATGAAGCGGCTTTCCTCTTCTTCCGGCGGTGGCGCCACCAGAGGACAATACCCAGGATAGCTCCCCACACTGGGCTAAATATTAACAGCCAGATAGCTATAGTTCCCAACCATTGCCCGAAGATAACAATGCCCCGGGCGGCGGACTTGAGCGCTTCTAGGGCACTCCAGCCGGCACGAACCAACGGTTTAGCAGTAGCTTCAGGCTCAAGACGCACTTCTATCAGAGACATTGATGAGGTACGCTCCAGATACTGCATCCGCCCCTTAATTTGCTCTATCTCCTGCCGCACTCGCGACAATCTTTCATAAATTCCGAGAATATCCTCCACATTCTCGGCTTTTTCCAGAAGGGCCAGGTATTGTTGTTCCGTTGCCTCAGCATTTTTGAGTCTGGATTCCAGGTCAACATATTCCTCGGTTACATCCCGACTATCGGTGCTCTCCGACTCCACCCTGACTGCCATACTGCGGAGTTCGGCTAATGTTTGCTCAAATGTCTCATCAGGCACACGAAAAGCAATCCGTCCCCTCATCTCCTCTTCCTCTCCCCAAATTCGGGATGATACCACATAGCCGCCAAAACTTACCGCCAGTTGGGCTATTTCATCCCGGACATCAATCACATCCTCTACTATCAGCGACATACTCCCGGTGCGGACTATCATCCGCTCCTCGGCGGTTGATGGCAAAGCCCCAGCCCCATCTCCCTTATAGACTTCCTCCGGTGCTGGCGAAGGTGGAAGTATGATAGTTGGTGCTGGCGCTGGTGCCGGCGCTGGCATTGGTGCCGGCGCTGGTGACGGTGCTGGCATTGGTGTTGGTGCCTTGGCACAGGAAACCGGCACCAGTAACATCATGACCAGGGCAATTCCTATGAGTATCCTTTTCATAAGAGAGCCTCCCGTTTATTATCCATACTTACTATACTATAACGCAGGTGGAATGAAAAGGTTAGGGGGATTTATTACTTCTGTTTTACCCTAACTTTTTTTGGTGCTTTGCGTTATACTTTATAGATACGGGAAAGGAGCTAATACTATGAGCATGATAATAGTTGACTTCATCAGCAAGATTTCATTTCAGCTAAGGTGGCTTATGATGTCCGACCGGGAGAAATATGCCTATCTATGGAACCGGACAAGGGATAGTCTAAGAGCTCCTTACTACCGGTGGTAGGTTTATCTGTCAGTTTTTACCCACAGCCTCTCCCCGTTACTAATAAGTCGTACGGTGCCTTTGCTGAGTCTGCTAAACCGCTATCTTGACGCGGTTCTCAACGGGAATGTCATGCCCTAACTGGCGCAATGCCTCTATGTGTCCTCGGATGGCTTCTTGCACATTAGCCAGAGTTTCTTCACGAGTCTTGCCCTGGCTGGTGCATCCGGGTAAGCTGGGAACAAGAGCAGCATATTCTCCCATTTCCTTGTCATATTCTAATACTACCGTGTATTCATATTCCTTGACCATTCTTATCCCCTCCCCTTGAGTAGCTTGATAAATTACTCATTTTATCACAAATCTGTCTTCACCCCCAGCCTCTCCCCATCAGTCGGCTAGAGTAAACCTAGGAATTCTTCCAAGGTTAGTCCTGTTTGTCTTCTTAGCTCAAAGCCAGCTTTCTCTAAAGCTGCCACGACTTGCTTAGGTCTTATTACTGGCAGTTCCTGTCTCACGGGTAGAATCCTTAAATAGCAGCAACTTCAATAGATTCAAACTGGTCTGGTATCGGTGTGCCTTCTTCTTTAGCTACAGCCAACCAGCCTCCCATGGCGTCTTTTATCATTTCCATAGCCTTCTCAAAGGTTTCGCCATAAGATATGCACCCGGGCAGAGAGGGGACGGTGATAGTATAGCCGCCTTCGGGCTCAGGCTGAAGCTCAAAAACAATGCCGCCTCGTATAACTTGAAAAGTCTTCATATTAATCGCCCCTGCTGCTATCCAATACTTTTACTGAAAGAAGTATACTACTGGACTGCTTGAATTATCAATGAAAATCCTATTTTTCTGTCTTCACCCACAGCCGTTCGCCATCAGTAATAAATTCTATGGTGCTGTGCTTAGCCGTACGGAAAATATTTTCCGGGTCTAATCTCTCCTCCAGTCTATTTATTACCTCATCGTCGGGGTGACCAAAGGGGTTGTCTTTACCCACTGAGATAACAGCTAGCTGAGGGTTGACCACGGCTAAGAACTCAGGGGTGGTGGAGGTATCTGAGCCATGGTGGGCAACCTTGAGCACGGTGCTTCTCAGGTTAGCTCGGCGGGCGATAAGCTCAAGTTCTGCCTCCTGCTCAATGTCTCCGGTCAGCAGGAAGCTTACTTTGCCTTTAACCAGGCGCAGCACTATGGAGTTGTTGTTAAGTTCAGGACCGGTGTCTCCTAGAAGTTCCTCCTGGGGATGAAGCACCCCCATAGTTATTCCATGACCCAGGTCGATTTGCTGTCCTGCCTGAGCTGTAGTTGGCTTAATGCCATTTCCCTCAATCAGTCTTTGCCACTCCCGATAAATATCGGTATCATTTTCCCGACTGCTTTCCATAACCCGCTCTACCTGGTAGCGCTGGAGAACCTCTACCAGTCCTGTTAGGTGGTCGGCTTCGGGGTGGGTCAATACTACCAGCTCAATAGTTCTGTCCCAGAAGGGCATTTCCTTGCCCAGCTCAAGGCATATTTTATTGGGGTCGGGACCACCATCCACCAGGGTCTGCTGGCTTCCTTGAGAAATGAGTATGGCGTCGCCCTCACCGACATCGAGTATGCTCACCCGAAGTTTATCATCAGGCATGGTGGCAGCAGCCACCGATGCCAGGATGGCTAACACCAGTAACGGCGGGATAACCCATTTTGTGGGCAGTCGTGAGGTCAAGTTGGTGAAATTACCTGCTGCTGACTTCAGCACGTTTTTGGTTTGAGGCACCAATTCACTCAGCTTATGTCGGTAACTGTTGAGCCCGATTGCTATAACCAGGACTGAATAGTAAGCCCATATCAGGGTGGTGTCAACCGAGCCCGTTTCAGTGAACGATAGGGGAAGGGCAGCGAAGCCATTAACTACCAGCAGCATATAGGAGGCAAAAAGCCAAACAAACCAGGCTATAACCTGAGCTACAGGTAAAGCAATGAGTCCCACGCCTCCAGTTAAAGCCCCGGTGATAATAATCCCCGGCAGTGCTGGCAGAGCCAAAAAGGTGGCCAGGGGAGTAACAAAGGAAACAATGCCGAAATAAAAAGCGATAATCGGCCAGACGGCTACGATTGCTGCCAGGGTTATACTGAAACTATCGGTAATAAAATTGGATATGGATACGGCTGGTCCTTCTTCCCCTAAAGTAGCCTTGACCGCTTTTCTGCCCAGAACCTGGAAGGGAGGGGCAAGGAGAATTAAACCAGCCATTGCTAGAAAGGTCAGCTGGAAGGAAGCGTTCCACAGGATTGGGGGGGTGATGCCTATCATTACGGCAGCGGCAAAGGCAAGAGAAGTCATGCCGCTACGCTGTCTGCCCAGAAGGTCAGTGGTGAGGAACAGGCTGACCATTATTGCTGCTCGAAGTACTGGTGGGCGCATCCCGGTAAGCAGGGCATAAAGCCAGATTGTGCCTATGGCTAGCCAGATGTAGGTGTAACGTCTTCGTCCGAAGAGCCATATACCGAGGCTGAGCAAGATGCCAGCGACAATACTGAGATGGAGACCGGAAATAGCCAGTAAGTGAGCAGTACCGCTGTGAGCGAAAGCTTCTTTGACCGGTGGCGGGATATTGCCCCGAATGCCTAGAACAATACCCTGGGCTAGTGACGCCTGGGGTTCAGGCAATACCGTGGCTAGTGTCTGGGATAGGTTGTTTCTAAGGGAGTAAACCCATTGCAACGGCTGAAAGCCTTTCCCCCTATCTATAATCTCTATCCTGGGGTAGAGCATGGTGGAATAGATTTCTTGCTGGGCTGGATACTTCTCACAATCAGAGTCATCAAACTTGGGCGGGGGTTCCAGCTTGCCGGTAACCAGGAGGACATCACCATAGCTATGGGTAGGGTATGGGGGCACAAATAATAACACTGTCCCCGATATCTTTTGCCACTCCTTGTCCGGTTTTATTTCTGAAGCGGAGAGGTGAAGGTGGGTAATGTTGCCTCTGTCCTCGGGGTCAGTATTGACCATCCCTTTAATAGTTACCGTCTGGTTATTATAGGAACGAAGGCAGCTCTGGTCGTCAGAGGGCAGGGATGACTGAAAGCAAAAGGCACCACCGCAGAGGGCAAAAAGGCACAGGCTGGCTTGAATTATTAATTTCTTATGTTGACGAAAGAAGAAAAGCAGAGGCAAAGGAGTAAGCCCACTAAGGATGAGGACTAACGACAGATTAAATTTTGACCCCAGCAAGACACCAGCCACCCAGGCGCAGCTTAGATAGATAAGTGGCACAAGCCTCCGTCCTGAAGATTAGTCAGCTACAGTAATTAGTTGTTTAATCTGCTCATAGGTGGTAGCACCTATGCCTTCTACCTTGGTTAACTCGCTGGTATGGTGAAAAGGTCCGTTCTGGTGGCGGTAGGCAATGATAGCTTTAGCTCTGGTTTCGCCGATTCCAGGTAGAGCTTCAAGAAGCCAGGCCTCAGCCCGATTAATGTTAACTTTCTGAGGCTGGTGTTCCCGGTCTGCCTCAGAAATGTAAAGTTCAAGCTGAGAGAGGTCGGCAATACCGTTGGTTCCGCCAGCCGCTTCAATAATATCGCTGATGCTGTCCTCGGCTGTTAACGGGTAAAAACCGGGGTAAGTGATAGCCCCGCCGATATAAATCTGGTCTAACTGCTCTTGACTTGATGGGGGAGTTATCGAAATCTCTACGGCTTGGCTTTCGCTGTGCCGTAACCAGGCTACGGTGCTACCAATAATAATGATGGCTACTAACAGGAGAGTAATCAGCGTCCCAAAACGGTTAAGTTCGCCTTTTGCCGTGGAGGGTCTCATAATCGGTTTCAGGCGCCTCTCAGGGCAGCTCGTAGTGCTAACTCTGACTCGGGAGGAGTCACCGCTATTACCTGGTCTCTAGCCTGAAGTATAGTTTTGACAGTAGGCACATGAGGCTTCTCTTCCGCAGGAATAATTAGAACCAGCCGGCTATCTGGTGGCAACGAAAGCTCTTTTACTGATTTGCCTACTGTAATTGAATCAGGTGGTATTTTTACCTGGACGATTTCCAGTCCCTTGTCTCTTATGGTTAGTAGATGGGTTAAGGGGTGTGTGGGCACTTCCTCTTCTATGTTCTCCAGAATCAGATTAGTGCTGCTTACGGTGACATCAATCCCGAGCTTCTTGAAGATAGTCTCATTCTTGGGATTATTGATGCGGGCGATAGTTCTTGGTACATTGAATTTATGCTTGGCTACCTGACAGGCAACTAAATTATCTTCATCATCGCCGGTTACTGCGATAAACATATCAGCTCGGCCGGTGCCTATTTCAGCTAGGGTGGCTGCCTCACAGCCGTCACCGTGGAAGCAAACGCTGCCCAGTTCACTGCAGATTAACTCACACTTATTCTCCTTCTTTTCCACCACCAGTATCTCATGCCCTTCATCCAGCAGAGCGCGGGCTAAGTAATAACCCACCTTGCCTCCACCAACGATAATAATATACATATTCTCCCTCAGCCCTCCACTTTTTCCTTCAGTATTTGGGCAAAGATGGTGGTCGGGCTAAACGCCTCTATACCCAGGGCATCATATAAGTCCCGGCGCAGGGGGTCATAAATACGACAGACTACTTTGGGTACATTGAAGATGTGCTTGGCGATTTGGGCAGCCATGACATTACGGTTATCTCCTTGAGTTACTGCGACGAAAACATCGGCTTCCTCTATGCCTGCCTTTTTCAGCGCTTCTTCATCAATGCCGTTTCCCACCAGTGCGGTGCCGTTGAAATCAGGCGGTAACCTTCGAAAACTATAATCGTCAAGGTCCATAACGGTCACTGAATGATTCTCGGCATCCAGCAGTGTTGCTAGCTGAGCACCGACTCGTCCACAACCCATGATAACTACTTTCATATTAGTCACTCTCACTAAATAGTAGGTTGATGATATACTATAACACGACAGGGCGCATTTTTTAATACATAGGGTACTATATCCCCTAGACTAAACTGACCAAAGCGTGTCTTATAAGGAGCACCCATTAAGATTAAGTCGGCATGTCGTTCTACTGCCTCATCAACAATAGTCGGACCTACCTCGCGAGCCTGAAGCAGGTCAGTGTCAATCTCATATTCCTGTTCTTCAGCAACACCGTCCATGCGGTCCAGTACATCTTCGGCCTTTTTAATTTCAGGCTCAATCTCAGCATCAAGAGGTAGAGCTCGTTTTAAGGTGATAACATAAACAGCCCAGATTTTCCCTTTATTCTTCTTAGCCAGGGTACAGGCTAATCTGATTGCCTCTTCATCAGCTTGGGTGCCAACTACCGGCACTAAAATCTTGTGAAATTCCATAGCTTTTACTTCTAAGTGAGTATTATACACCTTTATCAAAAATCCACAATAGTTATTGGCATTAAGGCTTCTCCTTGAGCCGACTTATTTGAGCATTTATCACTCTGACTGTGGTCTCCTTGAGCGTTTCTAATTCATCTGTAGATAGGTTTTCTAGTTCCTCCAGATTATATTGGATGGCACCGATAAGCTCCCGGGAAGGGCGCCGTCTGGGAAACATGAAGTAGGAATAAAAGATGGCGATTATCACACCGAAGAAAGAAATCGTACTTATGACTGACCAGATGGCACCAGTAACCATTCCGACGGGAGTAATCGGTCCCGGGGCATTAGCCCCCTGCGTTTGCATAGCGGTGAAGCTCCACCACAAAGCGTGACCATGAGAAGCAATCTGTTCATTTACCTCATGCTCAGCCAGATAAATACCGAAGGAGAAGAGTAGCCAAAGCGCAACAAGAACAATAACTATCGGTATTAGAGGGGTTTTCGTAGCCATGTCCCTGAGAAATCTAAAAAATTCAGGGATATTCGGAGTAATACGAAGCCTTCTGCGAGGCCTCCGTTTACGGATACGAAGCACTTTATGTCCCGGTAGTAGTGGTGCTACTTCCTCGAACCTTTCTTTTTCTTCCATTTACCAGCATCTCCTTCCCCATATTTTTCAGAGTAATATTGGTACTATTTCTATTATTTTGGCATTATAAATATTTATCAAAAATATACAATATCCTTACTGAAGATTGTTAACAACCTATCCCCCTGCCCCCCCCCTCCTTTTAAGGAGAGGGGGATAAAGGGGGTGAGGTCAATAAACAATCCTTTACTGGTGATTTAAAGGCAGATGTTCTTTTCGCCGATAGAAATAGTAAATAATTGCACCAGCAACCATCCAACCGAGTCCGACCCAGCGGCTGTAGGGCTGGGTAATTAATATTATGATCCATATTGTCGCAGTAGTAACTAAACCTATAATAGCACTTATAGGCAGCTCATAGCCCTTAATTTTTATATTCCCGCCAAGTTTAAATGGGCGTGGCAGTTCTGGTTTTCTGACCCTCAGACTGAGGATAGAGGCGTGGGCGAACATAAACGCCAGTAGGGACCCGAAAGCGTATAAGGCGCCCATGTTTTTAAAAACATTGCTGGCAAAAAAGCCGGGGGAAAGGATAAGGAGAGCCACCACGCTGAACAGGATTATGGAAATATAGGGTGTTTTAAATCGGGGATGCACCCGGCTAAGGGCTGATGGTCCCAGCTTGTGGCTTCCCAGAGAAAAAGCAAGCCTGGAGATGCCAATTAGCCCGGCATTGGTGGCTATAAGCAAAATAGTTCCAGCTAGTATGGCTATTAGCGGCTTGAGAACAGTAGATATCAATTCTATGGGGATACTGGCAGCGATACCAGCTACCGGGTCTCTTGACCACTCCGAGGCTAGCTCTTGTGGTGTCATGGCAGACAGTGATACCAGGGAAATGCCGGCAAAGATAACCAGGACGGTGACTATCATCATAATTAAGGCTCTAGGCACCTTTTTCTCAGGTTGTCTGGTTTCCTCAGCCATCTGGGACATAGTTTCAATCCCGGTGTAGGCGATAGAAGCTAAAGCTATGCCTAGAACCAGGTTCTCTGCTGTTGGCCAGTTATCGATTATGCGATGCCAAAGGAGTGTCGGGTTGAATAATAGTATGAAACCGATGATAATTATGGCAAGCTGTGTGCATATGTCTATTATGGCTGCTCCCACATTGATGATGGAGGTCTCCTTTATGCCGATGACATTTATAATCATAAGGAAGATAACAATGCCCATAGAAACTGTGGTGCCGATGATGGGGGAGGTCTTGAATGGTTCCCAGAAGAAACCCAGATAGGGTGGGATGGTAAAGGCAGAGATGGCGATGGTAACAATGTAAGATAGCATCAATGCCCAGCCAGCAGTAAAGCCAGCGGTATCATTGAAGCCGTGCCGGGCGAAGCTAGCTGAACCGCCTGCCTCAGGTAACATGGCAGTGCCTTCAGCGTAGGTGAGGGCGGTAAATATAAAGAGAATACCAGCGATACCAAGGGCTAATGGCGTTGCCCCCATAGCTACCAGAGCCACAATACCTAAGGCATAATAGATAGAAGAGCCGACATTTCCGTAGCCAGCACTAAATACGGCGGAAACGCCTAGTACTCGTCTTAGGTGGTAGCGTTTAATTCGTCGGGGGCGGAAAATCCGGTCGCCCGGCTTGGGTCGCCAACTGTTATACATACTTATTCACTAGCCCACAATTGAAAAATTTTACTCGTCTACCTGCCGGCTGTCAACAAATCATGCAGGTTAGTTATTGGCCTCAATCCCTCTTCCATATAGGGTGGTGGGTGGGAAAAGATAATAAAAAATAATAGTATTATCTACCTCACCCCCTTTGTCCCCCTCTCCTTGATAGGAGAGGGGGAAGAAAAGAAAAGAAAAGAGGGGCTAAAGCCCCTCTTAGACACGCCTCTTTCTCAAGATAGGTTCTAACTTCTAAACCCTGAGTACAAATACTAAGGTTTTTGGTTTTGGTAATTAGTGTTTTGAATTTGTTTAGGGTTTCGTGCTTAGGATTTAGAATTTATTCTTGGAAGGGGGTCAGGGGGATAGGTTAATAATAATCTCCCTGCTGGCTTGACAATTGTATATCTCTTCCCTAAACTCACAAAGAAGGAAGTCTACAGTGAACTATTGTTCTTACCTCTCCAGAGCTTACTTTTCCAGGTATATTGTCTATTGTCAAAGGAGAACCAGCTGTGTTTAAGTTTTCTCTTATTCCCAAGGAGCGGAAGTTTTTTGACCTTTTTGAAGAGAGTGCTCGGAATATGGTCAGGGCGGCTCAAGCGCTAAAAGAAGTGGTTGACAATTGGGAGGATGTTGGGGGGAGAGTAGCTGAAATAACCGAGCTGGAGCATGAAGGGGATAGAATTACCCATAAAATTATGGAACAGTTGAATCGCACTTTTGTTACTCCATTTGATAGAGAGGATATAAACCTGCTGGCTCATACTCTGGATGATGTAACCGACTTTATAAAGGCTGCGAGTGACACTATGCTTATCTACAAGGTAGAGCGTCCCGGACAGAAGGCTAAAGAGCTGGCTGAGATTATACTACAGGCTGCAAACGAGGTGGAGAGTGCCATACCTCTGCTGCGTCACCGTGGTGAGTTGCAGAAAATTCTTAACCGGTGTGTCGAGATAAATCGTTTAGAGAATGCGGCAGACACTGTGTATCGCTCCGCCCTGGCTGAGTTGTTTGATGATACCTCTGACATTGCTCGAATTATTAAGTGGCGTGAAATCTTTGAGCAAATGGAGAGCGCCACTGACAGGTGCGAGGATGTGGCTAACGTCCTTGAAGGGGTAGCCCTCAAACATGCCTGATTCCTCCTTATTTATTCTCGTCTTCATTATTATTCTGGCTGTTGGTTTTGGCGTAGTTAACGGTTTCAATGATGCCGCTAATGCCATTGCTCCAGCCATAGGCACCCGCGCTCTTTCCCCCCGAAGTGCCCTTATGATAGCCGTCGTAGCCAATATGGCCGGCGCTGCTACCGGCACGCTGGTGGCTAAAACTATTGGCAAGGGGATTTTGGTTCCTGAGGCAATAACCTATCTGACGATAATTGCTGCTTTAGCTTCCATTATTATCTGGGGGACACTGGCTACTTATCTTGGTCTGCCGATAAGTTTACACCATGGATTTATTGCCGGGCTGGCGGCGGCTGGGATGGCAGTGGCAGGTAGTGAGGCGGTGGTATGGGGTATTATGCAGCGGATTCTAGTGGCGGTAGGCGTAGCCCCTTTGCTCGGCTTTAGCGGTGGTTTTGTGGTGATGGTGTGTCTGTGCTGGATATTTCGGCGGAGTGCTCCAGACAGAATGCGGCGGCTTTTCAGCAAATTGCAGTTTTTGACTACTGCCTTTATGGCTTATAGCCATGGCAAGAATGATGGTCAGATGCCGATAGGTGTTATCACTATGGCACTGGTAATTTTTTATAACGATGCCAGTTTGTGGGACCGTCTCTCCATATTCAATCCTAATTTGTGGTGGGTGATAGTGATATCAGCCCTGGCCATTAGCGCCGGCACGGCTATGGGTGGCTGGCGGGTCATAAAAACGGTGGGAATGAGGGTTACTACCCTTAGGCCGGTGCACGGCTTTGCCGCCCAAGCCTCAGCAGCTACGGTGATTGAAATTGCCTCACACGGAGCATTTATGGGGCAGTGGGGTATTCCGGTAAGCACTACCCATTGTATAAATGCATCTATTATGGGGGTGGGTGCCACCAGGCGACTGTCAGCAGTGCGGTGGGGAATAGCCGGCAATATTATTGCTGCCTGGATATTGACCTTTCCTATTTGTGGTGTGCTGGGCTATCTGTTTGCCTGGCTGCTGCACGCTATAGTTTAGCCGTTTTACAGGGCAATTTCCCTGGGAGTTACCCGACACTTTTCGGCGGTGACAATGGCCTTAATATGTGATACTGCCGAATTGATTTTACCTTGCTCGTTCACTACAACATAGTCAAACATGGGTAGTTGCTTTATTTCTCCCTCGGCAGTTTTTAGGCGTAGAGTTAGGTTGAAGGGTGATTCGGTATTGCGCTGCTCTAGTCTTTGACTGAGGTCTTCTGTTGACGGGGGTATCAGGAAGATAAGCACTGCCTGGGGCAGTAGTTTTTTGATGGTGGCTGCCCCTTGAATATCAACTTTCACCATTACATCTTTCCCTCTGTCCAGTGCTTGCTTGACCGGTTGCCCGGGCACGCCATACATATTGCCGTAGACATTTGCCCATTCCAGCAACTGCTTATTTTCCATCATCTTCCGGAACATTTCGGTGGAGACAAAGTGGTAATCCACACCGTCTCTCTCGTTAGCTCGCTGGGGGCGAGTGGTTACAGTGGTGACATACTCAAGGGGGTGCCCCGTTTCCCTCAGCCTGGTTAAGACGGCATCTTTACCCGCTCCTGAGGGACCGGAGAGGACTATAAGTAGTGGTTTTGTCAGCGAATGGGGTAGATGCTGACTTTTACGGCTCGTCTGGCTCATCACTTTGCTCTGGTCTTAATGCTGGGCTTTCCCGGCTTACTTGTAACCTGCCACCGATAGTTTCCGGGGCTAAAGCGGCTAGTATAATATGTCCGCTGTCAGTGAAGATGACAGCCTTAGTCCGTCTGCCATTGGTCATATCAATAAGCAGCCCTTTGGTTCTTCCTTCCTGGATGGTGCGTTTGGTAGGTGCTGAGTTTGGTGAAGCTATGGCGATAACTCTATTCATAGCTACTATATTGCTAAATCCGATGTGAATTAGTTCTGCATTCATTTATATTATCCTCTCGGAAGATTATTTTTTAATTGCTAAGATAAAAATAAATCAATCACTAATAGTACTCAGTCCTGCTATCACCCTCTTTCCTGCTAGTTTAGTGGTTAATCAGTGCCATTTAATATCTTATACTCTTAACAGCAATAAGACAACCATTACATACATTGAATTGTAGGCAATTTAGTGGTAAATTATAAGGATTTTAGCTAAGATTTAATAGTCTCATATGGAGGCGAGATAAAAAGTGTACAAGATATTGTTAAAACAAGACCTGGTGCCCAATATCCATTTGTTTAAGGTTGAAGCACCGGCGGTAGCCGAGAAGGCTCAGGCGGGACAATTTGTGGTTGTCAGGGTTGATGAGGCGGGGGAACGCATCCCGGTTACCATTGCCGACTGGGATAATAAAGAGGGGAGTGTTACCATTGTCTTTATGGAGGTGGGGACCACCACCCACAAGTTAGCCCGGTTAAAAACCAGCGACTTTATTCCCACATTTACCGGACCGCTGGGTTTACCTACCCACATTGAGAAATTTGGCACCGTTGTCTGTGTGGCTGGGGGATTTGCGGTGGCTACTATCAGACCTATCGCCAGGGCGATGAGGGAGAAAGGAAACCGGGTCATCTCTATTATGGGAGCACGGAGTAAAGACCTTATCTTCTGGGAGGATGAACTACGCAGCGTCAGTGACCAGCTGATAGTTACTACTGACGACGGTTCTTACGGACGCAAGGGGCTGGTAACCGAGCCGCTGAAAGAACTGCTGGAAGGTGACGAAAAGATTGACCGGGTGATTGCTATCGGTCCCAGTATTATGATGAAATTCTGCACCAAAACCACCGAGCCATTTGGGGTTAAGACTATCGTTAGCCTGAACCCGATAATGGTTGACGGCACGGGGATGTGTGGATGCTGCCGGGTATCGGTGGGGGGTGTCACCAAGTTTGCCTGTGTGGACGGCCCCGATTTTGACGGGCACAAGGTAGACTGGGATTTGCTTCTGGCTCGCCAGCGTATTTATCTTGACGAGGAGAAGCTTTCTCTGGAACAGTGGCGGAATTCAATGCGGAGTTAGTTCTTAGATTGAGAGTGGTGAGATATGGCAAAACTTAACCTAAACCGGACTCCGATGCCGAGGCAGGACCCCAGGAAGCGGGGTAAGAATTTCAATGAGGTTGCCCTGGGCTATGGTATGGAGCAGGCTAAAGCCGAGGCAGACCGCTGTATCCAGTGTCCCAAACGCCCCTGTGTGGGAGGCTGCCCGGTGGGGATAGAGATTCCCGATTTTATCCTCGCCTTACGGGAAGGCAATATGCCGGAAGCAGTAAGAGTACTTAAGGATAAGAATGCCCTGCCCGGTGTCTGCGGTCGTGTCTGCCCTCAGGAGGTGCAGTGTGAAGCGGCATGTATTCTAGCCAAAAAGGGAGCACCGGTGGCTATCGGTCGTCTGGAGCGATTTGTGGCTGACTGGGAGCGGGCTAATGTGAAATCGGCAGGTTCGGCGATAGCTAATCCCAAGCCAACGGGTAAGCGGGTGGCGATAGTTGGCTCCGGACCGGCAGGACTGACCGCCGCCGCTGAGTTAGCCAGGATGGGACATAGTGTTACCATCTTTGAGGCGCTTCATGTGGCTGGCGGGGTGCTGATGTATGGCATCCCTGAGTTCAGACTGCCTAAGGATATTGTCCAGGGCGAGGTTAATTATGTGGCTTCTTTAGGGGTGGAGATTAAACTGGACTCGGTGGTGGGTAGAGTGAAAACCGTGGCTGAGTTGCTGGATAACGGTTATCAGGCTGTCTTTTTAGCTCCCGGAGCCGGGGCACCGATGTTTCTGAATATCCCCGGGGAGAACCTTAACGGTATCTATTCGGCGAATGAGTTTTTGACCCGGGTTAACCTGATGAAGGCGTATCGCTTCCCGGAGTATGATACGCCGGTGAAGGTGGGTAAACGGGTAGCGGTGGTTGGTGGTGGTAATGTGGCAATGGACGCCTCACGGTGTGCCCTTCGGCTTGGTGCTGAGACGGTGTATATTGTCTACCGGCGGTCGGAGGCAGAAATGCCGGCGCGGCGTGAGGAAGTGGAGAATGCTATGGAGGAGGGCATCCAGTTTAAGCTGCTGACCAATCCCAAGCGATTTCTGGGTAATGAGCAGAGCTGGGTGGTGGGTATGGAGTGCTACCAGATGGAGCTGGGGGAGCCGGATGAGAGCGGTCGGCGCCGCCCCATCCCCAAGCCGGATTCCGAGTTCATTATTGATATTGATACCGCCATTTCGGCTTTAGGCACCCGACCCAACCCCATTATCCCGTCCACCACTGAAGGTCTGGAGACCACCAAATGGGGCACCATTGCTACCGATGAAGCTACCGGCAGGACCAGCAAGCAAGGGGTGTGGTGCGGTGGCGATATGGCAACCGGCGCCGCTACCGTAATCAGCGCCATGGGCGCCGCCAAACGCGCGGCGGCTGATATAGATGCGTATTTGAGAGGGTAGGAGATTTTAAGCTTTGTTTGCCTTTTCCCTTCTTATTGCCTTCGCTTTTTGTCTGGTGTGGATAAAGAAGTCAGGATTTCTTGTTGCTTTGTTAACAATCCAGTCAATAAAGCGTTCACTATAACGTGGTGACCAGAGCTTGGATTTATAATAAAATTCAGCCTTACTCTTAATATTAAAAACCTCTCTTATACATTGGATATCATATCGGGAAACTCTTGGTTCTCTAGCTAGTCTCTGATTAACTAACTCCGCAACGTCGGTTGCACGACAGGGATGAGTTTTATCTATGTCTTTTGCTACTTCAATAAGTAGTGGCTCTTGTCCAGTTACTCCTGAGTTCCCTATAATATCCGCCTTACTGGGATTTTTAGCGCTATATAGTTTAATTCCAATTGGAATGTAGAACTGCGATGTATTGTCACCCAAAGTCATAGCTTGAGTTTGTACGTCTTGCTGAAAGGCTATGAGCCAGCGAATTGTCTCGGCAGGTAATTTACGCTTCATCCTCGCGTATTCTAAGGAATGTTTCGCGGGGTCGAAATCGTAAACGAGAGTCATCATTCCTAGTGGTACTCTTTCGGAGAGGTGTATGCCGAACCAGTCTTGTAAAATCCTGGGATAGTTAAGTACACCAGCTTGGAATAAACTCATGATTTCAGGGGGGACAAATGGAATTACAAGGTGTATTGCATTATCCCTGAGATCGGATATTCTCTTGATATTCAATTTTACAGGGTCATTTTCAGAAGTAAAAATACGATTGAGACACTTATCAAAGGGAAGGCTTCTGCGGGGTTGTTTCCTCTTCTTCTTGTGGAAAATCTTATGACCATCATTGAGAATCTTTGCTTTCATTAAAAGTTCCCAAGAGTTACAAAATAGAAAGCAGAATGCCTCTATTCTGTATTTGATTGATGGCCTATTGATAGTCTCTAAGGCGAGAATGAAAGCCTCAATGCTGTTCTCTATGAGATTCTTAGTGAGCCTCTTCATAGTTCAGTTTACATATTATACCATATCCCCATCGTATCCGAATATCGTTATAATGCAATCTATTTATCTGGGGAGTTCAAGAGGGGCGGTAGCCCCTCTTTTTAAATATTTTCCCCTTAACACAGTTTGATTAGGAATGCTCAGGCTAACATCTCTAAAACACCGTACAATATCAGTCATAAGACAATCATCTTTATCTTGAATATCTATCAGGAACCAAATAAAAAACTTGGCATAGTCCACCTGCTTGAAAGCGGGAGCATCTATTTGATTTAATAAATGGTTCAAACTTATATTTTTTGCTTCATTATGGGTTATAATATTTGTAAGGTTCTTTGTCTTCTTTAGACCTTCTGAGCATGACTGACTTGATAAGATTGCTGAGAGCCGCAGTCACAGGCCTGGAGTCATATATGGCACCTTTCTGCTCTTTTAACCAGTTCATAACTTCTGTACTAGTCCGTGGTTCTTTAAAATAGTCCTCACTAATTAGTGTCCGAATTCTCCCAAGGCAAGACGGTGCGTGGTTCGATTTTCGAGTTCGTTTAGGAGCTTCCTCCTTCGTTTTGAGCTCGCATTTGGGCGAAAGGGCTGATTGCCCTTTACTAGCATCAGGGTAATATAAGTTAAGATATTTCTCTACAAACTTTAGTGGCCCCTCCAATTCAACAATTCCCTCTTTAACATTAATAGTTGCCTTAACTGTGTCCATACTTGTACCTCCTATAAACGGTGACTTGTGCCTTCTGCAATAAGGGATATTTCCAGTTTCTTTACATATTATACCACCCACTATCGCATCCGAATATCATTATACTGTAATCTATTTGGCAGGGGAGTTCAAGAGGGGCGTCAGCGCCTCTTTTAAAATATTTCCCCTTCCCCTTTATCAAAGGGGAAGGGGATTAAGGGGATAGGGTTACCTGAATAAAAAATTTAAAGGGGGGTAGGTTGCTAGCCAATATCCAGGTGGGCAAACTCAGTAGGAATTAAAGGAGGCAATCTTATTCATCGGCTCCCTGCTGTGTGGTCGCCCCAGCTTTTCCCGGTCGTAATAGCCCAGTGCTATCAGGACATCTATCTTTTTCTCCTGCGGGATATTCAATACTGATTTTACCGCCCGTTCATTAAACCAGCCTATCCAGCAGGTGCCAAGTCCCAGTTCCTCAGCCTGAAGGACAAAATGCTCGCCGGCTATCCCTATGTCAATAAGGTAATATTTGGTGCTTCGGAACATCCCACCGATTCTGGCTAAAAATTTGGACTTTTCTGAGATAATGACGACCATAACCGGTGCCATTTTGCAGAAGGTATTCATGGAATATATGCCTCGGAAAGCAGACTCACACAGCTTGTCCTTTAACTGCCTATCATCCACGACGATAAATTTCCACGGTTGCGAATTGCAGGCGGAGGGGGCTAGCCTTGCCGCCTCCAGGCACATCATTATCTTTTCTCGCTCAACAGGCTTGTCCAGGAAACGCCTGACGCTTTTTCTGTGTTTTATCAGGTCTAACAGAGCCATAATGCTGTTTCTTTCCTTCACTTTCGGTAGCTATACCCTGATACCCAATCCTAGTTTTGAAAGGTATCTTTGTCAAGAGCGCGTTTATCACGAAGTCGATACTAAAGGAGAGTCAAAGAGAGGCGAAGCCTCTCTTAAAAAATAAATTCCCCCTGCTTAAAGGGAGTAATCTCAATATAGAGGATGTTTAAGAGGGGCGTTAGCCCCTCTTTATGAAGTTTTCCCCTTCCCCTTATTAAGGGGAAGGGGATTAAGGGGATAGGGTTACCTGAATAGAAAATTTAAAGGGGGTAGGTTGCTAGCGAATATCTAAGGGGGTGAGGTAGATTTTAATCTGGTTTTTGGCAGCTCTTTCTTTCCACCCTCCCGCCCTCGGGGGCGTCTTTGGATTCTATATCTCTAATCCCCTTCTTTTTAACCGGAAATTCTAGTAGAATATCCCTGCAATGAGACAGGATGTAACCCCCGTCCGACAGCAATACCTCAGAATCAAGCGGAAATACCCCGAAGTTATTGTCTTCTTCCGCCTCGGCGATTTCTACGAGACCTTTGATGAGGATGCTAAACTTACCTCACGGGAGCTTGATATTGTCCTCACCTCCAGGGAGATGGGCAAGGGACACCGCGTGCCGTTAGCCGGTATTCCCTATCATGCCCTGGACAACTATCTGGCGAGGCTTATCAACCGGGGTTACAAGGTGGCTATCTGCGAGCAGGTAACCAAGCCGGGTGAGACCAGAGGCTTAGTCCAGCGGGATGTGGTGCGGGTGGTAACGCCGGGCACGGTGGTTGAGCCCAGCTTACTTGACAGCAAGACCAACAATTATCTGGTCAGCCTGGCTTTGGGGGAAGAGGGGGTGGGCATTGCCTATGTTGACATAACTACCAGCGAGTTTGCTGTTACCCAGGTGCCATCTTCGCGGGCTACCGCCGAACTGGAACGACTCAAGCCCTCGGAGATTGTTACTGCCAGCAGTGCCGAGTTATCCCCTTTAGTGTTAACCGTCCCGGTTACCCGACTTGACGATTACCTGTTTGAGCTGGAGGTAGCCCGGCAGACACTGCTTGACCATTTTGGCGTGGCTACTCTTGACGGCTACGGTTGTGCCCAACTGCCCCTGGCAGTAATGGCAGCCGGCGCTATTATCCACTATCTCCAGGAAACACAGAAGGGGGTTCTGGGACAGCTAACCCGGCTTTCCGCCTACTCTACGGACTCCTTTATGGCGCTGGATGTAAACACCCAGAAAAACCTGGAGCTTTTCCAGAGCAGTCGCTGGGGGACAGCCGGTAGCTCACTGCTGTCGGTTATTGACCTGACCAAAACAGCGATGGGGAGCCGGTTGTTAAAGCGGTGGCTGGGTCAGCCTCTGGTTGACATAACAGGACTGACCAAGCGGCAGGATGCCATCAGCTGGTTTAGTGAGAATACTTTAGCTCGCAGTCAGACGGTTTCTTTGCTGAACGAGACGGCTGACCTGGAGCGATTGATTAATCGGGTGCGGGGTAATGTCGCTATCCCCCACGAGTTGATAAGCCTCAAGCATAGCCTGGAGGTTATTCCCAAGCTGATAGAAGTAATTGAATCTGTCGAGGACGACAGCGTTATCGCCTGGCTTAAAGACATGCTCAAGCCCTGCCCCGATGTAGTTGAGTTGATTTCCGGGGCAATAGCGGAACCGCCTTCATCGGCGCTGGGAGAGGGGGGTGTCGTCAGGGATGGTTTTTCCGAGGAACTGGATAACCTTCGCCTCTCCACTAAGAATGCCAGGCAGTATCTGGCTGACCTGGAGCGGCAGGAACGGGACAGTACCGGCATCAGGTCGCTGAAGGTGGGGTTTAACAAGGTCTTCGGCTACTATATTGAGGTATCCAAGTCCAACCTTGGTCAGGTGCCTCAGCACTATATTAGAAAACAGACGTTGGTGGGTGGTGAGCGCTTCATTACCCCGGAGCTAAAGGAGTATGAATCAATGATTTTGAATGCCCGGGACCGGATTAGCGAGCTTGAGTCGGAGCTATTTCACCGGGTATGCGGGCAGATAGCTACCGCCGGCGAACGAATTTTAGCTTTAGCCAGCGCTCTGGCTAATCTGGATGTCTTCTCCAGCTTGGCTGAGGTAGCCATGCGCTATAGCTATGTCCGACCCAAACTGACCGTGGATGATAAGATAGTTATTACTCAGGGGCGACATCCGGTGGTAGAGAGGAGTCTGGTTGACACCAGCTTTGTGCCCAATGATACCTGCCTGTCCAATGATGACACCCAGCTTATCATTCTTACCGGTCCCAATATGTCGGGCAAATCCACCTATCTACGGCAGGTTGCTTTAATCGTGCTTCTGGCTCAGATTGGCAGCTTTGTCCCCGCCGATGCGGCGACTATCGGCTTGGTTGACCGTATCTTTACCCGGATTGGTGCCGGGGAAGACATAGCCTCCGGTCAGTCAACCTTTATGGTGGAGATGGTGGAGACAGCTAACATTCTGAATAATGCTACTCCTCGCTCGTTGATTATCCTTGACGAAATTGGACGGGGCACCAGCACCTACGATGGGCTGTCCATTGCCCGTGCCGTCGCCGAGTATATCCACAGCCATCCCAGACTCGGAGCCAAGACCCTGTTTGCCACCCATTATCATGAGCTGGTGGAGCTGGCCGATTTCCTGCCCCGGGTGAAGAATTTCAATGTGGCGGTAACCGAAGAGAGGGGAAAGGTTACTTTCCTGTATAAGATTGTGCCTGGGGGTGTTGACAAGAGCTATGGTATCCATGTGGCGCAGCTAGCCGGGCTACCGAAATCGGTGGTGCGCCGGGCACAGGAGGTCTTGCAGGAGCTGGAGGGGGATAGTGGGGCGGCTAAGCCTCCGGCAAAGAGACGCCGTAAAGAGATGGTGCCGCAGCTATCATTCTTCGGACAAAAATCACCGATAATGGAAGAGCTGGAAAAACTGGATATTGATTCATTGACTCCGCTGGAGGCTCTCACCAAGCTCTACGAACTCCAAAAGAAGGTGAGAGAGGGATAAATTGGAAAGAATTGCCAGATTTGTCTATAAAAGGTCCAGGCTGATTATCATTCTGGTAGTCATCTTGAATATTGCTGCCCTGGCTTCCTTCTTCCGTTTTGAGCTTGATACCGATTTCCTGGGCTTTTTTACGGAGGGAAATCCCAAGGCGGAAGAATTTCACCGGCTGAATGAAAAATATCAGATTGGCGACACTATTGTGGTCCTCATCGAGCAGAACGATTCTCTCCTGAGCGAAGAAAATCTTCAGGCGGTCTATGAGCTTCAGGAAGAGATTGAAGGACTGGGTGGTGTATACCAGGTGCAGAGCTTTATCCCGCCAGAAATCTCGGTGCAGGGGCATATCTACCCGGTTGACGAGAAGTTTATTGATAGACATGCTGACATCCTGGAAGATTTCATTGAGGGCGAGTATTTTCTTACCGACCAGTTCCTCTCCTACGACCGAAGCAAGAGTGCTGTTGTTATTCTCCTGGCAGCAGACGCTGAAGCTGGGGATGTGGTCAAGTCGCTTAAGCAGGTGGTTCAAAATGAGCAGCAGTTGACATTATCCCTTGCCGGTGACGAAATCATCGAGGATACTATCTGGAATTATCTTATCAGGGTACTTTTTATTCTACCGCCCTGCGCTATCATTCTGATATTGCTGGTCTTCTACTCGGTGATAAGGAATAGAAGGTTAACCGTAATGGCGATAATTCCCGCCGGTCTTGCCGTCCTCTGGACCTTCGGCACCATTTTCTGGAGCGGGCAGAAACTGAACCTGGTGACAGTTATCAGCCCGATATTCGTTATCGTCATTGGCTCAGCCTACGGGCTTCACTATGTTACCCACTTTATGGATAATTTATCCAGGTACCCGGACCGCAGGCAACTTACCATAGAGACCTTGCGTATGGTGGGCACTCCGATATTTCTGGCAACGATAACTACCATGGCGGGGTTCGCTTCACTGATTCTGGCGGGAGTGATACCGATGCGGCAGATGGGGATATTCGTCTCTCTGGGTATTGGTTATGCCGGCTTTCTTGCTCTCTTCTTTTTGCCGGCAGTGCTGTCTCGTGTCAGATTGCCGGTGATGCCAGCACAGGCTCAGGAAAGTCGCCTTACCGGGCTTGTTTTGGCAGCTTCCAGGCACAGGGTTCCTGTTATTCTGGTTTTTGTGGCGGTTTTCGTTATTTCCGCCTGCTACATACCCAGGCTTGATGTGGTCTCCAATCAACTGATGTTCTTTAAGGCAGATTCGGAAATCAGACAGACCTTTGACAAGGTGGAGGAACATTTTGGCGGGGCGTTGCCCCTGACTGCGGAGATAGCTGCCGATAGGGGTATAGATACTTTAAGGGACTACAATTTTGCCGGGGATATTCTGGATGCCGAGAGGGAACTGGAAAGATTGCCGGGGATAAAGAGCGCCTATTCCATTTTTGATATGGTGGGCAGTATCAGTAAGGTGATGACCGGTGAGAGCGATTACCCGGAGAATCCCCGGTTTGTCCAGAGGATTGTGGCGCAGATAGAGGATGACGACCTGGAGACCTGGGTTTCCGATGACGGTTTCAGGATGATGATTAGGACGGAGAAACTCGAGTCGGTGGATATGGAGAAGCTGGAGAATTTTGTTGCCGAGCACCCTGACATCAGATTGATTACTGGTATGCCGGTGCTTTTTGACGAGATGAACCAGCTGGTGGCGCAAAGTCAGATTCGGAGCCTGGGTTTAGCCCTGGTATTGGTGTTTATTATGCTGTGGGTCACGCTGAGGAGGTTCAGGGCGGCGGTTATTGGCTTGATTCCAATAATCATTACTATCACTGCTATTCTGGGTATGCTGGTCATAAGCAAATTCCATCTCAATATGCTGACAGCTAACATGTCGGCGATTGCGGTTGGTGTGGGCGTGGACTATTCCATTCACCTGATATCCGGCATCTACTATTTCCGAAGGCGGGGTATGGGTAGGGGAGAATCGGTTAATGCTGCCCTGTCCACCGTCTCCAGGCCGGTTCTGGCTAACGCTTTTGGTCTGGCTATCGGGCTTTCTATTCTCTTTTTCTCCCCGTTGAGAATTCATATGCAGGTGGCGACAGTGATGTGGGTGGCTATGGTGGTCTCCTCACTGGCAGCACTGCTGCTAATCCCCATCTTTTATGTTGGAAGACGTTCCGGGAAGGTTAAAAAGTGAGGCTTCGTTAGGAAGCATTTTCCTAAAATTTGCAGTGTTGTCGTGGTGGTGTTAAAATAATCTCAGCACCGGTATAAACTTGATTTTGCACCCTCTCACGATATCAGTGAGGGTGTTTTTTTGTGGGTTATGGACTCTTCTCAAGGGAGCAGAATGACGAATAATATACTTGGTAAGAAGATAAAAATTAATGAACTGGATGTCCATTACTTTACTGGTGGACAGGGCGACCCCTTGGTGGTAATCCATGGCGGTGGCGATGGTGCCAGAGCCTGGATGAAAAATATTGCCGAGCTTTCTGAAAATTATACTGTCTATGTTCCTGACCTGCCCGGTTATGGGCACAGCCAGCCGATAGATGGTGACTATTATATACCGGAAATGGTGGAGTTTGTGGATGAGTTTACCCGTACTCTTGGGCTTAAAAGTTTCCATTTGATGGGTCATTCGCTGGGTGGTGGTGTTGCCCTGAACTATGCCCTCAAGTTCCCCCATAAAATTATGAAGCTGGTGCTGGTAAGCAGCATGTGCCTGGGGAGAGAAATCGCCCTGTGGGTCAGGGTTCTATCAGTTCCGGCTATATGCCGGGCTATTGGGAAAACGGTCATTGCTGTCCTGAAGGCAGTAAAATGGGTAGCTGACTTAATACTGGCGCCGGTGGAATTTATGAATCCTATGTCCGCCACCAGAATAAATCTGGGTAGCAGACTCACCACGCTCAAAGAGCAGGCTACAGTATTTGCTGACCGACTTTCGGAAATAGTGGTGCCGACTCTGGTGGTGTGGGGCGCCAAAGACCCAATCGTGCCGGTCAGTCAGGCTTATACTGCGGCGGCGCTGATTCCTAATTGCCAGGTGAAGGTCTTTGAAGGCTGCGGACACTCTGTCTACAAGCAGAAGGTCAAAGAATTCTCCCACCTGCTGACCCGATTCCTGAGCTAAAGCCTCTGCTTGAAGCCGTCAGCAAATTTTGGGAGGGGTGGAGGAGGAGAGTATGCTAGGTTACGATACGGTTGTATTTTATTCTTAATGGTATCTTTGTTAAGAGAGAATCGTTCAAGTAGACGTTAAACCAGTATAACCCCTCCATTGTAAAGGTAAACAACATGTTAAGGATGTTGTTGAATCCGCGTTCCTCACCTTCCAATTGAATACTTCGTACGAGGGGGGCTTTGGTTTCCCCAGAAGGTAGTTGAGGAACAATTTTGAGTTCATGTCGCCCACGGGCACGTCCTGACTTGAGCATTATTACCATTTTCATCGGATATGTTACCGGTGGCATCTCGATGGGTGCATCTGGACGCGCTTCTGTATGCATTATTGTATCTATTATACGTATTAGCGAAAGCACCCCTATTTTATCTTCTATTACCTGTTCGCATATTCCTGCCATCTGTATATAAGGACCTTGTTCAAACTGCATATTCAACTCCCCCAGCCATTGTTGCGTTTACTAATTTTATGTTATACAGCTAATTCCTCTAGTTCTCGCTTCTCCTCTCTCGACCTCACTATACGCTCATAGTTTATCTCCGCTGCTCTAATGTTGGCATGCGGAGCCCAGATATATTCCCAAGGTGAAGGTGCAGGGGAGGGGGAAAGAGTGGTAGTACTTGTAGTAAGACTGAGCCCAAGAATTGCTAGCAGGCTGCCAATCCTGTCGAGAGTTGGATTTGCTTCTCCTCCCTCCAGATTAGCCACATATGATTGAGAGACGCCTAATCTAGCTGCCAGCTGTTTTTGAGTTAGATTTAATTGCCTTCTGGCTTCAACTAGTGTAATAGCGAAGCTTGATTTTGCTTTAGCTGCGCCAAATCTCTTCGCAAATTCTATGTCACGGAGGTTTTGTGCTAAGTCATTCCTGAAAGTCTTGGTCATGGAATTTGCCTCCCCAATTTATATTCGTGGAGTCTAGAACGTGCTATATCTATTTCTCTTGTTTCTCGCTGGCTCTTTTTAATAAATCCATGTAATAGAATAAAACTATTTCTTATCACTTCGTAGTAAAGTGCAATGCGGCAACGGCCACCTATTAGCTCGTAGAAATCCTCATCCTTATTCTGAATACGTTTCATCATGTTTGTTCGTAGAAGTGTAAGTCCGTGTTCTTCGAGTCGACTGATCTTATCCATTATTACAGCCCTCGCATTTATGTCCAAACTATCTAACCATTCAGCAACGGGTTTACTACCGCGAGGCTCCGTATAGTAATCAATAGAGTACACAGTGAATTATAACCCCACAGGTGATATTAGTCAATACCAAATATGCATATTCTAATAAACTTTTTAACTATTCTACCACTCTCTGCAAGCCTTTACATCACGGCGTGTTTAGCAAAGGAGTTTAAGGGGGCGTTAGCCCCTTAAAAAAACAAATTCCCCCTCTCCTTAAAAGGAGAGGGGGATAAAGGGGGTGAGGTTGCTCCCCCTTACATTTTGACTACATAGTTTCTCAGGGTGCCTATCTCTTTTATCTTGACTTCTACTGTATCTCCCGGGTTCATGGCACCAATGCCGCTGGGGGTGCCGGTGGCAATAATGTCGCCGGGGAGCAGGGTCATTATGTTGGAGATAAAGCTCACCAGCTGGGGGGCGGAAAAAATAAGGTCGCTGGTGTTAACTTTTTGCTTGAGCTCGCCATTGAGATAGGTCTCCAGACAAACATTTCCCGGGTCAAGCCCGGTCTCAATATAGGGACCGATGGCAGCGAAGGTGTCAAAGCTCTTGGCTCTAGTCCACTGCTTGTCCTTGCCCTGCAGGTCGCGGGCGGTAACATCATTAAAGCAGGTGTAACCGAGGACATAATCCAGCGCTTTCTTAACCGGCACCCGGTAGGCTCGTTTGCGGATAACTATTCCCAGTTCCCCTTCGTAGTCAACCCGGTGAGAGCAATCGGGATAAGTAATATTGTCCTCGGGACCAATTACCGATGTAGAGGGCTTCATAAAAATCAGGGGTTCGGAGGGGATGGGCATATTCAGTTCTTTAGCGTGGCTGTAATAGTTAAGCCCTAGAGCCACTATTTTGGAGGGGACGCAAGGAGGGAGGAGTTTAACTTCAGTCAAGTTGTAGTGGTGGTTGGAGTATCTGGGCTGACGGTAAGGAGTGCCTTCAATGCCATCAATAATATCACCGACTAGTATACCGTACTCAGCTCTCTTACCACTGGCGAAGCGCACAATCTTCATCGTTAACGCTTAGTTTACCAGTATCTCTGACTGATTTCAAGGGGTTTAAGTATAAAGAAAAAGCAATTATTCAGTAAATTTTCCTCTCTAGAGGTGAGGCTTGCACAGAATCTCTCTAACCTTGAGGTCGAAAAAGTTATGGGTGTTGACCGGTTTGAGCACGATGGCGGTATCAGCACCCCGACCGGTGCCAGCTATGGAGATAACGTCCTCACCGGTGTTCACCAGACCACTATCGGCAGCCATTAAGGCTATTTCACAGACAACCTTCATCCCCTGACCGAAGATACGCAGCGTATCGGCGATTATCATACCCAGAACATAGGTGTTATATTTATTGCGCATAGCGGCGCTCAGTCCGCTGAAGGCATGAGCGGTGGTTAGCATTATTCCTCCCTTACTCTCAACTATTTTCCTGTTCGCTTCGGTGAATTCCTGGGTATCGGGTCCGCGCATACCGGTAACATGGGTTACCACGATAACCTTTAATCCCTTGAAAAAATCCACAGCCTTTACTGCGGTATCACCTGCGGTAGATGCCACCAATATAGTCTTAACCCCCAGTTCCTCTGCCCGCTGTCGGGCAATGCTTAATACGGTGTCGGTATTCCCCACACCCGGTTTGTCAAAATAGATTGTCCTCAATTCCATACTATTTAAGCCTCCTGGCAATAAGTTGGTTGCATTTTACTACAAGTGGTAAACCTTTGTCATATAGAGTTTAGACCCTATCCCCTTATCAAGGGGAAGGGGAAGATAATTTCTTAAAGGAACTGGCGTCCCTTTTAATCCCTTTACTAAATAACCACGTAAGGGGAAGAGAGACGAAGTACCTTTAAAGGACTTACTCCGACGAATTAGGGGGTTTAAGAGGGGCTAACGCCCCTCTTAATAAAAGTTTTCCCCCTCTCTTTAATAAAGGGAAGTACACTCTTGGCAATAAATAGTTTCAATAAGAAAGGCGGTTCAGCTACTTGGATGGTCTATTGATAGGTTGGGCTGGCATTTCAGGTTAGCTCTGGGTCGGACATGAGATTGCGCTTTTCGGCTAGGTGTCAGTTCTCAATTTGAGATTGGTGCGGTAGTCTTACTACAGTGTCGTTATACAAGCTTGCTATTTCCGTTTTTGCCAATTAACACCATGAGCGTTGTTTCCGGCAGTTCTTCTCCCGAATTATACCCAATGAATCCTGGGAGACCTTTTGAGAGCTTGTTCGTCTTATGGTCGTCTTCGATGACTTTCTCCACGTATGGCATATCCAGCAGCACTGGAGTCAACGCAACGGGCTTGACTAGCGATAAAGTTATGATGATTTCCCCGGCGTCGCTGCCTGCCTCCATCAAGACATTTATGCCGGAAATGTTGTCTAGTCGTTGCCGTAGTTCCGACATCCATAATCGGTCTGCCTCTCCGAGTATCAAAAGGGTCAATTTACCAGTGTAAAGGTTATAGTTATCTTTAGCTTGAGTGTTAGCCCGAATTTCAGCATTAGAAGGCTTGTCTTCGTTTTCCTTTTCAAAGTTCATTTCATTAGGTCTTAACTTATGGTCCTTTGTCTCCTCTAATACCTTCTCAAGATTCACTTCAGCAGATTTCAACGCATTGTCTATCGTTTCCTCTAGCTCTGTTTCAAAATTCACTTCAGCAGATTTCAACGCATTGTCTATCGTTTCCTCTAGCTCTGTTTCAAAATTCACTTCGTTAGGTTGCAACGTGTGGTCTTTGGTTGTCTCTGGTTCTGCGGTTATGAGATGTCGCTGTTGCGTTTCCGGCGATTGTTGCCTTTGTGTCATATCTTGGCTCTCTGCATTAGGAGGTATACCACTAACTTCATGCTGTGGAGTGGGTAGCTCCTCGTTAACTCGTTCATCCGCTGGGTTTGAGTTGTAGTAGGTCACATCGGTGATGTTACATAGGTCATCCTTGACCTCTCCCAGAAGCAGGTCTAGTGTTTCTTGAGCCCTTTTGGTGGCTTCCATAAGAATAGAATTTGTACTTTCAACACAGGCAACACACCTTGTTTTGGTCTCATCTATTATCTGTTTAACCTCTTGCTGGCTTTCCTTGATTAGTTGAGCCTTCTCCTCTTCTGCTTCTCTCCTTGCTTGTTCTTTGATTTGCTCAGCCGTCTTGCGGGTATCTTCTGCCATTGAACAAACCGTCTCTGAAAGCCGCTGGAGAGAGCTATAGCGCTTTAGACGCTCCAGAGCGGTATCAGTTGACCCTGTAACTTCTTCCAGAAAAGCCGTCACTTCAGCCGGATCCAGGCCATTCTTCGCGATATGAAATTGCTTGCCCAGCAATTGCTGGACCTCTTGCCGTCTTACCCTTCTCATATCAGGTAACTTCTCCCTTGAGACTTAGCCTTTAAATGTGTTTCTCTCTGAAACTATATAATTCCTGTTTAAATCATAAAACCTGAGCTTCCAGTAATCAATCGTCCAATAGTACACAGGTTAGCAGACCAAAGTACTACTTACTTCATGTTAACACTGGTAGTACGGAAGCAGATGAACGCTACTGGTAGCCCTAAAACTGTTGAATGGAAAAAACAGCCTTGGTAACCTCGGAGGGTGTAGTAATACCTTCCCTGACCTTTATCATCCCATCTTTGCGCATGGTTATCAGTCCTTCCTGCACAGCTTGTGTCTCTATCTCCTTTGGGCTGGCACCATGCATCAACATGCGTTGGATTTCGTCACTTAATAGCATTACTTCAAATAAACCTACTCTGCCGAAATAACCAGTGTTAGCGCAGGAATCACAGCCAGTTCCGTATAGGAACCTGGCTCGTTTCTGCCCGAACTCTTCCCAGTAGGTAAGCTGTGTTTCAGGCGAAGCACGGACAAGCCGGCAGCAGTGACGGCAAATGCGGCGAACTATCCGCTGAGAAACTACACCGATGACGCTTGATGAGATTAGAGAAGGCTCCACGCCCAAGTCCAGGAGCCGAAATAGTGCCCTGGTTGCATCGTTGGCATGCATTGAGGACAAAACCAGGCGACCGGTAAGAGCTATTTGGACGGCCATCTGGGCTGTCTCTTTGTCACGTATCTCGCCTACTACAATAACGTCAGGGTCAAGCCTGAGCATCGCTCGTAGACCGCTGGCAAAAGTGAGCCCAGCTTTAAGATTGACCTGCCCCTGGTTTACGCCGTCGAACTCATATTCAATAGGGTCCTCAATGGTGAGGATATTACGTTCATCACGCCTGAGATGATTGATTGAGGCATACAATGTTGTCGTTTTGCCTGACCCCGTGGGGCCAACCACTATTATCATTCCGAAAGGGGCTTCCAGCATATGCTCGTATCGCTCAAGAGATAAAGGATTAAAGCCGAGCTCATCTAACTCAAACAGGCTAAACGCTCTATTGAGAAGCCGCAAAACTGTCATTTCTCCACATGCGGTGTCATATGTGGCAACACGAATATCTATATCATTGTCTTCAACTCTCAAAGAAAAGTGACCGTCTTGAGGCTGTCTTCGCTCGGTGATATTCATCTTTGCGAGAATTTTCAACCGTGAGATGATTTTGGGATGAATACTTAGAGGTAAAGATTTAACGTCGTGCAAAACTCCGTCAATGCGGTATCTTATACGCAGCCTGTCTTTTAGGGGCTCGATATGGATATCCGATGCTCGTTTCTGGATGGCTTCGGATACTAACGCATCGATGAATTGGCTTACTGAACTCTCATCAATCTTCTCCATCGGTGGAGCCACTGTCTGCCGGGGCTGAGCGCCATAAGTCTGTCCAGTACTGGTTTTGCTCCCTACTGAATAGTCATAGTTCTGGTCAATCCCCTGTCGTATATCGTTTTGGGCAGCCACAACAGGTTCTATTATCTTCCCTGACACATCCTGGATATTCCGGTAAGCCAATTTATCTAGAGGGTCAGCCATGGCTAACACCAAATGATTGCCCACGAGCTCAATGGGTAAAACACTGTATTTTTGGGCTAAGGCGTGAGGAATTAAGGCAATGGCTTGGCGCTGAGGCTTTCTCTGGACAAGCTCGATAAAAGGTATTCCAAGATAAAGACTGATGGCCGTTGCCATATCAGCTGGTGTGACTGTTCCTTGCTCGACCAGGACTTTATCCACTCTTTTGCCACTGTCTCGCTGTAGCTCAAGAGCTTTTTCCAACTGCTCCGGAGTGATAATCTTTCGCTTGACTAGCGTTTCACCCAGCTTCCTGGATTCGATCTGCATTGTAGTCCTCGTTATGATAGAGATACGTGAAAAGCGGCCCAGCCATCGCTACAGACCAGTACTTGCCGCTTCATCCCTCTCCACTTGTGAGATAGCGGAGTTAGTATCACCGGAATTTTTGTTCCGGTTAGCCATGTAGAGAGCGGCTTGGACACGGTGGGTCATGCCCAGCTTGTGGAGTATATTATGCACATGCGTCTTGACCGTGTGCAGACTAACGAAAAGTTTATTGGCAATTTCCTCATTGCTTAGTCCTTCCGATATCAGCTCTAGAACTTCCAACTCCCGTGGAGTCAGTGTTTCCGCAGAGCCCATCCGGTCACGACCAGAAACGTGGAGCAGTAACTTCTTAGCTATGTCAGGATGCACCGCCGCTGCCCCATTGTGAACCGACTTTATTGCTTCTACCAGGTCAGTCGGTGATACACCTTTCAAAAGATAACCTTCTGCGCCTGCCTGGATAGCTGACCATATTTTATTGTCTTCAGCAAAGCTGGTCAGCGCGATAATCCGTGTCTCCGGCCTCAGTTTTTTTATCTGCCGGATAGCCTCTATTCCATCCATGACGGGCATTACTAAGTCCATGAGGACCACGTCCGGTCTGAGCTCCTGGGTTAATTTCACCGCCTCCGCACCGTCTGCTGCTTCGCCGGTTATCTCGAACTCACCACAGACGTCCAGAAAGCTTATGATGCCCTGTCTCACCACGGGATGGTCATCAGCTATGAGAATACCTATCTTATTCACACATTATCTCCGTAACCTGTTTTCCCTTATCACTGTGTCTCATAATCCATCAAGTCCGCTACCGACGGCATGAATATCCAGTTATGGCGCAGGCATGTTACTACCGCTTGAGTTCGATCACTGGCTTGCAGCTTGTTTAGGATGGAAGTAAAATTGTTCTTCACCGTCTGTTCACTGATGCTCAATCGCTGTGCAATCCGCTTGTTGGAGTTTCCCCGGGCGGCAAACTCGAGGATTTGCGTCTCCCGGGTAGTCAGTGGGGACCCGTTGGGACCACTGTTGCCTCTGCGTCTTTGTCGCATGAGCCCAGCCACAAGCTGTGCGGTAACAATCGGGTCAATTGTTGAGTTTCCCTCATAGGCGTCATAAATGGCTTGCTTCAATTCATTTCCGCTTACACCTTTAAGTAGATACCCTTTGGCTCCTGCCTCTACAGCACGCACCACATGTTCACCACCAAAAGAGGTCAGCACGATGATTACCAAATTGTGGTTTATCCTGAGTAACTGGCGAAGAGCGTCAATACCATCAATACCAGGAAGTTTCACATCCATGAGAACTATGTTTGCCGAAGACAATGGTATTTGAGATATCGCTTGCTCTCCGGTGCCAGCGTCGCCGACGACCTCTATCCCGTCATCTGTCTCCAGAACGGACCGCAAACCCTCACGGACTATAGGATGATCATCAACCAGAAAAACCCTAATTTTTTTCATTTTGATCACCTCTGAATCTTTAAAGTTTCATATTTCAACTCTGAAGCCCTCTTAATCTGTGACTTCATTGATAGGAACAAGTAATTTAACCGTGGTTCCGCCTTCACCTGGCTTTGAATCTATGACAATACTGCCATTAATCACTGCGGCTCGTTCCTGCATGCTTCTTAATCCCAGGTGCGAGCCATCAAGATTCTCAGCGCTGATAGAAGGGTCAAAACCCTTGCCATTATCGCTAACATAAACGGTCAGGCAGTCTTTCTGAAATTCCATCAGAACACGTAATTCGGAAGCTTCAGCATGCTTTCTAACATTGGTTATGGCTTCTCTTACTATGTAATATATGCTCCGCTCCGTTTCGGGGACAAGCCGTGTCGCGGTGCCTCGCACATCAAGATAGCATTTAATTCCCTCGTCGTTGTCCAGATTGCTGAGATAATCTTGCACCGCAGCCAAAAGCCCTGCTTTTTCCAGAGCCGGTGGATGCAGGTCACGAATTATTCTGCGTAGACCATCAACGCTTTGGACTAGTAGCTGCGGGATACTACTCAACTTGGGCTTGGCTTTATCCAGTTGATTTCGGTTAATCAACTCTCGGCATGCCTCGAGGCTATATTGGGAGGCGACAATTGACTGAACAGGACCATCATGAAGTTCCAGGGATAGTCTCAATCGCTCGTCCTCCGAAGTAGAAATCACCCGCTTTAGGAGACGCTGCACTTCAGCCTGTTCTTTCTGCAAGCTCTCGAACAGCTTGGCATTGGCTATAGCGATAGCACTCTGTCCGGAGAGTGTTGACAAAAACTCGAAGTCACTTCGCTTGAAGGCTTTGCCATCCCCAGCCTTGGTAGCTTTCATTATCCCGATGGCCTTGCCACCAGTTACCAGAGGCAAATATATATCGCAGCCAGACTTTTGGAGTTCAATCATCTCCACACTGTCAATTACGTTCCCATCTCCTTTAGCTACAATTATCGGTTCCAACGTTGAGGAAGCCCTTATGGCGGTTTCATCGCTTATTGTCTGACCAATCTCTGGTGCTGGTGAAACTCCGCGTGCTGCCTTCATAATCAGATTGCCGGTGTCATTCCATAGTAGAATCTGTGCGGTATCAGACCCTGTTGCCGCCATGGCAGTGTCGAGAATAAGGTTTAAGAGCTTACCCTCGTTTATTTCAGATAGAAATACTTTGCTGAGTTCAAAAAGGGGCATTAGCGCTTGAAGCCTCGCATTTTCTTTCCTCAAACGACCCCTATTCAGGGAAGCTTCAATGTTTTTGGTCAGGTTGTCAATGGTCATTGGCTTACGCACAAATCCCACTGCCCCTAATTCCAGAGCTTCCGTAACGGTATCAATGGTTCCGTAGCCGGTGATGATAAGAGCCAAAATCTCCGGGTCCATTTCTTTAGCTCGCCGTAATGTTTCCAGCCCGCTCATGCCCGGCATCTTCACATCCATAAGCAGCAGGTCAAAGGACTCCCGTTTAATTATTTCCAGGGCTTCAGGACCAGATGCAGCCCCCTGAGTCTCATAGCCTTTCCTTTGCAACAGCCTCATGGCTGACTCTCTGATGTGGTCCTCGTCCTCTACTACCAGTATTTTCTCAGGCATTACTATTTCCCCTTCCTTATCTTAAGCGTGGTAGAGCCACGGTGAATTTCGTTCCAATCTTCTCGGCACTATCAACGTCTATTGTTCCCCCGTGTTCGTGTATGATACTCTGACTCACCGTTAGTCCCAAACCGGTACCATTCGGTTTGGTGGAGAACAGCGGGTCAAATATTTTGTCGAGGGCTTCTTTAGGAATACCTACCCCGGTGTCCATGATGGTTATGACAGCATGTTCATTTTGGGTAGAAGTGGTAATATCAACACGACCTCCGTTTGGCATAGCATCCATAGAATTGGTGAATAGATTCAAGAACACCTGTTTTAGCTGGTCGGCGCTGCCGTTTGTCATCAGTGACTCTGCGCAGTAGCTCTCGGTAACAGTCACGTTATCAGCCTTGGCTCGTAACCGTACCAGAGTCACCACGGAGCGTAATAGGTCATTAATATCAACAGCTGTCTTTTGAGCGGTCTCCTTTCGGGCGATGCCAAGTAAAACTTCCACTATGTTTCTGGCTCGTAGAGCCTCTGTCTCAATCGCCTTAGCATCTTGTTTCATAGGGTCGCCGTCTTTCATATCTTCACGCAGAATTGTTCCAAAATTAATGACACTTTGTAGGCTATTATTGACTTCATGGGCAACATTCGCTGCCAACTCACCTAAAGAAGCCAGCTTAGATGACCTGACTAAATTTTGTTTGAGTTCGTCATAAAGACGAGCATTTTCTATGCCTATAGCTGCCTGGTGAGACACCAGTTGCAATAGATGCCTGTCTTCAGTGGAGTAGGGTTGGTCCGAGTGCCTTTTACTGAGGAGCAGGATGCCAGTCAACTGGTCCTTTGTCTTCAACGGGATAAGAAGCTCTATCTGATTTCTCTCCAGCAGTGCTTTTTCACCATTGTTCATAACTTTTAGGGTCGGAATGACATCACTATCGCTAGCATCAACTAACCCGTCGGATTTCCTCATGGTCAGTATAATCGGGCTGCTGGCTTGGAAATATAACCGCCCCTTGCGCTTTTCTCCAACATGGGAGTAGAGAATAAAATTTCCTGAATCTTTTGACGGGAGAAGCAAGTAAGCGCCGTGGCTCTGCATAGCCTGGACAATCGTAGTAAGCAACGAGGATGACAGCTGCTTCAGGTCAGTAACATCCTTTATACTCCTGGAAAAGCTTGACAAAGCCTGGAGGGGGTCGTACCTCTCGCGGAAGAACCATTTATCCACCATTCTCTGTACCCTGGATAAGAGGGGCTGAAAGATTGCCGCAATAATAAATACGGTTGCCGCGGCAATAGCTATTGAAGCAGGGCTGGTCAGTTGCTGGAATGAGGTGGTGAGCAGGAAAATAACGCTGCCAAAAACACCTAAAATAAACATACTTATCAGGGTATAAGCAGCTCCCCGGCGTAGCACTAATCTCATTTCCAGGAGACCGTATCTTAGCATGGCAACTGTAGCCAGCACGCAGAATATCATGTTACCAATAATGCCCAGGGGATACATGCTGATACCTAAGGACGGGAGATAGTCAGTGGTGCCCCCGATGAACATTGTTATTATTCCGGCGATAACATACGAATCACGAGTTTTCTCGCTGAGAACCCGGGTCTGCCGATAGTGCTTTATCAGCATGATTAAACCAAGTGTTATCGGTGCGTATACCAGTAACACATAGGGGAAGAAGGCTGGACCAATCACCGGAGCTTTACCATACCACATCATTTGCATGCCACTGACCACAAGCCCGGTAGGAATCAGACCGATGAAAACTACATAGAAGAAATACAGGGTATAGAGGACCCGGCTCTGTTTGGTATTGCCGGTAAAACTAGCAGTGAACTTGTAGAAAAGCAGGGCAGCGCTCAATATTGCAATGAAAACGAACTTCTCCCAGAAGAAGGCGCTTTCTAGATTGGAAGCGGAGCGCATCAGGAAAATGAAAAGGCCCCATAAGCCCATACAGGTGAGGAAAAGGGAGAAGGGTTTTCTGGCAACATGACGTAAGCCACTGCGTATGAGAAGGATTAACAACCCTACACAGAATGCAACCTCTGCTAACGGTATAATAAGGTACGCACCCATAAAAAATCAGCTACTCCTTCGCCTTTCTCTTTATGAAGTTATTCGGTGTCGGCAATGTCCTCCATAATCTAGCGAAATGAGACTTTCAATGCAAGCCCCAGGAACAAAAATAGGATTTATGACTATATCTTTACCTTTTCTGGTGTCCCCCTGGCACTTAGGCGAACAAGCTCATCGATTATATCGTCTGAAGCATTCATCCGAGACGGTTTCCGTAGAGGTAATTCCATCCCCAACTTCCTTGTTTCCTCGTAGTAATCACTGAAGGTTCCGGGACGAAGTAGGGTTATCTCGAGAGGTCGAATATCCATCATAGTATCCAGGTCGCTGTAAAAGCAGTCTATTTTCTTCAATTCCTGGTGCAGGGTTGATGCTACCTCTACCGGCTTGAGCCTATTATCAAGTTCTATATAGAGGTGCAGTGTTGACTTGCCATTTTTGGCTTCCTTGCGGATTGACCATTCGGCGTGGTCAAGACCAGCATTAGCAATCGCCTGAGCTACAGTTTTCTCACTTAACCTGGTGAAGCCAGCTATATCGAGCAGGTCATCAACCCTACCCTCAAAGACCATCTGAGGTAGATATACTTGAGCTTCTTCGTCTTGTAATGATGTAATCTTTATGAGATGTCCCAGCCGGTACCTGATGAGTGGTTGTCCGTGGAAACCGGTGATTACCAGTTCATACCGTTCTCCCGGTTTGACTTCAGAAATTAGCACTGTGCGGGGCTGGTGAGAACCACTTCCATTGCTTGGCAACAACTCGCTCTCAGGAATAAACTCGAGGAAGTTGGAGTAGGGCACGAAGGTCATGTCTTTTTTATTCCAGCTTTGCATAGCGATTATGCCTGCCTCGGTACAAGCGTGAAACTCATAGGGAACCATGCCCCAGTATTTACATACCTCCTGCCGGTAGATACTGGTATCCATGCCCCAGCCAATGACGGCTTTTACCGGCCACAAATCTTTGGGTAGTATGTTCCTTCTGTGCAGCTTACTCAGCAGTTTTGCTCTAATAAGCCGATAAAATATGCTTGGGTGTGAAATTAGCTTACGCAGTCCACTCTTTCTGGAACGCTTGTCAAAGTCTCTGCCCATCTTGACCAGCACACTAGTCATGGCAATCAGTATGTCTACGCCGGTACGCAGGGATACTTCAAAGCCTTGTGCCATCTTGTCTTTAAAGTCCATACTATCATGTGATTTAGGTGACATCACCGGGGTAAGATTAAATCTCTCACTGGCTCCAGAGGCTAAAATTCCGGAAAGGTAGGGACTGGGGGCAACATTGAACAGTACCCGGTCGCCGTCCACAATGCTACTGCATCCTTTCTCATTAGAGCAGGATAAAATAAATATTGCCATTAGGTCATCCAATAATCTATCGTAGAAGGCGCGCGTGTAAGGGACTTTCTTAAAAGACCCTCCAGCTTGTGAAGTATGAGCCCAGACATAGGGCTTGCTATGAAGACAATGCCCGTTCCCTTTCTCTAGTTCGGGAAGATAATCGGCATAACTGGTCAAAGGAACAGAGTTACGGAACTCATCCAGGCTCTTCGGGACTTTTTTGCCCGTGAGTTTTTTCCCCAAAGGGCAGTCTGCTAGCCGCTGTAGTTGTTGTAATAGGAGTGTTTGCTGAATCTCCATGAATTCGTTAAGTGACAGATCCAGGAAACCACAGTATTTTTTCCAGAATCGGTCACCTTCTGACCGGACCATTGGGTATCTGATACCATACATTAGTGTCTCCTTTATCCACTTATATTGTCACCATGATACTAGTCAAATCAGGTATCGCTCACTGATACCCGTTTACATAATATACCATTGTATGGATATGTCAATCCAGCGATGGGCTGACTTATGTACTACATCTGAGGTATAATCCACAGTACTTTGGTACTGCTATAGAGGATATGATGGATAGCATGGAGCGGGGGAGGCATGGAGCGGGGGAGGCTTGGAGCCTCCCCCGCTAAGTTTAGGCATTTGGGAATCAGTGAGCGAAATTAGTGACTAGTCATCTTGCCACTTGTTTACCAGTTCGCCTAACTTCTCTTTGTCTACTTTTTAATCGTTATCGCCTATGGCTGCCACTTGCCGGTCAGTTTAAAGGAGCTGGCTGCAATGAAAGCAACGTGGCCTTCAGGGGTGGGTACGAAGATAGCCCATGCATCAAAGTCACCCTGCCCCGTGGCTCCCTCAAGAAAGTTCCAGTGGCCGCTGATGGTTAGCTTATAGAGAGGGATGCCATCAGGATAAGCTGGGTGAACACCGGGAGGTAGGTACCAACCGGCGAATACCAGCGGTTCAATCTTTCCGTTCACGTTGAGAACACTTTCACCTGCCTCTAAGGTGCCGTGAAGATTGCCGGCCTGGGTCGCCAGCTCGACATTCGCCTTATAGGTCATGGTGAAGTCGCCGCTGATAGCCCCAGACAGGTTGCCTGTTATATCACGCTCAACTACCCTCCACCTGCCACTTTCACCGGCGGGGAACACATCACCAGGTGTGATAGAAGTAATGGTTCCGTTAGCCTCAAGGGGTACGGGCTTTGCTGCCAGGGCTACAGCCGGTGTTAATGCGGTCAACACCAAGGCTAGAGCCAGGCTCATAAGAAGTAATCTCTTTCTTAGCATCTCGTTTTCACCTCCTTTCCACACAATATTCTGGAATAAGGTGTATGTGTTCTTTGTACCTATAATCCATAATAGGCTATTGTATAAATAAATCAATCCAGCAACGTATTGATTTGTTATTCCATCTAAAGGATTATGAGCTATCCGAAGCCCCAATCAGCATAACCTGCTTTCTTGACCTTTATCGCTAGTTTCCCACGCTTGTTTTCACACAGCATATTCAGTTACTAATTGTGGAGCAAGCTTAATGCTCCTGCTCAGGGTAAGAAATGTTTGTGTTAATTGAAAATAGGTTTGCCTTGGGACTATAATACTAAGCAATGTATCCGGAATTAGTATTGCTGGCGGAAGAGCCCCGCTTTAGAATTTGTTAAAGACACTCATTATGGTAAGATGAAAGGATAAATGGGTTCGTGATTATGTCGCCAAGTTCAGAACTAAGGTTCCGCCAAGCGCTGATTGATTCCGGTCTTGTCAGTGCTGAGAAAATAAGCCAGATAGCCCCAGAAGCTGAAGAGGGCAAATGAATAAGAGGGGTAAATCTACAGCAGTAGGCGTTGCGGCGCTAAGGGCAGCCGCGGCTCAAGAGCGTGACCCAGCAGTACGAAACCCAGACTATCTAGCCATTAGTCTATTGCCACCCGGCCTTCGTGCTCTAGTGAAGCTTCGACCGCTAGCTCGGCTTGTACTGCAGAAATATCACCGAACTTTACCCGGGGCTTATTATTTTCATACCGCTCGGACAAAGCACATTGATGCAGTGCTACAACAGTGCGCCGAACAGGGGATGGAGCAGCTGGTCATTCTGGGAGCTGGATTCGACACTAGACCATACAGGTTCAAAGACATATTGACCGATACAAAGGTCTTTGAAATTGACCACCCTGGTACACAGGCCATCAAGAAAGAGAGAGTGGCTAAACTGAAGGGTAGTTTCCCAGAGAATGTCACCTATGTGCCAATCGACTTTAATACCCAGAGCCTAGATACTTTATTGGAGTCTGGCTACTCAGCTACACTCACGACCTTATTCATCTGGGAGGGCGTCTGCATGTACATCATACCGGAGGCAGTGGATAGGGTGCTCTGGTTCGTGAGTCATCGCTCGAGGCCGGGGAGCAGCATCGTGTTTGACTATATCTTTCAGTCGATGGTCGAGGGAAGATGCGATTACTACGGAGCACGAGAAAGCTCGCAATATGTGGCAAAGCGCGGTGAGCCCTATCTCTTCGGCATCGAAGAGGGAACTATCGAGGAATTCCTCAAAGCCAGGGAATTATGTATACTTTCGGAGTTCACCCCTGAAATGTTGGAGCAGACTTATCTGAGAAGCAGCGATGGCAAGGTCTATGGCAAGGTCTATGGCTACACAGATATAGTGCATGCTTTGGTGCCAGATGGGTCGTAATGACGATACAAGAAGTTCAAAAGGGGATCAGATGCATAGAAGTGGAGCTGCCCCTTATCAAAGCATTAGCCCTTAAAGTCAGGTGCAATGTCTATGCCGTCGAGACGGAGTCCGGGATAACCTTATTCGATTGCGGACCGGAGGAGAGCATCTCAGCACTGCGGTCAGCGATGCCAACCGAGCGGATCAACCAGGTTTTCCTTACACACGGGCATGCTGACCACGCCGGTAGTGGCGGATACTGGGTCAAACAAGGTGTCAAGGTATTTTCCCACCAGGAAGAATGTACCATGCTTCGGTCTGGAGGTCCTGAGAGTGCACCCCAGCCCTTTAGATATTCTGGATTTGAGCCTACGGGAACGGTTAGCCCGGGTGACAGGATAGCCCTCGATGGGGAATTTGATTTTGAGGTCGTCCGGACACCGGGGCATACATCCGGCTCTGTCTGTTACTACGATGAGGCTAAGGACATCCTTATTTCTGGCGACCTCCTTTTCGGGCCGATTTGGGGATATATGGTGACTTTTCTACTGGAGTTCCTCACCGCTCAAAGACAACCCGACGTGGACCTTCAGCGTCAGATACAATCACTGGAAAACCTAGCCAATGACGAGATGATCAAGAGCACGACCCTAATTCTACCCGGCCATGGACCAGAATACCATATGCAGGAGAAACCAGATGCCGTTAAGCGCTCGTTAAGGGTGTTGCGCCTGTGCTTGAGAATTTAGGCTCAGAGAGTAGGCACATGAAGTTCGAATCCTCCTGACTTTTTTGTCCTTTGACCGTTTCAGGGGTTAGCACAAGGCTACCTCCCCCGCCGAATACACTCAATATCCAACGAGGGAGATAGCCTTGTCTACTTTCTACTCGTTATCGCCTATGGCTACCACTTGCCGGTCAGCTTAAAGGAGCTGGCTGTAATGAAAGCAACGTGGCCTTCAGGGGTGGGTACGAAGATAGCCCATGCATCAAAGTCACCCTGCCCCGTGGCTCCCTCAAGAAAGTTCCAGTGGCCGCTGATGGTTAGCTTATAGAGAGGGATGCCATCAGGATAAGCTGGGTGAACACCGGGAGGTAGGTACCAACCGGCGAATACCAGCGGTTCAATCTTTCCGTTCACGTTGAGAACGGATTCCCCTGCCTCCAGCGTGCCGTGAAGATTGCCGGCCTGGGTCGCCAGTTCGACATTCGCCTTATAGGTCATGGTGAAGTCGCCGCTGATATCCCCATCCAAAGTACCACCTATCTCACGCTCAGATACCACATACCTGCCACTTTTACCGGCGGGGAACACATCACCAGGTGTGATATAAGTAATGGTTCCGTTAGCCTCAAAGGGTACGGGCTTTGCTGCCAGGGCTACAGCCGGTGTTAATGCGGTCAACACCAAGGCTAGAGCCAGGCTCATAAGGAGTAATCTCTTTCTTAGCATCTCGTTTTCACCTCCTTTCCACGCAATATTCTGAAATAAGGTGCGTGTGTCCTTTATACCTACAATCACATAATAGGCTATTGTATAAATAAATCAATCCAGCAACGTATTGATTTGTTATTCCATCTAAAGAATTATGAGCTATCCGAAGCCCCAATCAGCATAACCTGCTTTCTTGACCTTTATCGCTAGTTTCCCACGCTTGTTTTCACACAGCATATTCAGTTACTACTTACGGCTCAGGCTGAATTAGCTCCTCAGCATGAAAAACGTTTGTGTTAATTGAAAATAGGTTTGCCTTGGGACTATAATACTAAGCAATGTATTCGAAAGTAGTATTGCTGGCATAAGAGCCTCGCTTTAGAATTTGTCAAAGACACTCATTATGGTAAGATGAAAGGATAAATGGGTTCGTGATTATGTCGCCAAGTTCAGAACTGAGTCTCCGCCAAGCACTGGTTGATTCCGGTCTCGTCAGTGCTGAGAAAATAAGAGAGATAGCCCCGGAAGCTGAAGGCACAAAGCTGGGTCAGGTACTGGTCGAGCGAGGGGTTATCACGGTACAGGAACTGGCAATGGTAATCCAGTGGCGGATGAGCAGGTCTATAGTTAATCTAAAGACCTGCCCCGTTCAGCCGGACGCAATAAAGCTCATTCCTGAGTCAACAGCCAGAAGGTATAACGTAATGCCGCTGACTCTCACTAATAAAGTCCTGCGGGTAGCCATGTCAGACCCCGGTAATGTGAAGGCACTACAGCCGCTAGTAGCGCAAGCCCGGGTGCGAATCGAACCGGTGCTAGCTCGTGCCGATGAAATCCGTGAAGCTATTGACCGCACTTACAAGACCTATGCTGAAATTGGGAAGCAGCTTAGCCGCGTTCAGCCTCCATCAAAAGTTGCAACCGGAGAGGGAATTTCCTTTGATACTGTTGCTGAAGCACCGGCGGCTCGTACCTTAGACCTTATCATCAGTGAAGCGGTCAAGAATAGAGCCTCTGATATCCATATGGAACCACAAAAAGATAGAGTTCGGTTGCGCTATCGCATTGATGGCGTGTTGCAGGACACGATGTCTTTACCTCTTAGTGCCCACACCACTCTCATTTCCAGGTTGAAGATTCTGGCTAACATGAACATTGCCGACCATCGTCCTCAGGACGGTCAGTTTTCATTCAGGGCCGGAAGTCGAGAAGTTGATATCAGGGTAGCTACCATTCACGACACATGTGGCGAAATGGCGGTGCTACGCATCTTGGATAAGTCATTCTCAGCACTGAAACTGACCGAACTCGGCTTTTCAGCGGACAACCTGAAGCAGTATGAAAATATGCTAAAATTTCCTTTTGGTATGATTTTGATTAGTGGTCCCACTGGTTCGGGCAAAACCACCACTCTTTATGCATCGGTCAGCCACCTTAACTGCAAAGAGCGTAACATCATCACCGTGGAAGACCCGGTGGAATACCGCTTTGAAGACATCAATCAGATTCAGATTAATCCTCGTGCTGGACTGACCTTTGCCAATGGTCTGCGTGCCATATTACGACATGACCCTGATATTATCCTAGTGGGTGAGATACGAGATGCCGAGACAGCGGAAATAGCGGCTCAGGCAGCTCTCACCGGGCATCTGGTGCTCTCATCAGTTCATGCCAATGATACTGTGGGCGCTCTTTTCCGGTTGCTAGATTTAGGGGTGGCACCATTCCTTGTTTCCTCGGCACTTATTGGTGTTGTTGCTCAGCGAATGGTACGCCGAGTTTGTCCTCACTGCCGCCGACCAACGCCTGCTCCTGTCGATGCGCAGCTTGCCTACTGCAAGGAGCTGGGGGAGGAACGAAGCGAGTTCTTTTATGGAAGTGGCTGTAGTTCTTGTGCCAATACAGGTTATCTAGGACGCACTGCGGCTTTCGAAATCATGCGTATGAGCGAAGAAGTAAGAAAGATGATGGTGGATGGAGCTAGCCCCACACAAGTGCAAGCCCAGGCGCGGGGAGAAGGTGCGGCATCAATTTGGCGCGATGGTATGCTCAAGGTAAAGGCAGGTATCACCACCCCCGACGAGGTGCTGCGCAGTGTATTCACTTCAGGGTGAAGCCACAGATTTCGGTTATCCGGGACTTTGGTAAAGCCAGGAAGGCACTTAAACGCACTATGCCAGCTTCCAAACACGTAACAGCCGCATGTTTTTAGCTTGCCATTTGTTACTATTAGATGGTGAGCACTGATTGCCTGTTTTGAGAGAGCGGAGTGTTTATGAGGGACGCCAGTCCCTCTTTTAAAATCAATTCCCCCTCCTTTATACGGCATGGGGAATAAAGGGATAGGTTCTAAACAAATACCTGAGAGGACTTAGAAATGAGTTTATCAACCCCTTACCCTTTATCCCTCTCCCCTTCATAAGGGGGGAGGGAAGAGATTTTAGAGAGGGGGCAAAGCCCCCTCTCTTACCTGTACTCCCCCGGAAAGAGAAATACTGAAGGAGAATCAAAGAGAGGCATTGCCTCTCTTACAATTAAATTTCCCCTCCCTCGTAAGGAGAGGGGGATTAAGGGGGTAGGTTGCTAACCAATGTCTAAGGGAGGGTAAAGCCTATAGTGGAATCCAAAATCCCAAACACGAAGCTCTAAACAAATCCGAAACACTAATTACCAAAACTAGAAAACCAACCTTCAGGTTCAGGGCTTAGAAGTTAGAACCTGTTTTGAGAAAGCGGGGTGTTTAAGAGGGACGCTAGTCCCTCTTTTAAAATTATTTCCCCCTCTCCTGTTTAGGAGAGGGGGATTAAGGGGGTGAGGTTGCTAGACAGCTACCCTCTTATCTTATTTATAGGGGGATAAAGAGGGATAGGGTTGATAAATAATCTCTAAATAGCCTCGTTGCCTTAGCTAAGCTGGGTATGGTATAGTTTGGGTAGTGGAAAACAAGCTTGATTTTATTGCCTCAGGCACGGTTACCTCACCTCGTGGGTTCAGTGCCGGGGCTACTTATGCCGGACTGAAGAAAAACAAGGCTGGTGTCCTTGACCTTGGCATCCTCTTTTCCGAAGTGCCCTGTGTGGCTACTGCTTTATTTACCAACAACAAGATTAAGGCAGCCCCGGTAGTACTATCTCAGCAGCGTTTAAAGTCGGGGAGAGCGGTGGCGGTAGTGGTGAATAGCGGCTGTGCCAACGCTTTTGTTGGGGAGCAGGGTGTGGACGATGCCGCCGAGATGGCGGAGCTTACCGCTAGGAATCTCGGGATATCTCCCAAGGATGTTCTGGTAGCCAGCACCGGTGTCATTGGTCAGCGATTGCCTGTGGAGCGGATAAGGGCGGGTATAAGTCATATTGCCCTTTCCGAAAAAGGTGGTCATGAGCTAGCCAAGGCGATTATGACCACTGATACCGTTCCCAAGGAAATAGCGGTAGCTGTCCGGGTTGATGATAGCCAGTTTATCATTGGCGGGGTGGCTAAAGGCTCGGGGATGATTCACCCCGATTTGGCTACTCTACTCTGTTTCCTGACCACTGATGCTGCTGTGGATATAGATTTTCTTAAATCGTCCTTGCGCCGGGCGGTAGATATGTCCCTTAATATGGTTTCCATTGATGGAGATACCAGTACTAACGATACAGTGCTGATAATGGCAAATGGACTGGCGGGGAATGAGACTATTTCATCGGGTAGTCGGCTGGCTGACGTTTTCCAGCAAGCCCTCGACCAGGTTTGCATCTATCTGGCGAAGATTATTGCTCGTGATGGCGAAGGGGCAACCAAGCTCATTGAAGTTGCGGTTACAGGGGCAACTAGCCTTGATGAGGCTAAGTTAGCGGCGAGGACAGTGGTAAGCTCGCCGCTGGTGAAGTCGGCGGTGCACGGCAATGACCCCAACTGGGGACGGGTGGTGGCGGCGGTGGGGCGGAGTGGGGTGGAGGTGGTGGAATCAAAGATTGACCTTTATATTGGTAACATCTGTCTGGTTAAGGGTGGGCACCCACTGCCGTTTAATCGTGAAGATGTGATAAATGTGTTGCGTAATGTTGAAGTTTCGATAAGTTTACAGCTTAACCTGGGCTCGGGCAGTGCTACCGCCTGGGGCTGTGATTTATCCGAGGAATATGTCACCATTAACAGTCAGTATACCACTTAGCAGAAGGAGGAAATTAAGGGAGTTATAGAGGGGCGTAGACCCTCTATAAAGTTATTCCCCCCTTAACAAGGGGAAGGGGGATAAAGGGGGATGGGGTTACTAAATGGATAAGGTTATTGTGGTTAAGATAGGTGGGGCTACCCTGGGTAGCCATGACACTACTATTGAGGACTTGGTTGAGCTTCAAAAACAGGGCAAATCACTGGTAGTAGTCCATGGTGGTGGCAAATTGATAACTGACTGGCTTAAAAAACACGGGATTTCCAGTCGGTTTGTCCACGGTGAGCGGGTAACTGATAAGGCAACTCTTGAGGTGGTCATTTCAGTATTAGCCGGGCTGGTCAACAAGGAGATTGTAGCCGCTATTAATAGCCTGGGGGGACGGGCAGTAGGTCTCAGTGGTGTAGATGGAGCCATTATTCAGGGTAAGGTCAAGAATAAGGAGCTAGGCTATGTCGGTTCGGTAACCAAAATAGACCTCACTCCTTTGGAGATTTTGTTACATTCCGGCTATATCCCGGTGGTAGCTCCGGCAGCCCTTCATCTTGATAAATCAGACGAAAAGGTGAGGATACTTAACATTAATGCTGATATTGTGGCTGGTGAAATAGCGGCTGCTGTCGGTGCTGAATCTCTAATCTTTTTAACTGATGTTGCTGGTGTTTGTGACCAATCAGGCAGGTTACTGCCTCAGTTGTCACCCGGTGAGGCTGAAGCATTAATAGTTTCGAGTGTAGCTTCAGGAGGGATGGTGCCCAAGATTAAAGCTTGCCTGATAGCTTTGTCCAATACTTCAGCTGTGCATATCACAGATGGCAGAAAGCCGCACGCCTTGCTCCGGGAGATTGAACAGGGCGGTAGTGGCACCACAATACAACATTTACACGCGTAGATTGAAGAGATTGTTTAGCAACCTATCCCCCTGACCCCCTTCCCTTGAGAAGGAGAGAGGGATTAAGGGGGTGAGGTTGAAAAGCAATCTCGCTATAGGGAGTAAGAAATGACTAACTGGCAGGAACTGGAGCATAAGTACTTTATGAATACGGTACAGCGGGTACCGATAACCTTGGTGAGAGGACAGGGAGCGCGGGTATGGGACGAAAATGACCGGGAATATCTCGACTTTGTTGGTGGCTGGGCAGTTACCAGCCTGGGGCACTGTCATCCGGTGGTGGTTGAAGCGGTGGCGGAGCAAGCTAAGACACTCATTCAAACTTCAAACCAGTTCTATACCATTCCTCAGGTTCAGTTAGCTGAGCTTTTGGTTCAGAATAGCTGTCTGGATAAGGTCTTCTTCTGCAATAGTGGTGCTGAAGCCACTGAGGGAGCAGTTAAGTTAGCCCGGCGTTACGGACAACACTATCTGAATGGAGCCTATGAGGTTATTACCATGACCGATTCCTTTCATGGTCGCACTCTGGCGATGACCGCAGCTACCGGTCAGGCCAAGTTTCAACAGCCATATGTTCCATTGCCGGTTGGTTTTGTTAATGTTGATTTTAATAATATTGAGGCGATAAAGTCGGCAACTACTGAAAAGACCTGTGCCGTGATGTTAGAGCCAGTGCAGGGGGAGGGTGGTGTCAACCTGCCCGGTGATGATTATTTAGCCGCAGTGCGAAGCTGGTGTGACCAGAAGGGCATACTGCTTATTCTGGATGAGATTCAAACCGGCATAGGACGACTGGGAACACTTTTTGCTTATGAGCAGTATGGTGTTGAACCTGATATAATGACATTAGCCAAAGGCTTGGCTAATGGCGTGCCCATCGGGGCTATATTAGCTAAAGATAGCGCTTCTGTTTTTGTTCCCGGTGAGCATGGCTCTACCTTCGGGGGTAATCCTTTAGCCTGCGCCGCCGGTTACGCTACGGTAAAGTTTGTTATTGACCATAATGTTGCCGGTAATGCCAAGAAGGTGGGGCAGTATTTTATTAGCGGTCTGGAAAAATTAAGGCAGAAATTCCAGTTTATTACTGAGGTTCGAGGACGGGGACTGTTATTGGCTATGGAGTTTAGCTCGGATATCGCTGGGTCATTGGTAACGGCTTGCCTTGATAGAGGCTTGCTGGTTAATCGAGTGAAACCCAATGCCTTGCGCTTTATGCCTCCCCTCATTATCGGGAACAAGGAGGTTGATGAGGCGCTGGGTATTTTAGATAAAGTATTGTCCGGCGTTGTTAGCAAGATATGAAGAAAAGGATTCGTATACTTAAGATAGGGGTAATATTAACCATAGTTTTATCGTTGGCTACTGTGGTTATAGCTCCGCCGTCTTTGATGGCTGGGGTAGTTAGTGAGGTTGGCGCTGGTGGTTTTCCCATATCAGCCGCTGACTTTTCCGCGGTGCCGCAATCCGTAGTTGAGGATGCCACCGGATTATCCGTAGAGTTATTTGGAGATTACGATGAGAAGTGCGACCAGTTTGTGAACCAGCTATTAGCCACCTATTTGGAGGCTAAAGACAAGGATTTTATTATGTTTTTTAACTCAGGAGGCTGGGGGTGGAATCTATTAGAGATTTCCCCCGACTGGAATAGCATCTTTACCGGTGTTCAATCTGAATTAGGCAAATTAGGTTATACCTCACTGTGGCTGAATTATAAGCGGACGCTTGACCCTTTGAAGGGGCACCTTGACGAGCTTATGTCAATGATAAGCCTTCATCCGCAGAAGGCTAAAGATTTAGCCTCCAGAGTAGAGTTTCTCACCGACCATATCCCGGGGCTCAGGGTTATTATCGGTGGTGAAAGTAACGGCGCCATTTTCTGTGATAGGGCGATGAATATTTTGAAGGATAATCCCCAGGTATATAGCATTCAAACGGGTCCTCCCTTCTGGTATAAGAATGCTGTGCAGGATAGAACACTGGTTATGAGAAGCAACGGGGTGATTCCTGATGCTTTCAGTCAGGGAGACCTTTTTACCATAGTTGGTGCTAACATGGAATCTTTTTTGGGTTTCTCTAAGCCGGAAAACTCAGGTAAGATATTACTCTATTTAGGAGCCCCAGGGCATGAGTACTGGTGGCAAGACCCCGAGGTTCATTCTAAAATTACTAACTTTCTGCAGCAAATGCTACGGTTAGATAACGGGGGTTAGTTTAAGGGAGGTTGGGTATGTCATGAAAAGTAGTCGTCAGGTCAAACTGGCTCCGTCTATTCTCTCAGCTGATTTCGGTCGGCTGGGTGAGCAGGTGGCTGAGGCCACCAGGGCGGGTGCCGACTATATTCATGTTGATGTTATGGACGGGCACTTCGTGCCACAGATAACTATTGGCGCTCCGGTAGTCAGTGCGATTCGTCGCTGGACAAATCTCCCTCTGGATGTTCATCTTATGGTTAAGACACCGGAACACCAGATTAGTCAGTTTGCTGATGCCGGGGCTGATATTATAACTGTCCATGTAGAAGCCTGTACTCATATTCACCGGGTGGTGCAGGCAGTTAAAGGATTAGGGGTTAGAGCAGGGGTTTCTCTCAATCCGGGAACACCTGTAGATTTGCTTGACGAAATTCTTCCCTCGGTTGATTTAGTCCTGGTAATGACAGTCAACCCTGGCTATGGCGGGCAAGCTTTTATCGAGTCTACACTGGATAAAATAGCCCGATTGCGTGCTGAGCTGGACAGAATGGGCTTAGCGGCTGAGTTAGAGGTAGATGGCGGCATTAACGCCGAGGTTGCCCCCAGAGTGGTGCAAGCCGGGGCTCGGGTACTGGTAGCTGGGGCAGCGGTATTTGATGCCAGGCAGAGTGTGAAGGAAAACCTGGATAAGATACGGGCTAGCTTGGACTAGGGGCTAGCCTTTTGTTGGTTTTGCGCTGATTACGCAGGCATCTGGTGCACAGATTGAGGCGTTTCGGTTGACCATCTATAGTGAGGGTAACCGGGTGGATATTGGGTAACCAGCGCCGATTGGTGCGGCGCTTGGAATGACTTACATTATGACCAAACTGAGGTGATTTTCCACATAGATCACATTTCAACTTTTCTTCTCTCCTTGACTATCACACGAACTTGTTATAAACTTTGCCTGCTAATATTAGCATACTCGGGCAAATTTGGCAAAGGTGGCTGTTTAGCAGGGGATTGAACGGGGCGACGCTCCGTGGACAAACAAATTAACAAGGACGGTATGAGATGAAGCAGGCTAAACCTGTTACCGGGCAAGACTTGAGAGAGATGTTATCTGCAGCTACTACGTGGCTGGAGAAGAGCGCCCCGGAGGTTGATGCTTTGAATGTTTTCCCGGTGCCTGATGGTGATACCGGGACTAATATGCTGCTTACCATGCGTTCCACAATAGAGGAAGCTTATCGCGCTCCTGACCGTAGTGCCTCGGCGGTGGCTCAGGCTATGTCCAGGGGGGCACTAATGGGAGCCAGGGGTAATAGTGGCGTAATATTATCGCAGATTTGGTGCGGCTTGGCTCAGGGTTTGGCGGGAAAAGAGTCATTTAATGGTAGTGACTTTGCTGATGCCTTACAACAATCAACGGTGATGGCATATAAGGGACTGAGTAATCCGGTGGAAGGGACTATTCTTACCGTAATCAAGGATGCCGCCGCTGCTGCCCAGGCACAGGCTAGCAGTGGTGATAATGACTTGACATCAGTTTTAGAGGCTACCGTTAGTGCCGCCAGAGAGTCGGTGGCTAATACCCCGAGCCTCCTGCCAGTATTGAGGGACGCTGGAGTGGTAGATGCTGGGGGACAGGGTCTGTTTATTATTCTGGAGGGTGCTCTTTATTACCTCAGGGGAGAGACCGAACAATTGCAGTTGCGTAAGCCCTGGATGATTGCCAGTAATGTACCGTTACCGGCAGGAGCACACCATATAGGAATTGTTGAAGAGGTACCATACGGATATTGCACCAACTTCCTGCTCCGAGGGCAGGGGCTCGACCCGGATAAGCTTAGAACGAAACTGGCGAAGAAGGGAGAATCTCTGGTTGTAGTCGGTGATGACTCTACAATTAGAGTTCATATCCATACCTTAGACCCCGGCGAAATCATTCATTATGCGTTTTCGCTTGGTACCATGCATGAGATAAACATTCGGAATATGGATGAGCAACACCAGGACTTCTTGGAGATGCGGAAGGAGAGGGAACTGGCGGTTGATGTGGCTACCGTTGCTGTTGCTGCTGGAGACGGACTTGCCGATATTTTTAAAAGCCTGGGGGTGACCGCTGTTGTTCCTGGTGGACAGACGATGAATCCATCGACTAAAGATTTACTCCAGGCGGTGGAGTCAGCGGCTTCAGATAAGGTTATCATTCTACCCAACAACAAAAATATAGTGCTTACCGCCAATCAGGTTCAGTCATTAACGACCAAGGCTATAAAAGTAGTGCCGACGAAAACAATTCCTCAGGGAATAGCTGCCCTGTTAACCTTTGATTATGAGGCAGACTTTGAGACCAATGCTCAACGTATGGAAGAGGCGAAATCAGCGGTAAGGTCTATTGAGATTACCCGAGCCACACGCCCCGTCCAGCTAGGCGGGCTGAGCATTAAGAAGAAGCAGGCTATTGGTCTGCTGGATGGGGACCTGGTGGCAGCAGGAGATAGTACTACCGATGCCCTTAACCAGGTGCTAGCCAGACTGGATTTGGCTAACTCTGAAGTGATTACCATCTATTACGGGAGTGACACTGAGTCAACTGAAGCGGAGCAGGCTGGTGCTGGTATCCGTGAGCAGCATCCCCACCTTCAGGTTGAGGTGGTTCGGGGTGGTCAACCTCACTATAATTATATCGTTTCTGTAGAGTAGTAGGGGGGGAGTTTCCCCATGACTGTCAAGATTATTACCGATAGCTTAGGAGATATTCCATCAAATGTAGCTAAAAAACTGGGAATTACAGTAATTCCCATAAATGTTATCTTTGGCACCGAAGTTTTCCGAGATGGCGTGGACCTGACTACCGGGCAGTTCTACGATAAGCTGATACGCAGCAAGATTTTCCCGGCAACCACTATACCGCCTCTAAGCACCTATATTGAACTATTTAATAAAGCGGCTAAAGAGACCGATGAAATTCTGGTCATCACCATTTCCTCCAAGCTTAGCAATACTTATGAGGCATCGTTGCAAGCTGTGGAGCTGATGGAGCGGAAGTGCCGGGTAGAAGTAATTGATTCACAGCGGGCGGTGATGGCGCAGGGGCTGATAGTAATCAGTGCGGCTAAGGCAGCTCAGACCGGGGCTGGTCTGGACGAGGTCGTAGATATAACCCAGCGCAATATCCTCCGGACGGAAGTCCGTATGGTTTTTGATACCCTGGAATACCTTAAACGGGGTGGACGTATTGGCAAGGCGCAGACTTTTGTGGGGTCGATGCTCAGGCTGCACCCCATTTTGGGCATAAGGGATGGTGAAGTTTATCCTTTCACCAGGGAACGCTCTCGGGCTAAGGCGACAGATTACTTATATAACTTTGCGGTGAGCTTTTCCCATATTGAGGCGATAGCAGTGGAGGATGCTACTACTCCTGATGAAGCCGATAGGCTGGTTGAGCGGCTCGGCTCAAAATTTCCCAAAGAGCATATCTACCGGTCAAAGATAAGTCCGGTAATCGGTGCCCATGTTGGTCCCCATGTCCTGGCCGTGTCTGTGCTGGGAGACAAATAACAGCTATGACCGTTAAGATTGTCACTGATAGTGTCGCAGACCTACCATCTGAGGTAGCTAAACAGCTGGGGATTACCGTGATTCCGCTAAATGTTCGTTTTGGAGAAGAAGTCTACCGTGATGGCATTGACCTGACTGCTGACGAGTTCTACTACGAGTTAGCGCATGGCAAAACCCTGCCCGTTACTTCAGTGCCATCGCCCAACACCTTTGCTCAGGCGTATGACAAGCTGGCTGAGGATACCGATGAAATCCTGGTTATTGCTCTTACTTCTAAGCTCAGTGGTACCTATGAGGTGGCGTTACAAAGTGTGGGTTTAATGAAGCGGAAATGTCGAGTAGAGGTAATTGATTCACAATTGGCGGTGATGGCAGAGGGATTTCTCGTGATTAAAGCGGCTAAGGCGGCTCAGGCTGGGGCTGGACTCGATGAACTGATGGATTTAGTGCAGAGCAACATCCCCCGTGTAGATTTCCGGGCTGCTTTTGACACTCTGGAATATCTCAAAAGGGGTGGACGCATCGGTAAGGCACAGGCTTTACTGGGGTCAATGCTCAGGGTAAATCCTGTTATAACCCTGAGAAATGGTGTGGTTGAGCCGGCCGGCAGAACGCGCTCCCGGGCTAAGGCGATAGACTACTTATACGATTTTGCTACAAGCTATTCCCATATTGAAGAGATGGCGGTAGAGGATGCTGCTTGTCCTGATGATGCCGAGATACTGGTTGAGCGGCTCGGTTCAATATTTCCCAGGGAGCGAATCTACCGCTCAAGGTCGACCCCGGTAATTGGCACGCATACCGGCCCTGGTCTCCTACTACTGGCTGTGCTGGGGGATAAATAACCGCTATGGTAGTTAAGATTGTAACCGATAGCACTGCCGACCTTCCGACTCAGATGGCTGAGCAGTTGGGGGTTAGCGTGGTGCCAGTGTATTTGCGTTTCGGAGATGAGGTCTACCGGGATGGGGTGGATATAGAAGGGGATGAGTTTTACCAGAAATTGGTGGAGAGTCCTGTTCACCCCAGCACCTCGCAGCCGACACCGGAGGACTTTGCCAGTATTTACAGGGAGCTATCAAAAGAGACCGATGAAATAGTCTCGGTTCATATTTCCCAGAAGGTGAGCGGCACCTATAACTCAGCGCTGCAGGGCAGACAACTAGCCGCTACCAGGAGTCATGTTGAGGTGGTAGATTCATTTTCTGTATCTATGGGTTTAGGGTTAATAGTTATGGCTGCTGCCAGGTTGGCTCAGGCTGGTGCGAGTTTGCAGGGGGTGATGGAGGAGATAAAACAGGCTATTCCCCAGATACATCTGCTTGGTGTTTTTGATACCCTTAAATACCTGCTCTTAGGCGGGCGTATTAGCAGAGCCAAGGCAATAGTAGGGAGTGTGCTTAATGTAAAGCCTTTGATTACCATGCGAGATGGTGAGCTTGTCCCGGCCGGGTTAGCTCGTACCCGTGCTAAAGGCATAGAGCGTCTATTTGATTTGGTTAAAAATGCCTTAAATATTCAGGAAGTGGCTATCGTGCATAGCACTATCCCTGATGAAGCTAGCTCGCTTAAGGAGCGGATAGGTTCAATCTTTAGCGGAGAGCATATTCACTTGGCTAGACTAGGTCCAGCTTTGGGAGTTCATAGTGGTCCCGGTACTCTCATCCTAGCCTTGAGGGAGAAGATAAGTAGTGTCAAGCAAGAGGTCAACGAAGGTGAGCCCTTAAGGAAAAGGATTTCGCTGCCTCCTTTACACATACCAAAATTAAGGTTTTCCTCTCTTTAATTATAGTCGTGCCGACTATGGAGGCAAGGTTTTGCCAGTAAATGTTGAGCCTCTACGTAAGATTCTTGAGTTTGAGCATAAGAAGGGTTATCTGGATTCAGCGGTAATTGGAGGGTTGGACAAGTTCCTTCATCGTTGGACCGGGTCGCTAACCGCCCCTCATCTCCTCAAACGATTCCGTAAAATTCACCCGGTTAAGTTCAGCTATGCCTCACTGACTAAACAGCAGCGTAAACAGTGGGTAACTGATATGTTTAGCTTTTTAGCTGAGGTAGAAGGTAGGGGAGGGGAAAAAGGTGGAGCTAAAGTAACCCCGCTGCCTGGCAGGTCGACTTCAAGGGCAAGAGTGCCAAGAACAGCAGTCAGTCAATCTGTTAATTCGCCCATTACTGTTATCAGGGGGGTTAGCTCAAGTCTGGCAGCCAAGTTTAGTAAGCTGGGTGTCAAGACAATCCGCGACCTGCTCTACTTCTTTCCCCATCGTCACCTTGATTACAGCCAGAGAAAATTTGTATCCCAGCTTACCGAAGGGGAGGAGCAGACTGTTATTGCCAATGTGTGGCAGGCACAGGAGACCAGGCTGGGTGGTAGAAGGAGCACCGAGGCAATTGTCGGCGATGAGACGGGTAACGTTAGAGTGGTTTGGTTTAATAACCCCTATCTGGCCAAGACGCTAAAGACTAATATGCGGATAGTCCTCAGCGGTCGGGTAGGCTTGTTTAACGGACGGCATGTGTTTGAGTCTCCCGAGTGGGAGATGGTAGAGGCTAAAGAGTTGATTCACACCGGGCGCCTGGTTCCCCTTTATTCTCTTACCCGTGGATTATATCCCCGACAGGTAAGGAAATTAATGAAAGAGGTGGTTGACCAGTGGGCGTGGCAGGTGGAGGATTTTCTACCCGATGAGATAAAAGGGCATTGTAATCTTCTGGAACTACCTGAAGCAATAAGCCAGGCGCATTACCCCGATGATGAAACGGCGAAGAATAAGGCGAGGGTTCGTCTGGCTTTTGATGAGCTGTTTCTCCTGCAACTGGGGGTGCTGGGCCAGAAGCGCAACTGGCAGGAGAGCCAGCCGGGTAACCCCTTGACTATTGAAAAGCAGGTATTAGATACCTTTCTGGGGTCTGTGCCCTTTGAGCTGACAAAGGCTCAACACAGGGCGCTAGACGAGATATTAGCCGATTTACAGAAACCGAGACCGATGTCCCGATTGCTCCAGGGTGAGGTAGGTAGCGGTAAAACAGTGGTAGCTACGGCAGCCTTGCTTATGGCAGCGGCTAACGGCTATCAGGGGGCATTCATGGCGCCCACGGAAATCCTGGCGGGACAGCATTTCACCACTCTCTGCCAAATCTTCTCACGGGTGGGGCAGCAGGAGGAGAAGGAGGACTACCTGCATAGCTATCAGGGGCTTTTATCCCGTCCGCTCACTATAGCCCTGCTTATTGGCGACATCAGAGGGACGCAGAAGCGGGAACTCCAGCAGCGTATCCTGGACGGAGACATAGATATTGTCATCGGCACCCACGCTCTTATTCAGAAGGAAGTTGAATTTCACCGGTTAGGCTTGGCGGTAATTGATGAACAGCACCGCTTTGGAGTCGCCCAGCGCTCCGCCCTGCGACAGAAGGGGTTCAGTCCTCATATACTGGTAATGACGGCGACGCCTATACCACGAACTTTAGCCCTGACTCTATACGGTGACCTTGATTTATCGGTTATAGACGAACTGCCTCCGGGGAGACAGGTGGTGAAAACGAAGTGGGTCAAGCCGGTGCAGAGAGATAGCGCTTACGCCTTTTTGAGTCGTCAGGTGGCGGAGAGTCATCAGGCGTTCATTATCTGCCCCCTGGTTGAGGAGTCAGAGGCTATTCAGGCTAAGGCAGCTGTGGCTGAGTATGAGCGTCTATCCCAGGAGGTCTTCCCCGACTTGAAATTAGGCTTACTGCACGGACGGATGTCAGCGGTGGAGAAAGATAAGGTAATGTCACTCTTTCGTTCCGGGAAGCTGGATATCCTGGTTTCTACCCCGGTGGTGGAGGTGGGCATAGATGTGCCCAATGCTACCGTGATGCTGGTGGAAAGTGCCGACCGTTTTGGACTGTCGCAGCTGCACCAGTTCCGGGGCAGGGTGGGGAGAGGACAGGAACAAAGCTACTGTATGCTGTTAACCGAAAACCCGTCACTGGTAGCTAAAGAGCGGCTGGATATCATAGAAAAGACCCACGATGGCTTTCAGCTGGCTGAGGAGGATTTAAAGCTGCGGGGTCCGGGGGAATTCTTTGGCACGAGGCAGAGTGGCTTACCCGACCTCCGTATGGCTAAGCTCTCCGATGTGTCGCTGCTGGAGCTAGCTCGCAGTGAAGCCATCAAGCTCTTTGAGGTAGACTCCATTTTAGAAAAACCAGAGCACCTCTCCTTGGCTAAAGAGCTTGCCCGCGTCTGGCCGTCAGAGGGTGGGGAGTGGAGCTAGGCGTCAGTAACTGAGAAAGACAGTATGAGAATAAGTAAGACTAGCAAAGAGTCAGACTTTTGGTGGCTTACTGCAAAAGAGAAGCGGAAATACATCTATGTTGAATTGGTGTATCACAAGCCATTTGGAGAGGAGAACGATGCTCCTAGCTCAGTATTCATGAACCCATCTCTAGTTGAGGTCAAGAATATAAACCAATGGCGACAGCAATACCAAAATACAAATGTTTACAGGAGCTTGAAAGTTTGGGCCGACAAATCGAGAAAGGATGCCCTATCAGGCCCGTTCATAATAGATATTGATAACGAGTCTGAGAATTTATCTGATGCGCTAGTTGTGACTAAAAAAGCAGTCGAATGCCTTAGAAATTCTTACGGTATCAAAGACGATGACATACACATATTCTTCACTGGACACAAAGGGTTTAATCTTGAAATACATCCTAGCGCTTTGAAAATACGAGGCACAGTGGAAGAACAAGAAAACAAAACACAGCGGATACGAAAAGAGGTTATAAGGAAATTGCAGCAAGGCAAGAATGTCAAAGGCAACTCAGTTAGCGAAAGAGGCACTCTCATAGACTCAATACATGAATATGTGCGGCTGCATTACTCGCTAAACAAGTGGATTTCTAAAACAGGTAAAATTGCTCGCATGAAGATAGAGCTTCCTATTCACGAGTTTAACAATCTCATTATAGAGAAGATTATCGCTAAATCTGAAAGGAGTTAAAAGGTACTAACGCCCCTCTTTCTTTTTCTTCCCCCTTTTAAAATCCCTCTCTATCTCCCTTTACGAAAGGGAGAAGTATGTCTCCCCCTTTTATAAAGGGGGACTAAGGGGGATTTAAGTCCTGCTTAAGGGGGAGTGGAGGTAAGAGAGGGGCTTCACCCCTCTCAAAAATCTCTCCTCCTTCATTTGGTAGCGGGAGCTTGTTTAGTCAGGAATGTCTAAGAGGGGCGTTAGCCCCTCTTTCATTTATCTCCCCCTCCCTTGTAAGGGAGGGGGATAAAGGGGGTAGGTTGCTAACAAATACTTAAGGGAATGAGGTTAATAAAGACTCTCAGATTATCCCTTTCAGCTAGCTTTGTGCTATAATTTGGGCATAGAGGAAGAGGATTATGTTGAGAAAGTTTCGGGTAATTCTTGAGCCTAACGAGACGGGCGGATATACCGTGACTGTTCCATTGTTACCGGGGTGCATCACTGAAGGCGATACCAAAGCTGAAGCCTTGACTAACATTAAGGAAGCTATAGAACTTTATATTGAGAGCCTTCAGGCTGATGGCGAGCCAATCCCTCTTGAGGAAGCTGTTGAGGAGGCAGTAGTCGAGGTTGTCGCATGAGGCTGCCGCGCATCAGTGGCAAGCAAGCTGTGGCAGCACTCTTGCGAGCCAGTTTCACAGTTCATCGTATTCGGGGGAGCCATTATATTCTTAAGCATTACCAGACAGGTCGGAGGGTAACAATTCCCTATCAGCGGCGGGAACTGGCTTTGAAGACCTTGCACTCCATATTAAAGCAGGTGGGAATAAGCCCCGATGAATTTTCCAAGCTGCTATAGAATACACAGCCTCTTCTCCCCCCAGGATTGACTAAAGTCCAGTTTATAATGTCGTTTAACAACCTATCCCCCTGACCCCTTCCAAGAATAAATTCTAATTCCTAAGCACGAAACCCTAAACAAATTCAAAATACTAATTACCAAAACCCAAACCCACAGGTTCTGAATTCAGGGCCTAGAAATGAGCTTGGCATCCCCCATCCTTTTAGATGTTCGGTTAGAACCTATCCCCCTGACCCCCTTCCCTTATTAAGGGAAGGGGGAGTGGAGGTAAGAGAGGGGGCTTTGCCCCCTCTCTAAAATCTTCTCCCCTCTCCTTTGGTGGTAGGAGCTTGTTTAATCAGGAATGTCTAAGAGGGGCGTTAGCCCCTCTTCTATTTATTTCCCCCTCCCTTACAAGGGAGGGGGATAAAGGGGGTAGGTTGCTAACAAGTACTTAAGTGGTGAGGTTAATAAACAATCTCAGGTTACCCCTTTCCGCTAGCTTTGTGCTATAATCTGGGCATAAATCTATTTAGAATAAACCTCTGATGATTAAACAAAAACTTGCAGATATGTTAACGCAGGCGGCATGCCAGGCCCAGGAATCGGGCAAATTGCCTTCGGTTGCTTTGCCTGAGGCTACCATTGAGCGTCCTCAAAATCCAGAGCACGGCGACTACGCCTCAAGCCTTCCCTTGAAATTAGCCCGGGCGACGGGAGTTAACCCGCTGACTATAGCCGGTGACATGGTCAAGCTTATGGCTCCCACCCCCGAGATTGACAGTATTGTCGCTGCCCCACCGGGGTTTATCAATTTCACCCTTAAGAGCGACTGGCTGACCCAGCAGGTGGACGCCATCCTTGACGCTGGTGATGCTTATGCTGATATTGACCTGGGGCGGGGTAGCCGGCTACAACTGGAATTTGTCAGTGTTAATCCCACTGGCCCGCTTCATGTCGGGCATGGACGTGGCGCTATTCTGGGTAGTACTTTAGCCAATGTTTTAACCTCTGCCGGCTACAAAGTGGAGACGGAATACTACATCAATGATGTCGGCAGTCAGATAGATGCCTTTGCTCGCTCCCTCTATATTCGTTATCAACAATGTCTGGGTGTTAACGCTGAGATGTCGGCTGATGGTTACCTCGGCAGCTATATGGTTGACCTGGCTAAGGAGGTCATTGCTGAGGAAGGGGACAGGTTTCTGGCTCTGCCGGAACAGGAAGCAGTATCGCAATTGGGCCAGCTCGGCTTGGGGAAAATGATGAAGCAGATAAAGGGTGACCTTGAGCTGCTAGGGGTATGTTTTGATGTCTGGTTCAGTGAGCAGAGCCTTTTTGATAAAGGGCAATACCAGAAGTCAACGTCGCTTCTACGCGACGGGGGTTATATTGGCGAGAAGGAGGGCGCTACCTGGTTTATCTCTACCGCTCTGGGTGAAGATAAAGACAATGTGGTGGTGCGCAGCGATGGTTCTCCCACCTATTTTGCCTCTGACATTGCCTATCACTATAACAAGTTTGTGGAGCGTAAGTTTGACCAGGTGATTAATATCTGGGGGGCTGACCACCAGGGGCATATATCCCGGATGAAGGCAGTTATCGGTGCCCTGGGCATAGACCCGGAGCAATTGCGGATAATAATCTCTCAGATGGTGACGCTGCGTCGCGGCGAGGAGTTGGTTCGTGTTTCCAAGCGTAGTGGCGATATTATCACCCTGCGTGAGGTGGTGGATGAGGTGGGAGCGGATGCCTGCCGCTTCTTCTTTCTCTCCCGCACCGCCGATGCCCAGATGGACTTTGATTTGGAGTTAGCCAAAAAGGAGTCGCCGGAAAACCCGGTTTACTATGTCCAGTATGCCCATGCTCGTATCGCCAGTATTCTTCACCTGGCTCAGGAGAGTGAAATTGACTGCAGCGACGGAGATATTTCCCTGCTGACTACTGAGCCGGAGCTTACTTTAATACGCAAGATGTTACTTTTACCCGAAATTGTTGAGACTATAGCCCATACCCTGGAGCCTCACCACCTTACCTATTATGCTCAGGATTTGGCTACCGTCTTCCATAGCTTTTACAAGCAGTGCCGGGTCGTATCTAAAGATGTACCATTAACCAGGGCTCGTCTCAAGCTGGTAAAGGCAGCCAAGCTTGTTCTGGCTAAAACCCTTAGCCTTATGGGAATGACCATACCGGAAAGGATGTGAAATGAAGCATCGTGTTTTTTCAGGAACTCGTCCTACAGGCAGACAACATCTGGGGAACTATCTGGGAGCGCTGCAAAATTATGTGAACCTCCAGGACGAGTATGATTGTGTATATTGTATCGTTGATATTCATGCTTTAACCTCATTGGAGGATACCAGTGAGTTGCAAAGGAATATCCATGAAATGATGCTTGACTGGCTGGCGGCTGGTCTTGACCCTCAAAAAAGCATTCTTTTCGTCCAGTCCCATGTCCCCGAGGTGATGGAGCTACATACCCTGCTGAGTATGGTTACCCCGTTGGGCTGGCTGCTGCGGGTGCCCACTTTTAAGGAGAAGGTAAAGCTTCAGCCGCAGAATGTAAACTACGGTCTGGTGGGCTATCCGGTTCTGATGACGGCGGATATTGTGCTTTATAAGGCTGAGTTTATCCCGGTGGGTGAAGACCAGTTACCTCATATAGAACTAGCCAGGGAAATTGCCCGCCGCTTTAATAACCAGTTTGGTGAGACCTTCCCTGAGCCTGAAGCCAAGCTTACCTCGTTCCCCCTGGTGTTAGGGCTGGATGGCAGTGATAAGATGAGCAAGCAGGCTGGCAATGATATTGAGCTGGCTATTTCCCCACAGGAAACTCTGGAGCGGGTAATGACCGCAGTCACCGACCCGGCTCGTCGCTACCGTGATGACCCCGGACATCCCGAGATATGCAACATTTACCGACTTCATGGGTATTTTAGCCCGTTCCAGTTAGATGATATCGCTGACCAGTGTCGCTCGGCAAAGATAGGCTGTGTTGATTGCAAGAGGATTCTGGCGGAAGGGATTAACGCTGCCCTGGCTCCTTTCCGGGAACGGCGGGCGCAGCTAGCTGCCAACCCGCAGTATATAGCTGATGTTCTCGCTGATGGGGCTCAGCGTGCCCGGAGTATTGCTCGGGAGACTCTTAAAGAAGTCAAGCAAAAAATGGGTCTTATATAGTTTACCTCACCCCCTTTAGTTTTTATATGGTAACCCACCCCCTTTATCCCCCTCCCTTAGATTAAGGAAGGGGGAATTTGTTGTATAAAAGAGGCTTCGCCTCTCTTTGATTTCCCCTTCATAAAGAGAGGGGGAAACAATTTTGTAAGAGGGACTGGCGTCCCTCTTAGATACCCTGCTTAAGTAAGCCCCTATCCTCAAAGGGGGATAGGGTTCAAAAACAATCTACCCTTAACGAACGAACTCAACTATTGACCACTGCTTTTCGGTCTCGTTGTAGCACAATTGGAACAGCTTGTTGTCCCTGGTTCTAACCTGAAAGTATTTTTTCCCCGGCTCCTGCCACGCCTTTTCTATCTTCTCCACCTCATACTCGGTCCCCTCCCACTCAAAAGACGTTGGTCTTTCGGCGTAGGTGTGACCGGAGTAGCAGCTAACCTTAATATCATCTGGTTTCATTACTCTTCAAATGTGACCGTTGATTTTCTCCAGTGAAGCCAGAGGGCTACGCCGGTTACCAATACTGCCACCACCGCGGCATAAATCTCCAGTGAAACGATGGTGAAAATCCCTGATTGGAGCAGAGCAACACTGTAGTTCATTAAGCCGTGTAGAAAAGAAGCGAGGAGGTAAAATTGCCATCCCCAACCCCTGGCCAGACCCCAGCCAGCTAGAGCACAGGAAGCGGTGTGAAAGGCAACGGCAAAGAACCTTTCCCAGAATCCAGCCAGTGCCACCAAGCCCCCGGTCTGCACTGCTTCCCAGCTCCAGCCAGAAGCGAAGATAGTATTATGTGCCCACACTGCCTCAAAAGTCCCAAATCCAGCCCCAGCTACCGCCCCGATAACCAGTCCCAGTTTAGGGTCAATCCTCCTGCCCATGCGCCACCAGCAGATGACTACCGGCACCAGTTTAGACCCCTCCTGAACCAATCCACTGAGGAGTATTTGAGGTATCCCGGCGAGTAGAATCCAGCGCAAGAGGATTTCCTGGCTCCAAAAGTGACCCAGTGCCCGTCCCGTCAAGACCTGGAGGGGAATTTGAATAAAACTAACTGCAGCCAGGGACAGAATGGCACTGGCGATGAGGACTGCCCAGAGCCAGTGTTTCCTGAAGAGGGGTGGCCAGTAACCGACCAGCCATACAGCGCCAAAGACTACCGCCAGACCAATCCCCACAATATTGGGGTTAGCAAACCAGGATAGAAAGAAACCAATTATTTGTTCTAGCATATTATCCCATTCCTTTCAGGTTTTTATTAGATAACCCTACCTTCCTTTTTTGCCTTTTTATCCAGATAACTTCCAATGGCTAAGCCGATAGCTGTGCCAAGCGCTGGTCCGATGCCAGCATTGCCCAGTACCGCACCAAGAGCGGCGCCAATGCCCACACCAATCGCCATACAGATTCCAATATATTGTCCTTTGGTAACCAGTTTGTGTTGCTTCTGAAGGTGTTTGGTAATATTGCCAATCGTCTTGAAGTATCTCTTGCGTGTTTCTTTATTGGGCGTCTGAATTAAGTAACTTAGCTCCTTGGTAAGTGTTGTGATTTCCTGCTGAAACAACTGGCATTGCCCGCAGGTAGAAGAGAAGTCGCCAACCCTCTTGGCTATTCTCAGAAGCAAGTCCAGTTTGTACTTTTTAGAGACTTTCCTGTTCAGGCTATCCTGATAAATATTTATTTCTTTAGCAACCCGGTCATACCAGATGTTGTTTGATTCCATCATTCTCCTGTTTAAATTTTATTAGGTAACCCTATCCCCTGTTTCCCCTTCCCCTTAACAAGGGGAAGGGGAACTAATTATATAAGAGAGGCTTCGCCTCTCTTTAGCTCTCCTTTAGTCCTTATTCCTCTTATCCTCTTTCACTCATTCAGTGGGCTTTACCTTGTATCCCTCTTCTCGTAGTCTTCGTTCTGCTTCCCTTCGTATCTGAACGTACTCATCGGCTGTTGGAATCCTGAACTTCTTTTCTACGACCTTATATTTCCTTACCTTGGATCCTTCCAATTTTACGTGCAACAATGATCCGCATTCTTGGCAAGCCACTTGACCGTCATAATTGTCGGTGTCAATGAATTGTGGAATTTTAATAGTTTTTCCACATACTAGGCATTCAATTTCAACCATTTTGCCCCTCCCAATTTATATTTCGGGTCTCCGCTTATGCCATTCTGTAGCCTGCTGGTAGGCATAAGCGATTTTGAGGATGGTTTCTTCGCTGAAGGGCTTGCCGATAATCTGCATGCCGATGGGCAGCCCGTTGGCGAAGCCGGCAGGGATGGAAATAGCCGGCACGCCGGCAATATTGATGGGCAGGGTGCAGACATCACTCAGATACATCTGGAGGGGGTCGTCCACCTTCTCCCCGATTTTGAAGGGGACGGTGGGTGAGGTGGGGGTTACCAGGGCGTCAAATCTCTCAAAAGCCTGGTCAAACTCTTGCCTTATCAGGGTGCGGACTTTCTGGGCTTTGAGGTAATAGGCATCATAGTAACCGGCGGACAGGGCATAGGTGCCGAGCATGATGCGCCTCTTTACCTCAGCACCGAAACCGTACTGGCGGGTCTTTTCCATAGCATCCCACATACTGTCGGCGTCCTGATAGGAGAAGCCGTACTTGACGCCATCATAGCGCGCCAGGTTGGCGGAAGCCTCGGAAGGGGCAATAATATAATATACCGCCAGGGCATAAGGGGTGGAGGGCAGGGATACCTCCCAGTCCACGGTTACACCTAATTCCTCAAGCTTGCTGATGGCGACCTTTATTGCTTCGGCGACCTCAGTCTGCATCCCCTTGACAAAATACTCCCTGGGTATGCCGAGGCGAAGACCGTTGAGGTCAGCGTTAAGACACCGGGTATAGTCAGGGGTAGGGTGGGGGACGGAGGTGGAGTCTCTGGGGTCATGACCGGCGATGGCATTCATAACCAGGGCGCAGTCGGTAACATCCTGCGTTAGCGGTCCAATCTGGTCCAGGGAGCTGGCAAAGGCAACCAGACCGTAACGACTTACCCTGCCGTAGGTGGGTTTCAAGCCGGTAACACTGCAAAAGCTAGCCGGCTGGCGAACACTGCCGCCGGTATCTGAGCCCAGGGCATAGATAGCTTCACCGGCAGCGACACCGGCAGCGGAACCGCCACTACTGCCTCCGGGGACACAGGATAAGTCCCAGGGGTTGTGCGTGGTAAACAGGGCGGAGTTCTCGGTGGATGAACCCATAGCATATTCGTCCATATTGGCTTTGCCGACGAATACGGCACCACATTCATTCAACTTTTCAATTACTGTAGCATCATAAGGGGGCACAAAATTTTCCAGCATCCGTGACGAGCAGGTAGTCCGTATCCCTTTGGTGCACATATTGTCCTTAATCAGCATCGGGATGCCGGTAAGAGAATTGGCATTCCCCTTAGCCATAAGCTCATCAGCCTTTTCGGCTTGGGATAGGGCTAGCTCATCGGTAATGGTGACCAGGGCGTGAACCTTGGGCTCTACCTGGTGGATACGTTCCAGTGTAGCCTTGGTTAATTCCACCGAGGACAGTTGTCTGGTCTTGAGCAGTTCGTGTGCTTCGTGGATGGTTAGTTGGTTGATTATCTACCTCACCCCCTTTGTCCCCCTCTCCTAAACAGGAGAGGGGGAAGTAGAGGTAACGAAGGGGCTTCGCCCCTTTTAATATTCCTTACCTAAGTGGTCTCTTATACCCCTCTTCTTCATCCCCTGATTACTATCCCTGGGCAACGAGGAGAGTTCTGGAGGGCATCATTCCAGCACGGCTCGGACTCTAAAGTAATCTCCTTCTTTGCGGGGAGCATTGGCCAGGACCTGTTCCTGAGACAGGGAATCGGATACTTCGTCGGTCTTCATTACATTCTGGAGAGGAATAGACTGAGCGGTAGGCGGAACATTGGTGGTATCTGCCTGCTGTAATACCTCAAAGTTCTCCAGGATGTTGGATAGCTGCTCTCTGAACTTATCTACCTCAGACTCGGTTAAGCCCAGTCGAGCCAGGAGAGCAATGTGTAACACTTCTTCATGGGACAGCTTCATTATCGGCTAATTATAACACCTGCAGTTGAGTATCGGCAACAGGGGGAGTCCTGCTATAATAAGAGTGTCGTGAAGATAAGTGGCAGGCTTATAATAGCTATTTTCAGCACTTTGCTGGAGGAGGCAGGCATAGCGGCTATTATGCTGTGGGGCTTGCCCTACCTTGGAGTTCATATCCCCTTGGCGGGACTTATTGTCTTGATGGTAGTCTGGGGTGCCTATTCGGTTACTATTTATCGTATGGGCAGTCGGGCTCTGATGAGAAAGCCGGTAGCCGGTCTGGGAGATGTGATTGGTAGCAGAGGTAAAGTGGTCAGTCGGTTAGCCCCGAGTGGTGTTATCAGAATTGGTAGCGAGCTTTGGGAAGCGACATCAGCTGGGAGGAGGATAAAAGCTGGCGAGGAGGTTACCGTGCTGGGGCGGGAGGGGCTCAGGCTCAGTGTGCGTAAAAGTAACAGTTCCAAGAGGAAATAGTTGATAAATATTGATGGGGCTCAAAAATCGGGGAGTGGCACTATCGTCCGTTTTGCTGTCGGCTTAGCCGCTCTGCTTGGTGAGGAGCTCCAT
>Ga0307379_10000092_pt1 | contig 149767 bp, 104 predicted proteins | sample UN2MG_FD_202237 | JGI IMG/M metagenome (GOLD analysis project Ga0307379, IMG submission 202237) | Soil microbial communities from Risofladan, Vaasa, Finland - UN-2 | ecosystem: Environmental > Terrestrial > Soil > Coastal area > Acid sulfate soil | place: Finland: Risofladan, Vaasa...
GGCGGCCGATTTCAGCGGAAACTGCATCGTTGATATTGCCGACGTGGGAATAATGGGCGAGCAGTGGCTCAGGCGTGACGTGAATTTCGCTGATGACTTGGGCATTGAGGTCCAGCAGCCTCTTGACGCCAACCTTGTGGGTCACTGGAAGCTCGATGAGGGCACTGGAACATTTGCCGAGGATTCGAGCGTCAATGACTATCACGGGACCCTGGAAAGTACGAGCCGGGGCGGGTATTCGTGGGTAGATGGGCGCATCGGCCCCAACGCCGTCGAGTTCAGCGGCGGAAGAGTCTGCGTGGAGGATAACGGAAACACGCCCAAGCTCAGGCCTCTCCATCAGGTCAGCGTGGCAGCGTGGATATATATCCGCGAAGAAATGAGTTCCGCTCGCACCGTGGTCAAGGGTAAAAACGACTGGGAATCTTACGAGATCGAGATCAATAACGACGACCAGTTTATCTTCCAGTTCCGTGACCCATGCGGCACAAGATACGCCTTAGAGGATGGCGTTGTATGGGCTAATGAGTGGATCCATGTAGCCGGGACCTACGATGGGAATTCTATGGCCTCTTATGTGAACGGTCAGCTTGAAGAGGACCAGGATGTCAATAATCCAACGGGCCTTATTTCTCAGGACCTCTCTGGCTTTGCGATAGGCAATAAGCCCAAAGGAGACGCGAATGACGCTCCGTTCGAAGGCGCCATGGATGATGTTCGCGTTTACGATTACGGTCTGTCGGCCGCAGAGGTTGCCTGGCTTGCTACCGAAGGAACGGGAGTGTCTCACATGAGTTCTCCGGTGAATCTCGTGAGCGGTGACGACCCCGAGGTGATCAACCTCAGGGACTTCGCCAAACTCATGGAAAGCTGGCTTGACAAGAAGCTCTGGCCAGAGTAGTCGTTGCTGCTTCGACTTGTCTGGTCTGCAACAAACGCGGGGCCTGTATTTCGGTACAGGCCCCATTGTTTTGTGTGCACGGAAAGGCGCCATAACGGCATAAACAGAAAGATAGTGACAAAGGCCAAACGGCGGCGTCAGCGATGCGGTGTGCTCCGCCTTGTGCCCAGAATTCCGAGCGTTTCCCTGATAACCGGCAATGCGGTGGTTGTCACCTTGGGGTCGTCATAGTTTCCGCTGACCTCCAGCCGCACAAGGGCCTGGCCGACGCCTTCCGTGAGAGACTGCAAAAACGAGGGCTCGGCGGCCGCCAGGCGCGCCCCACGGGCAAAAAGAACCAAATCCAGATTCCGGCTGCTCAGGTCCATTCGTCCCGAGCCGCTAAACGCCAGCGACTCTCCGGATAAGTCCATGTGCTCAAATAGCACCCCGTTTTGCTTGATGTACGAATCGACAAACATACGGTCAAAAGCGAAGTCCGTGGGCTCGGTCAGCTTCAGCACGCACAGCACTTTTCCCAGCGGGGACATCTTACCTACCCGCATATCGCTTATCGTCATACGGAATCTTCCGATGCGAGAATAGACGTCGCCAATCCGCCCGCTTACACTCAATGCTCCGCACATTTTCCCGCTCGTATGGTCTTGTTTGGCAGTCTCTTTCAACCTCGAATCCGTATCTGCCGGTGTCAAGGCCGAAATCGGTCCTTCTGCCTCCTGCTTGCCTGACATCGAGAGCATGGCTCGTTCGAGGAGAAACTCCCTGAGGTCAATGTCGTCAAAATATATTTGCAGCAGATACTCCGAAGGTCCTGCCGCTGCCTGCTTGAGCTCCAGTTTACCGGCCACCTTGCCCCCGTAACACTCCGCAATCAGGTTTCTGCTTAGCCAGCACTGCTGCCGGCGGTCATAGTCAATATCTGCGCTGAGCCCGCCAAAGCAGTTGCCGTTGATCCTCAAGCCGTCCGCCTGGAAAATCGCCTGACCGCGGTGAAAACCTTCTCCCCTCTTGTACAACCCTCTCAACTTCAAGACGGCGTCTAAATCGGTCACGCCGGTTGAATCGCTCAGATCACACTTCTTGAATGTGGCGGTTGCAGCCAAATCAACGCATTTATTGCCGTCTTCAGCATCGAATATCCTCACGTTCTCCAAATCCAGATCAAGGCGAGTGTCACCGGCCTCGTCATCGACCTGAGCAAGCTCTCCGGTTATCTTCAAGGCCTGCCCCTCCGGCCGTATCCGGACATCACCGGCGGGGGTAATACTCCCACCGGAAATTCTCTCTGTCGTTATAGTCAACCTGCCGATGAGACTTCTCAGAGGATAAGGAAACGATTCGAGCTTGAAGCCGTTCCCCGGAAAATCCACGGTCAGTTGATAATCAGGCCGGCCCCCAGCAGCGCCCTGGTGCAAATCGGCGACGTAATTCACCCTTCCGCTGGGCTGTAATTCAGACACAACCTCTTTCAGCGACGACGGCAACAAAGCAAACAAATCCTCGTTCAACTCCACTTGTTCACCATGCAGCGACAAGTCATACCGAACTTCTTGTTCATCGTCGCCCGGCCATATCCTGCCCGTTACCGAAACCGTGCCCGGCCCACACCTTCCTTTCAAATTCTCCACCCGGATAGAATCACGCGTGGCAAAAATCCTGCCCCATGCCTCAGAAACTGCCAAAGGCAAATAGTCGGGTTTCAGGCAGGCTTTCTTTATGGATATGTCTGTTTCAACATTCGCCGTGTCCTGATTATGTTCGGGCGCTAATACCTTGACCTCAACATCAGCCAGACCGGATATGTTAAGTCGCTCATAGAGGCGCCTTTGCCTGCCGGACAAGCACGCCGACAGCATCGAATCCAACGGTATGTCCTGAGCCCTGATTTCGAAGTCATAGGGCGGCTGTTCGGCGCCGTGAGCCGCCACTGTGCCGTTTATGACTATTTTACGACCACAATATTGCGAAACCACATCCGAAAACTTCACGCCGGCTTTATCAAAAAGCATTCTCCCGGTAAGATTCTTCAACGGATAAGGAAAGCGCCGGTAAACGGCCTCCGCGTTAAGCAGCTCGACTGCCAAAGTCCCTTCCTTAGCCGCTCCGGCGTGTCTAACCATGCGGTAGTCTATAGACGCAAGGCCGGCAGGCGATACAACGGACCACCATTGCTTTCGTTTTTCGCTCAAAGCATTAAATAAATCACTATCCAAAGCCATATTCTCACTGGTGATCTGAATATCATACTGGCGATTCGGGCTTGAATCCTCACACCGCCCGCTGAAAGTCAGCTCGACGTCAGCATGTCTGCCGTGAAGGTTCCTCAACTCGGCGCTGTTCTGCGTGAACTCTATCTGGCCGGTTATGTGCTCCACCGTATAAGGGAAATCGCGGTCGCAGATGGAGACATCCCGACAGTGCACTATGCCCGACAACGTGCTCTCCGGCAGTCGCTCGACATTACCGCCGGCCCTAAGCTCAATATCAAACCGCCCCTGAGGGTCATACCGGCTGAAGAACCTCTGCAAGGCGGGAAACGCTCCAAGCCTTCTCAGAATCGCCGGCTCAGGAGCAACCGACGCCTCACCGACAGGTTTGCCTCTGTTCTCCAAATCCTTCGTCACAAGCTTGAGCGAATAATTATTGTCATGGTCATATTCCAGCTCCGCAGCGATCACATAAATCGTCCACACCTTCTCAAACGCTTCAATGTCAGCCGACGAGAATCCTCCTGAAATGGTAATCCTCCCCGGTTTCCAAGTGCCGGTAAGCTGGCTCCTGCTCAGACCCCAGGGCGCCTCGCCGGTTACTATCGCAAACTCGTAGCCGTCCTGCTTTTCTTCAGCAGGCTCCAGCTCCGCCTCAACGGGAATTGCCGCAATGGTCCGACACTGTCCGTTTGTAACCTTGCTGTATTTGACTGTTCCGCCCTCGAGGTGAATTACGGGCGGCTCGGCGGAACCGCCGTTGGGCGCCTTGATTTTGAAATCAGCAATGTTCCATCGGTCCGTGTCCAGGTCGTATCGGGCCTCCAGAACGAAGTCGCTGACAGTGACTTCTTCCAGCCTTGGACGGAGCAGAAACAAGCTGCCAATGTCAAAACGTCCGCATACCGTTGCGGCTTTGAGTATCGCGTAGTCATCGCGCTGCTCTTGACGAGGTTTGACAGCGAGCTGTTGGATAAGAACCGAACCATCAAGGCCGACATGAACCGACTTGCTTTCCACTTTCGAACTGGTCAGCTTTGAAATCTGGCTGATGGCGAAGTAACGCAGAGCATAGCGAGCGAGAATGACCACCAGACACAGGCAAAGAAGCCCTATCACGCACCTGCGAAGCAATTGAGGAACCCTCTTGCCCGCGGCGCTCTTGTTGACTTTAGCTCGACTTGAGTCGTTGGAAATATCCATCACATCATCACAAACAGGCTTCTGCTTGGCGCACCGCCGCATCGCGCCCGGCTATGATGTCCACGCATAAATCTCTAATAGACTTTATCGGCATCTTCCCAGCCCACGCCTCGCTCTCTTGTACGGTTTTTTACTTCGCCCTTCGGACTTTATGCCCGTTTATGGCCTTATCAGCGATATCACGCCGCCAATACGCACCGTCGAATTTTATCTTATCGACGGCGGCATACGCTCTGGCCTGGGCATCGGCTATTTGTTCTCCTATCGCGGTTACGCCCAGAACCCTGCCCCCGCTGGTTAAGATTGCATCATCTTTCACAGCCGTTCCTGCATGAAATACAACCACATCCTCCAATTGTTCGGCTTGCTCCAGTCCCGTTATCTTTTTGCCTTTTTCGTAGTCGCCAGGGTAGCCGCCCGAGGCCATCACAACGCAAACCGCGGGCCGCCGGTCCCACTCAAGCGTTACCTCGTCGAGGGTCCCATCACAAACAGCCAGACAAACCTCCAACAAATCACTTTTCAGCCGCATCATAATCGGCTGCGTCTCCGGGTCCCCAAACCGCACGTTGAACTCCAGCACTCTCGGTCCGCCCCCTGTAATCATGAGCCCCGCATAGAGTACACCCTTGTAGGGCGTGCCATTACGATTTATACCGTCTACAACCGGAACCAGGATCTCACGGGTGATTCGGCTCATCATCTCCTCCGTGACCACCGGCGCCGGACTGTATGCACCCATGCCGCCGGTGTTTGGCCCTGTGTCACCATCACCGATCGGCTTATGGTCCTGCGACGACTCCATAACGTAGATATTCCTGCCGTCCACGAAAGCCAATATCGACGCCTCCTCCCCCAATAGTTTGTCCTCCACGATAATCCTCTCACCCGCCGGGCCGAATATCTTATCACACATTATTCTCTCGGCCGCCAGGATACCATCAGAGGGGTCATCGCAGACGAATACGCCTTTGCCCGCCGCAAGGCCGGCCGCCTTTATCACCACCGCTTCGTCGCGGCTGGCGATGTACGCCTTGGCGTCACCGAACCTCTCGAATACCCTGCCCTCAGCCGTCGAAACCGCACATGAACGCATCAGTTGCTTGGCGAATGCCTTGTCCGCCTCGAGCTTGGCCGCGCCGGCGCTCGGCCCGAACGCCTTTATCCCCGCTGCCTCACAGGCATCCACCACGCCCGCGGCCAGCGGGTCTTCCGGGCCGACTATGACAAGGCCTATATCGTTGTGACCTGCAAAGTCCACGATTTTATCGACCTCGGACGCGCCGATAGGAACGTTAATGCCGCACTGCGCCGTACCGGCGTTGCCCGGAGCAATATAGAGTTTTCCCAGGTCTTTCGATTGGGCCAGTTTCCACGCAATTGCGTGCTCTCGCCCGCCGCTGCCGATTAACATTACATTCATTTTCCAACCTCGCCTTTCTTGCTGCCCTTCGGCCGCCTGTACGCAGGATGCGCAACCGGGCTTCTTTGCTGCACAAATGCGTACCGCAGAATAAGAACCGTTAATCTACCACAACAGCCTTTTTCCCTCAAGTCCTATTTCGAGCGAGTCCGCCGACACAAAGGTTCTTGCTCAAAGGCCGTGATTTGGCTATCGTTATTTGAGAAAACGCGCATTTACCCGGGGCAGAACCCGCCCTTGCAGAAGCACTAAAGAGGAGCTTGCAGTGGCGACTGATATTGCACTGGCCTACCACAATCTGGCAACAATGCTTGACGCGGGCGTTCCGATGCAGCGTTCGCTGAACGTAGTGGCGGCAGGCTTGAAACCCGATGGGCAGAGGGCATTTCTGGAATTGGCCCAGGCCGTAGCCAACGGCAATTCTCTGGGCGAGACAATGGCCTGCCGCCCCGCCGTGTTCGACCCCCTCGACGTGATGGTGATACGTGCCGCAGAAACGTCGGGCTCTCTGCCCGAATTGCTCGGCCTGCTGGCAAAATGGTATGAGTTCCGTCGGCGCATCAAAAGAAGAATATTCTCAGGACTGACACTGCCGGTTCTCCTGATTCATCTGGTCGCCATTTTCGCTCCGCTTCCGAGTTATTTTCTCGGCGGCCGACATGCGACGGCTTACATTGGCGCCGCGGTGGGGATACTGTCGCTATTCTATGTACCCGCCGGCATAGCATTTGTAATTACGCGCATGACCCCCAAGCAGGGAATGCTTCGGCGCACGCTCGACAGAGTGGCGATGCGGATTCCCATTCTGGGGCCGGCCGTCTACAAACTGTCACTGAGCCGATACTGTTGGGTATTCCACATGCTCACCAGGGCCGGGCTGCCCCTCACCGATTGTGCGGAAAAGGCCGCGGACGCCGCCGGAAGCACGGTCGTGACCGACCTGGTCAGACCGGGCGCCGCCAGCGCGAAGAACGGCAATCCCGTATCCGCGGGATTCTCTGTGGATCTGCCCGTCGAGTTCATTGACATCTGGCGTATCGGCGAGGAAACCGGCGAATTAGACAATGTCACAAGACGCCTCGCCGAGGACGCCGGTGAAAAGGCCGAATTGCTGTTCCATGAGCTCGCCTCCTGGCTGCCCCGCTTTGTCTATGGTCTTGTCGCTGTCCTGATGATCTACTACATCTTCAGAAACCTGGCCCTCATATATGGGGTCGCCTTCCAAAGGCTCTAATTCGGGCCTTTCAGTAACAATCGGGCGTCACGAGTCTTTTCCACAAAAGAAAGTCCTTGCACGCTCCAGGAAACATTGATAGAATGATTCTTTAATTAGGACCGAACGCCAGGAGGCGGAGCAAAATGAAGAACCTGATTGTAAGCTGTGCGTTTCTGCTCTTGACCTTTCCTTGTCAGGCACAGGTGACGTGCGACCCTAATATCCCCGCCGACGTAAACAACGATTGCCTGGTTGATTTTCACGATTTTGCCTTGATCGCCTCCAACTGGCATCAGGACGGTCCAACTGAGCCCAATCAGTCCTGGGTGGCCAGATACAACGGACCGATGAACAATTCCGATAAGGCGGCCGCCGTCGCCGCCGATGACCACAGCAACGTCTACGTCACCGGCGAGAGCGTCGGCGCCGGGGGCGAATGCGATTATGTTACAATCAAATACGATTCCGACGGCAACGAAGTTTGGCTGGCCCGATACGATGGGGACGCCAACAGCTCGGACGGGGCGACCGCCATCGCTTTGGATAGCACCGGCAATGTCTATGTGACCGGCTACAGCAAGGGCCTGGGCACTGACGCCGACTACACTACCATCAAGTACGACGCCGACGGCAACGAAGTCTGGGTCGCCAGGTACGACGGAGAGCCCAACAAGTACGATAAGGCCGCGGCAATCGCGGTGGATGACTCATGCAACGTCTATGTCGCCGGATGCAGCGACGGGCCTGGCACAGGCGCCGATTACGTTACCATCAGGTATGACGCCGACGGCAACCAAGTCTGGGCGGCCAGGTACAACGGCCCCGGCAATGGCAGCGACAAGGCCTGGGCCCTGGTTATTGACGATGCCTGCAACGTTTACGTCACAGGAAGCAGCAAAGGCGCCGGGACCTTTGAGGATTATGCCACCGTCAAATACAACGCCGACGGCAACGAAGTCTGGGTGCGCCGATATAACGGCCCCGGCAACAGCAGGGACGCCGGCAAGGCACTGGCCATTGACGATGCCTGCAACGTCTACGTCACCGGCTATGCCTATGTTTCCGATATCAACTGGTGTGATTACGCCACCATAAAGTACACCTCTGACGGCAACGAGCTTTGGGTAAGATTATATGACGGGTCCGCCTGCAACTCCGACGAGGCGTCCGACATAGCGGTGGACCGATTCGGCGGCGTCTATGTCACCGGCCTGAGCTGGGGAGCCAGCTCCGTTTTCGACTGCGACTACGCTACGATCAAATACGATTCCGAAGGCAGCGAAGTCTGGGTGGCCAGATATGACGGACCGGCCCATGACTGGGACGAGCCGGTCGCGCTGGCCGTGAGCAACCCCAACTGTGTTTACGTCACCGGCTGCAGCGAGGGCCCCGGCACCTCCGGCGATTATGCCACCGTCAAATACGACGCCGACGGCAATGAAGTCTGGGTGGGCAGATACAATGGCCCCGGCAATGGGGTGGATGACGTATACGACATGGCCTTGGACCGTTTCGGCAATATCTACATCACCGGCTGCAGCGACAACCTGAGCCTGAATTCCGATTACGCCACTATCAAGTACTCGCGGCAGGGCGCCTGCCTGGCCCAGATAACCGGAGACATCAACAGGGACTGCGTGGTCGATCTCGGTGACCTGGCCATATTGGCCGTTCACTGGCTCGATTGCAACCTCGACCCGCCGGATGAATGCCCTGATTGAAACGTTATTACGGCTCAGTTTTTCAAGGAGGAACATCATGTGTAAAAAACTGATGTTTCTAATTTCTCTTGTAGCTTTACTGGGACTGGCTTCGTCCGTGCTGGCCGATGATTTGGAGATTCCCTGGGGTACGACTTACACCTGCACCGGGAACGAAGTCTGGGATGAGGTTAGCATCGAAGGCTATCTCATCATCGGCCCTGGCTGCACCTTCACATGCAACAGTGAATCGACGCTGGACGGCGACGGAACCGATGGGCCAGGCGGCGCTGAGCACGCCACGATTATTGTCAACGGCGGCTCCTTCATCTGCAATGACAGGTTCAATATCGGCGCGGACCACGATGGTTACGTTTACATCAATGACGGCGGCAGCTTCACCCAGACAGGAAGTGAGGACGGCATCAAGTTCCCGGATAACGCCGGCGGCGCCCATCGCTTCTTCATAAATGATGGGACCCTCACTGCCGACAGGATCGAGTACAAGGATGACCGTGACGCCGAGTTTATCGTCGGCTTTTTCGGGCTGATTCATGTCGATATAACCACCGAGGGCGACGACGACCCCGTGGATTGGTTAGCCAATGGGGACCTCTATTGCGACCCTGGCTGCAGCGGCTCGATAATGATCTTCGACCTCGGCGGCGACGTCAAGGAAGTCATCTGCTTCGAGATTACCTGCAAGGCCTGGATGCCCAACCCGAGTGATGGCGCCAAGAACGAGGCCGCTGTCACCTGCGACATGATCCTGTCCTGGAACGAGGGCAACTGCACCACCACCAGCCAGAGCAGGAATTTCATCTACTTCGGCGATTGCGACTGTGTGACCAATACGCCCAGCCCGCCGGCGCCCGGTTACAATAACCCGGCGTGCTACAAAGGCTATATTTATCACGGCAACACGACTAAGAACGTCGGCATGCTGCCTCTGTGGACCACCTACTGCTGGCGTATCGACCAGGGTTGTGCCGATGGCAGCACCTGCAGAGGCGACGTCTGGACCTTTACTACCGGATGTGAGCTCATCGGCGGCGACGCCAACCTCGACTGCGTGGTGAACTTCCTGGATTATGCCGCTGTCGCGAGCACCTGGATGGACGAGCAGTTCTTCCCCGAAGGCTGCACGCCATGACTGGAGTATGCTCCGGGCGGCAGGGCCGCCCTCCGCCTGTCAACCGGCAAGACGCGCCCGTATCTGCATGACTGCCACAAAACGCCTTTGTCTTGAATTTTCTTCTTGATCTTTCCATCTCGATGTATACATTTGTACTCACTCGTGCAGATGTACAGGTTCGGAGGAACGTGATGAGAAGACATCATTATTCCCTGCCTCCCACACCCGCAAGGACATTTGCGCTCCCATCGGCTGCGATACGGATATTGACCATTTCCAAAGGAGTGGCATCATGTACGCAATTTCAAGACTGCTGACCACGGTTGTTCTTACTTTGACGGCCTTTCCCGCCTCGGCAAAGGCCTTGACCCAGGCCCACGAGCCGACCCTGCCCGATGGCGCCGCCGAGGCGCCGCCACAGGTGGCCCTCGGCTGGCTGCCCGGCGACGGGGCGCTGCTGCACCACGTCTTTTTGAGCACCGATTTCGACGATGTCAACGGCGGCAGCCTGCATGCATGGAAAGCCTGCCGCCCGGACGCCAGCTACAATGCAAGGACTCTGCTTCTTGGCCGGACCTACTTTTGGAGAGTTGATGAGGTCGGATCAACCGCTTGCGCGCCGGGCCGGGTCTGGAGTTTCACCGTCAAAGAAGCGCTTGACCTGGACGATATGGAGTCCTATTCCAACACTACCGACTATATGTTCGACACGTGGCTCGACGGCGCCGGAGACGTCAACGGCGTGGGCGGCAACGGCACCGGCGCCATTGTCGACCTCTCGGTAAGTATCACCCACCAGGGCAGACAGGCGATGCGCTATGCTTACAACAATACCGGCCTCAACCGCCGCCGGACCTATTCCGAGGCCAGCCGCACTTTTGATACACCGCAGAACTGGACCGACAATGACGAAAAAGCAATCGAGCTTTGGTTTTGCGGCTCGGCGCACAACGATATTGAGCCCATGTACCTGGCGCTCGATGACGGCAGCGTCGCGGCCGTGTCGGTATACGGCGACAACAGCGAAGGGCCCAACGATATAGAAAAAGAACAGTGGCAGCAATGGAACATAGACCTGGCGCAGTTTGCCAATGCCGGTGTGAATCTTTCGAACATCATCGGTGTCGCCATCGGCTTCGGCGACAGCAACAATCCATCGGTAGGGGGGGTAGGCGTCGTATATTTTGATGATATCAGCCTGCGTCCGACAACGTGTGTCGTCGCGTACGGCCCGGCCGCTGATTTGAGCGGCAATTGCGTCGTTGACCTTCCCGATATTGCCCTAATGGCCGCCGACTGGCTCGCCGCCGATAATCTTCCCGCAGACCTGAACCACGACGGTATTGTCGACTTCGGCGATTACGCCTTTCTGACCCAAAGCTGGCTCGCCATGAACCTGTGGCCGTAGGGCCCTCACAAGTCCTCCAGTGGCTTCAACATAGCACCTCAACAAAATATTGTCAGTTTGCAGTTGAAATTCCGATTAGAATATTGTATAAGAACTTGATAACGTTTTCCGGACTTTCGGCAGGATACGAGAGTGGCAGCTTAGCCGTGCCAGTTTGCCGTATTCGAGGAATAATTTGGCAGGTTCAGGGCTATGGCACGTAATCGCGGGAAAAAGGCTCTTTATGAGGTGATTGGCAAAGGCAACTTGCGCAAGCCGGCTCCCGGCCCGGTAGTGGTGCCGCCGCCGCCGCCTCTGGAAGAGCCGAGTGCAGATGAGCCGGCAGTTGAAAGCCCCGCCGAGCAACAGCCGGCTGGGACAACTTGGCCCAAAAGGCCGGCAATTGTGCAGGTGAACGCCGGCCGGATTGAGTTTTCGCTGCCGTATCAGGTGGCCGTAGCCTTGCTTTTGGGCTTGCTGCTGCTGGTTTTGGTGGTCTATCGGCTGGGTCAGATGAGTTATTCGAGCGAGCCGATGGACCAGGCTCCGGTCGCTGGCGGCAAGGAAACGGGCAAAACGGAACCGCCGCCCCGCACGGTACCGCCACGCACGGTACCGCCGCCGAGCCGCGTCGAAATGACCCCGCCTGTCGAGGTGGGCGGCAAGAATGCAATTATCATAGTGGAGTACGACAAGGAAAGAGATTTGAGGCCGGTGCAGGAGCACTTCGGCAAGTTTGGGATTGAGACGGAAATCGTGCCGGCGCCTCGTGGACGTTATTATTTGCGAACTAAAGAACGTTATGAAAGTTTTGCACCGGGCACGAAAGGTGAAAGAGACCTCAATAGCGTCAAGAGGGCCGGCGCCCTGTACAAAGCCGATCCTGGTTACGAGAGGTTCGGCACGAAACGCACGAAACCGTTTCAAGATGCATACGGCAGGAAGGTAGACTGAATTAGAGGGAATATTTGAATGTCTGTTGACCGTTCGTTGAAGATCAGAGGCGCCTTGAGCAGGCACCGCAATGTCTTGACACGCGCCGAGCGCGTCCAAAAGCTCAAAGACGAAGAAAAATGGAATGAGGGTGATTCTTTGCTTGGACTGCCCAAAGTGGCTCACCGCAAGGGGCATGCCGGCCGAAAGGATAAGGGCGCTGCCCCCAAAGAGGGCGAAGCCGCAACTCCCGAAACTGCTGCAGCCGAGCAGTAGAACCTTCCAGGAAAACCCAGCGGGAACCGGGGAATTCCGGGCCTGGTGTTGAATCGAGCCCGCGATCCTGTTTGATTTATGCAGTCGGGGCTTTCCTGACTGTTCCTCCAGACGCTTGGTCAAGAAGTAAGCGACAAACCGCCGGCTTCCCGGAGCAGAACCAGCCCGAATCCGCATGCCAGACCGGCCCTCACCGGAGCCGGTTCGTCAGGACCTGTGGGCAGGGAATTCGAAAAGAGCCGGCAGGGGGGATTTTTTTGTTGGTAAATTCCACGCTGGAGATATAATACCTGCACGGCTGGGAGAAAACAGCCAATGGATAAGTCGATACACTGAGATTTCAGGCGCTTCGGCTCGAACCGCGAGTTTAGTTCATGAAGGGGCGTTTGGAAGGCTCGGTGCTCTTTGTTCACACACAAGGAGCACCGGTGCTTTCTGGGCTTTTTCGCCAGAAAGGGCTGGGCTTTCCGCATGTCTGCAGAGAGCATCGTTTGCTTTCACGTCCCTCATGGGTTCTCGCGGACCTGAGTCGAGCGTGATTGGGGCGATGCTCTTTTGGTTTTCGCATCACCCGAAGCGTTTACGCATAAACTAATTGAGGTGCGGGAGCTATTATGCCGCCGCGTGAACAACGATCAATTGATATGGTTAGGCTGATGGCCTATGAGCAAGTGGTCAGATGGTATATGCGGTACGTGCTGCTCAGATGCTCTTTCTATACCAACAGCAGAAAAACGGCGGAAAAGATGACATATTACACCCTTCTGACAACATGCTCACTTGTGGACGAACTCAAGCACGGCTGGCAGGTCGGGCGACTGATCGATTTTATGGTGGATGTCATAGCGCAGGACATAGCCGGGCATGGCAGCCACAGCAAAAGGGAATGCCCGCTCCGCTGCCGGCAGCTTTTTGCAGACAAGAGGGTGCGAAAAGTCGCCGAGTTCCTCAACTCACTCGACGGATTTACACGGGAGGTTCTTGTTCTTCATTATGTCGAGATGATGAGTATTAGAACGATAGCCGAATTCTACGATAGACCAGTTTGCGTGGTCAAGATGAGGTTAAGCAAAGCAAACGCAAGGATGGCAGAGCATTTGTACGTACTGTGGCAGGGGGGCGTGGATGGGAAGCGATGCCTGTGGGCAAGCGAGCTGAGGCATGCCCTGGATTGGGCCGCAAGAAAACCGGCAGCGGCTTATGTCCTGAGTTACCTAAGTAAATGGGAGAGAGACAACCGTGCGATATACAGGCGCTTGGCAGATTGGCGCCTCAACTGAATACTGAAAACCTGCTCCTGTTGCCAAGAAAGCTCGTAGCCAACAGTCGGGGCGGGTCTTGGCGGGCATTTGTCGAAAATCGTCGGTGCTAAGGCCGGATCCGAAAGATCAGAAGCAGTGACGCAACAAGCAACCCTGCCAACATCAGCCAGTATGCCCATTGGAGGTTGTCGTGCTTATCTTCAAGGATATATTCTGATTTCGTCCGAATATCTTCGGGCGAGCGGAGATTGATATCGTAGCGTTCGGCCATTAACATGCGCAGACAGTAATAAAACGCAGCAAGCCAGAACAGCGGGGGGGTCATAAACAGGCTTCTTTGTATCACCGGCATGGATTTGGGCGTACAGTCGGAAAGGCCCAGAACGGCGATATACACGGCGCTGAGCAGCGCCAGAGCGGTCATAATCCCTTTGGCTGCCGACTGAATAGCGCCAATTTGGTTCGACAGAATCTTTCTGCCCTGCTCAAGCCAGAATTCCCTCTGCCTCTTTAAAGAGCCGTCGTCGTAGTTCCCCTCGTTGTCGTCAAACATTTGTCAACTCCTTCCAACAAACCTCGCGACCGAGTTTCGCACCTCACGGGCCACACGGCCCCGCTTTGCCATACCCATCTGCCGAGTTGTGGTATCGTTTTTAGCAACAAGAAACAACTTCCAACAATATAAAGGCGTTCTTCAGGGACCGGGTGTTGATTAAAAAACTTAATTTTTCCCAAGTTTTTTTGAGTGATTACGCCGGAGAGCATCCTGCTGCCGCTGTTCATCAGCGCCGGCGTGGGCCTTATCTTCGGCCTATATCCGGCCATCCGCGCCGTAAAAGTCGACCCGATCGTCGCCCTGCGTCACGAATAGGCGCACTACGCCAGCAAAGAACAAGGGCTGCAAGTCTCGATCAAATCGGGACTCACAGCCCTTTGATTGGATACAAAAACTCTACTCCGTCAGCAGATTAATCCTCGTTAAGGTTGGACTTCCAGAAGTATTTCTTCAGCAGACCAAGGTCGGCAAAGTTGACCGCACCATCTTCGTTTATGTCCGCTTTGCGGGCGGCTAACACTTCCGGGACTCGGCCAACCAGAACCATGCAGTCCGAACCTTCTATAGCAGTTCCATCATTTAGCTGGCCGGTGAGCGTGAACACGAGCGTCAGGGGGTCAGCCTCGGCGGTCCCGTATTCGGCGTCGCCCAGCTCATACACCAGCATATCAACGATGTCGGTAGTCTTGAACTTGAGAGTCAGGTCGGTATAGCCGTCGGAGCCTGCTGTGGTGCATTCACATTCATCATCAACACAACTTGTATCGGCAAGCTCTGAAATCTCGCTTGCCGACAGAGCCCGGCTGTACATTCGAACTTCATCAATGCCTCCAAGGAAGTAATCCGAAAAAGATCCGGTGTGACCGATCCTAAGCGGCCTGCTTGTGTTAGCAAAGGGCTGGTCTATGACGGCCCCAGGTGCATCATACATGGGAGGAGAGTAGTCGCCGTTGATGTAGAATCTGGCCTCTTTGTTGCTCGGATCTTCTGCCCCAAGCGTAAAAGCAACGTGGACCCACTCATTTGTTGGAACCTGCGAGGTACTGTGAACCTGTTGGTAGTTGCTGGCGTTATAGGCTATTGCAAAACGGAGTTTTCCGACGTGGTCCGGATATGCATTGTTCCAGATGGTCAAGCAATAGTTCCCCGGTTCTCGGCTTCCGGCAGATGCAATCTTGCCTAGAATACCAAATATTTCTGAATCGAAGGTCGGTATATTGACCCAGGCGGATATAGTGATCTCTTGCGTTCCAACAGGATCGAGGTCATCCTCGTCGGGCACTTCGATGTAATCATTTTCCCCATCGAAACAATAGGCACTCTCAGGTACAAGACATCTGTCATCGCACAAAGTTGCACCATGCACAGTACCATCGTGTTCATTACCGCTGGCGTCGGTTGCATCTCCATTAAATGGCCAGTACGCAATCAATCCTGGTTCCACCACTGGGCTGGCCACATCTTCAAGGTTGCTGCGGATCGCGGCAACGCCTTCGGCGTCGCCGTATTTGAGGCGGATGGAGGCAGGGTCGATGTCGTTCACATCGAAGTCTTCTGAGCCCAGAACCGCCACAGGCAGCTTACCCTTGCTCTTGAGATTCAGCGGATTCGGACAACTCCCGGGTTTGATGTCAATAGCAACCTGCTTTGGTTCGCAAACCGCCGCCGCCAATCCAATGGCCCAATGGTCAAACTTGTACCCGCCATAAAACATCCTATACATGCTATCACTGGAATCGAACACGACAGAACCAGGAGTAACACCATCTCTCTCCCAAGTTCCAGGTACAGGCTCAAGGACCGGACTGCATGGATCCTTTTCCCACAGGAGACCATCGGCCGAAACCGCATAACCAATTCGTTCGATCTGGTCTGCTGTGTTGCCGCAGTACCACATCTGGAACTGCTGTGCTTGAGGATCAAACCGTACCTCCGGGCTGGAAACCGTGGCGGAGTCCCACTGTCCTGGAGGACCTGGAGACAATACGGGGTTGTCTTGATTAGCGACTTGCCACGGATCGGATACGCCGCCGTCGCTCGACTCCATAACGTAGATAGCCATACCTGGTTTATTATAATACAATTTGTAGTCGCTGGGGCCTTTAACAACTTCAGGATTACCATAATATCCAGAACCTAACTGCTGTGTCTTATTGCCCCAGTTAATACCATCGGTACTCGTTGCATAGCCAAGAGAACCTCTGGTAGCATAGTACCACATTTGATACATTTCGATGTCATTGTCATAAATGACAGAGGGAGACCCAACCTGCCATGATAGGGAGGGAAGTCCCCCCTGCTCCCAATCATCTGTTACCTCCAGCACAGTACCATGTTTGGTCCAAGTTAGCCCCTGGTCCGCGGAAGTTGCATAACATATGCCTATACGGGGATATGGGGCTGGCCGGTAACCCTCATACCACATTTTGTAAATTCCGTTTTGGATCAAGACAGAGGGATTCCGAACATGGTAGCTTTCATAAGGGGCGGTCCGCCTGTGTCCAAGACAGGTGAGTCTGATTGGCGTACCCATTCACCTGGAGCAGCCTCGCATACTGGAACAATACTGGCAACCAGAACTATTGTCAATACGAGAATAGTTTGCTTCTTCATTTCTCAATCCTCCAACTAATTGTTACATTTTCTATTGCCCAAAATAAGACCAATTACCTTAAACCTGAACGGCGAGAAGGTGGACTCTTATTAGCCTGATTCCTGCCATGCCTTTTTGAAGGTACGGTGAACTATCTTTGGGGACCCGCGATTGGGCAATAAGGCTTTTTCACCAATTTGCGCCGTTTCTCAGACATCGCCAATCACCTCTCTCCGAGTTCTCAGCCGAAAGCGACGAATAGCTCTCAGCCAAGCAAAGAACTCTTCTCCTGCGGGGGGAAGGGCGGCCATCCGCAAAACGGCCGGAATAGTCGGTCTTTCTCCCGCTCCTCCACCTGCTGCGTTTCAGGTGGTGTGAATTCCTTCAACCGCACGGTACGAAGCGGTTATGCGGCATATACTCGGTAGAGGATGATTTGTCAAGGTAAATTTTCACGCGATTACCCTTTTTTTTGTGAGCAATATGCAGTTTGGCTGTTCCCTAAAAAAAACAAAGAGAGCTGTTTTTTTTATTGCCGCCGGGCGTACTTTTCCGTAGAATCAGCCGAATTAAGTAAATATTGAGGAGTATCCTTTGTCATCCCTCGGAAGAATACCCCGCAGCAATGAAAACACGAGGGAATTTCAGTGCAGGCTTAGTGAAAGGCCGAAGGAGTACATTGTGGAAAAAGGTAAGGTAAAATGGTTTAACGAGAAAAAGGGATTTGGTTTCATCACGCCGGATGACGGCAGTGAGGACCTGTTTGTGCACCACTCGAGCATAGTTGCCGAGGGCTTCAAGTCGCTTAGTGAGGGCCAGGCCGTGGAGTACCAGGTTGGAGAGGGAAGAAAGGGGCCGCAGGCAACCGACGTTCGTCCGTGCTGATGCAATCCCGGCATTCAGAGACGCTGACAACCAGGGGTCCCGCCTTTGGGCGGGACTTTTTTTGCGCGCTGGTTGAAGCGGGTGTTGAGTGTTTTCGGCCCTGCCAATGTTAATTCGAAGGCTGTGTGTCGGTGATCCTTTGAAGCGGTTTGCCTTTTTTGGGCGCCGGCATGAATAGAATCAAATATCAGTTGCACGTCATTTGTAGTTGGGGCTTTCGACTTGCTCTTTAAGCTTGACGGGTGAGAGTGAACACGCTAAAACAGCCGTGCGACCATACGTCTTTGTCATTTTTTGTGAAAGGATGTCAGTAGTTCCATGGTCAAGGATATGATCTTCGGGGTAGTAGGGGGGCTCGGTTTATTCTTGTTTGGGATGGGACTGCTGTCGGATGGACTCAAAAGGGCGGCAGGGCAAAGGCTCCGCAAAATCCTTTCCTCACTCACTAAGCATAGGGTAATCGCGGTTCTGCTCGGGGCGCTGACCACCTGCTTGGTACAGTCGAGTTCGGCCACAACGGTTATAGTGATCGGCCTGGTTAATGCGTCGCTTCTGACCCTCAAGCAGGCCCTGTGTGTCGTTTTCGGGGCCAATATCGGGACAACCGTTACGGCATGGATGGTTTCAGGCCTTGCGGTCTTCAAGATCACCGCCTATGCACTGCCGGCTATTGGTGTAGGATTCCTCCTTCGGACTTTAGGAAAAACGCAAAAGGCTCGTAATATTGGCGAGATTATACTTGGATTTGGCGTTTTGTTCGTAGGCATCGGTTTCATGAAAGATGCCTTCGGGCCGCTCAGGGATAATCCCCGTGCCCAGGAGATTCTGATATTCATGGGGCGCAGGCCCATCCTGGCTCTTTTGGCGGGAACTGTCACCACAATGCTCCTGCAGAGCAGTTCGGCCACTATTGCGTTGCTGCAGGTGCTGGCCTTTAACGGCGCGTTCGGCGACGAGAACTGGCAGGACGTGCTTCGGGTGGTAATCCCATTCATAATGGGGGATAACATCGGCACCACGATTACCGCCCAAATAGCAGCATTACGCACGTCAGTGGCGGCACGCAGAACCGCATGGGGACATACCATGTTTAACGTCATAGGCACCATCTATATGTGGCCGCTGATTGTGACCGGCTGGTTCGCGGGTGCGGTGGAATGGGTCATACCGTTTCAGCTTTCACAAAACACCATAATGGTTTACATGGCGGCTGCACACACCATGTTCAACGTGTTCAACACGGCGCTTTTTCTGCCGCTGGTTGGCTGGCTCGAGGCCCTGGTGGTCAGAATCGTTCCCGCCAGGGCGGGTGATGCCATCACCCGCCCTGTGGTCCTGGAACAGCACCTGCTTAATACGCCGGAAATTGCTATTGACCAGGCAAGACGTGAGATTGTCCGTATGGCGGGCGTCGCCCGAAAGGCCGTCAATCAGGCCATAGACGGTCTTGACCGGGACGATCGGAAGATGCTGCAAATGGTGCTCGAAACAGAGGACGTCGTCGATAACTTCCAGTATGAGATCACGTCCTATCTGGCCGAGCTTTCAACCAGAGAGCTTTCTGAGGAGTTGTCCGCAGAATTGCCGGTGCTTTTGCACACGGTCAACGACCTCGAGCGTGTCGGGGACCACGCGGTCAACATTGCCGAAATTGCCGAGCGTAAGATTGAGCAGAAATTGTCCTTCAGCGATTCTGCGAAACAGGAAGCGGGCCACCTGAAAAGCGAAGTCAATCAAATGTTCGATTCCGTTTCAACGGCTTTGGAGAACAACAACAGCGAGGCGGCCAAATCGGCTTTGGTCAACGAGAACAACCTCAACCGGATGCAGATGGAATATCGGCGCAGCCATGTTCAGCGGATGACAGAAGGGGGCTGCACGCCGGAGACGGGGCTGATATTCATCGACCTGGTGGACAATATCGAGAAAATCGGCGACCACCTGACCAATATCGCCCAGGCCGTGATAGGGGGCCTGCAATGGGACGGCGTCGACGCAAAGAAGCCAACAAATTAAAGCTGCTATTCGCCGCCAAAGCAGAGAACTCGCTTGACCCGCCAAGGCGAAGGAGTTAAAACTACCAGGCAAGACTGAATCTTTCGCGTTAGAGTCTGCGCTTACAGGGATGTAAGGAATCGCCATGGTTATAGATACGATACTCGGCACGGTAGGGGGGCTTGGTCTATTCCTGTACGGGATGACACAGATGTCCGGCGGCCTCAAGAAGGTGGCCGGCCAAAGGCTCAAGAGTGTCCTAAGATCAATGACGCAGAAGCGGATGATTGGTTTCCTCGTTGGGGCAGGCGTCACGGCTCTGATTCAATCCAGCTCGGCTACTACCGTAATGGTTGTCGGATTCGTCAACGCGAGCCTGCTTACGCTCAGACAGGCAATACCGGTAATCATCGGCACGAATGTAGGTACAACCGCCACCGCGTGGTTGGTTTCGATATCGGGTCTTGAGACGTTCAGAATTACCACTTACGCACTTCCCGCGGTGGGTGTGGGTTTCGGCCTGCAGGTCTTTGGCAAAACTCGAACCGTCAAAGACTTAGGACAAATCCTCGTCGGATTTGGCATCCTGTTCATCGGCATAGACTTTATGAAGGTGACGTTCAAGCCGTTAGAGGCAACCCAGAACGTCCAACGGGCGCTAATATGGTTTGGAAGTTACCCCTTATTGGCGGTTCTCGCCGGGACGGTTATCACCATGCTGCTGCAAAGCAGCTCCGCTTCCATTGCGATGATTCAGATGCTGGCGGTGTCGGGGGCCTTCGGACGCGACTGGAACCAGGTTTTGCTTATAGTAATACCTTTCATACTTGGAGATAACATCGGCACAACAATTACGGCACAGCTTGCGGCACTTCGGACGAATCTGAACGCCCGGAGGGCGGCCTGGGCACATACGATGTTCAATGTTATTGGGGCATGCATCTGGTTCTGGTTTATTGGTTTGCTTGGCAAACTGGTTCACACGGTCGCGCCGTGGGAATTCGGACCAACAACGATCGCAGCTTCTATCGCGGTTGCGCACACTACAATCAAATTGCTCGACTCGGCAGTATTCCTGCCGCTGAGCGGAGTGCTTGAAAGGGTGGTAGTCTTCATAAACCCTGAAAAACCGAGCGACGTCGAGGCCCGGCCGGTCTTCCTTGAAGAGCACCTGCTGAACACGCCTGAGATTGCGATAGATCAGGCGCGGCGTGAGATTGTACGGATGGAACACTTCGCAAAAAAAGCGGTGAATCAGGCCATCGAAGGTCTCGACCAGGATGACAGGAAGAAACTCGAACTGGCACTACAAACAGAAGACGCCATCGACAATTTCCAGTATGAAATCACTTCCTACCTGGCCGCGCTTTCCACAAAAGAGCTTTCTGAGGAGCTGTCCGTTGAATTGCCCGTGCTCCTGCACACGGTCAACGACCTTGAGCGAGTAGGCGACCACGCGGTGAACATTGCCGAAATTGCTGAGCGGAAAATCGGGCAGAAAATATCTTTCAGCGATCCCGCTCAAATCGAAGGTGTACAATTGAAAAGTGAAGTTAATCAAATGTTCGATTACGTTTCGACAGCTTTGGAGAATAACAATACAGAGGCGGCACAATCGGCTCTGACCAACGAACAAAACCTCAACCGAATGCAGATGGACTTTCGCCGGAGCCACGTTCAGCGGATGACGGACGGTGCCTGCACGCCGGAGGCCGGACTGATATTCATCGACCTGGTGGACAATATTGAGAAAATCGGCGACCACCTGACCAATATCGCCCAGGCTGTGATAGGGGGTCTTCAATGGGACGGCGTGGAGACAAAAACTCCGGCCGGCGACTAAACTGGTTGTTGCAAGCGGGCAAATATGCAGGTAGAATTCCGTTTATGAAGGACATTCTGTGGATATTTTGTGTCTTGCTGGTGCTTCGGGCGTTGTGCGGAATATCGACCGCGACCGCAGAGCCGAACGTTCCCACCCCGAATCTTCCCATAGTGAAGGCGGCGGTAGTTACCTGTGATGACATGGTTGACGATGGGCTCTACAGATCTATCGAGCGCCGAACAAAGAACGCGCTGGAGCACGGCTGCACCTATGTCATCTATGATATTGATACGTTCGGCGGCGACCTTATGGCGGCATACAATATCTGGGAGTACTTCATGCATGAGGTCAACTTGGAGGCTCGAACGGTCGCCTACGTGTCCAAGAAAGCCATATCTGCAGGGGCGCTGATCAGTGTCGCGTGCAAAGATGTCATAATGAAAGAAAACACCAGGATCGGCGACTGTGCCCCCATCATGCTGGGCGGAAAGCTCGAGGGTACCGAGAGGGAGAAGATTGAAAGTGACACGCGGACGGCGTTTGCAACCTCTGCCGAGTCCAATCACTACCCCGAGGCCCTGCTGAAAGCTATGGTTACGCAACAGATTGAGGTTTACAAGGTCAAAAATCTCAAGACGGCGAAGTTCGAATTCTTCGAGAGCACGCAATTGCCCAAAGATCCCAACGAATACGACCTTGAGGGCAAGGTGCTTGTCGTAAATGAGGACCGGCTGCTGACGGTGACGGCGTCGGAGGCGCTGGAGTACGGCATAGCCCGGGCGGTTGTTAAGGACCGTGCCGGCGTGCTTGAGTTTCTGGCCAAGCGTGACGGTGTGACCTTCGAAGGGCCGCCGATTGTGCTCTCGCCCAACTGGTCTGAGCAGATGGTCCGATGGGTGAATTCTCCGGCGGTTATGGGAATCCTGGTGCTGCTGGCCCTGCTTGGCGTCTATATCGAATTTAACACTCCCGGCGTGGGATTGCCCGGATTGGTTGCGGTGATATGCTTCGCAATAATAATCGGCAGCAAATATCTGGTGGGATTGGCCAACTGGGTGGAGGTGGCATTATTCGTTGTCGGTGTGATACTATTGATGATCGAGATTTTCGTCTTGCCCGGCTTCGGTATTGCGGGTTTTCTCGGCATAACATGTATTCTGGCCGGGCTTTTCGGGATGCTTATCAAGAATACGCCCGACCAGGTGCCGTGGCCGCAGAGTCCGGTTGACTGGCAGCTATTCTCCGACGGGGTCCTCGGATTGTCACTGGGCGTCGTGGGATTCATCGTCTTGGCCTGGCTGTTCGCGAAGTATATGCCGAAGCTGGAGTTTCTCAGTGGTCTCATTCTCGCGCCGGCAGTCCCCAAGCAGGGCACCGAAATGGAAGTGAGTATGACTCGTCCGGACGGAAGTGCTGCTGGCGGCATCAGGGTGGGGGACTGTGGTGAGGTGCTATCCACGTTGCGGCCCACCGGAAAGGTGAAATTCGACGACTGTATTGTGGACTGCGTCGCCGAAGGCGACTTCCTCGAAAAGGGTAGGAAGGTCCAGATAACCGAGATTCACGGCAATCGGGTCGTGGTCGGAAGAGCGGATGATGAAAAATAGGGCGGACGTATGAATTGGTGGCTGGTTTTTGCGGTTTTTCTGTATTTTGCCTGTGCGGCCCTGATAATAGCCGAGGTGTTCGTGCCAAGCGGCGGCATAATAAGCGTCTTCGCGTTTTTGTGCCTGGCAGGAGGGCTGGCGATATTCTTCAACCACAGCACAATGGCCGGTTGGATCGGCGTAATCATTGCCGTGCTGATGATACCATCGGTCCTGGTTATGGCATATAGAGCCTTTCCCAAGACGAGATTCGGCAAGAGCGTGACACTGACGCCGCCGGAGCGTCAGCAGGGCGAAGGCATACCCGATGCAACCAGCCTGAAAGATTTGGCTGGTGCCCAAGGTGTGGTTCTGACGCCGCTGCGGCCGGTCGGTATGTGCGATTTTTCGGGACGAAGGGTTGAATGTGTCGCGGAAAGCGGTTATGTTGATAAAGGCAGGAAAGTCAAGGCTATCCATGTGGAGAGCACGCAAGTGACAGTTCGTGTGGTTGAAGAGAGTTAATGAAAGGGCGAGAGAATGCATGAAATGACAGATGTAATACTTGAGGTTCGTAGTGCGGGCCAGGTCATAATGACGGTTGTCGTTGTCGTTCTTGTCCTGGCGGGTCTGGTTTTCTTCCTTTTGTTCCTGAAGTTCTTCAGGTTGTGGCTGCAGGCCAAACTGTCGCGGGCGGATGTTAAATTCTCGGAGCTTATCGGGATGTGGCTGCGAAGGGTTGACACGAGGATCATAGTCCTGAGCAAGATAACGGCGATCCAGGCAGGTTTGTCGCTGACGACCACCGATTTGGAGAGTCATTATCTGGCAGGGGGGCGGGTCCCCAACGTGGTGCGGGCGCTCATTGCCGCAAACCGCGCGAACATCGAGTTGACATTGAAGACAGCCACGGCGATTGACTTGGCAGGGCGGGACATTCTCGAGGCGGTACAGACGAGCGTTAATCCCAAGGTGATCGATTGTCCGGACCCCAAGAAGGGCAGGGATACCGTGGATGCGGTGGCGCAGGACGGAATACAGCTAAAGGCGAAGGCCCGCGTCACGGTTCGTGCGAACATTGCCCGGTTGATAGGGGGGGCAACGGAGGAAACCGTCATTGCCCGAGTCGGCGAGGGAATTGTCACCACCATCGGCAGTGCTATTGCTTATAAGAGCGTTCTGGAGAATCCGGACAAAATCTCCAAGGCGGTTTTGGCAAAGGGACTCGATGCGGGGACAGCCTTCGAGATTCTTTCGATTGATATAGCGGATGTTGACGTCGGCGAGAACGTCGGCGCCCAGCTCCAGGCGGCCCAGGCCGAGGCGGACATGCGCAGGGCCAAGGCCGAGGCCGAAAAGCGCCGGGCCATGGCCGTGGCACGCGAGCAGGAAATGAGCGCCCTGGTAGTCGAAAACGAGGCGAAAGTGCCGCTTGCGATCGCCGAGGCCTTTATCAAGGGCAACCTCGGTGTTATGGATTATTACCGAATGAAGAACATCACCGCCGATACGTCGATGCGAGAGTCCATCGCCAGGCCTAAGAAGAAAGAGTAGAGGTTGCCCCCCGCCCCCAAGCAGGAATCGTGAGTACGGCTCCGGCCCAAAGGACTCAGACTGCCGGCAAGTGTGAACTATATGAACGTCTTATTAGCAAATATGATGCTGGCCGCCCCAAGAGACAACGACGGGCTGGGGTGGATACAGATTCTGGTCATCGTGATTGTTGCCGTGGCATACGCCCTCGGCGGCATCCTAAAGTCGAGAAGCTCGAGGCTCGAACAGGGCGACGAAGAGCCGCAGCCCTCCCAGCCAAGGCGCAAACCGCCTGTCGGCAGGGCGGTCCTGCGTCGGCCGCTCCCAACCAACGCTCGCCAGCCCTCTGTTTCCACTGCTCCAACCCGGCAGTACTCATCCCAAAGCCAGCGGCGCGCCGGAAAAATCCTCCGGCCGCCCCCGGTCACTGCCATGCCGTCCATTGCTGAATCACAAGTGCTGCCGCTACCCGAGCTGGAGCCACCGGAGGTTGCAAAACCACCGCCGGCGGTTCTGCTTGACGAATCGATGCCGACTGTCGGCACCCAACCTGCAGCCGCTGAGGAAGAACCGGCTTATTTAGCTGAATTAGTATCCGATTATGCCGACCCCGACCACCTCAGAACCGCAATCCTCCATTATGAAATACTCGGCAAACCGCTGTCATTGCGCAGCCCGTCGGACCGCATCGGACCCTAAGCGTGGCCCGAATTTACCCCCAGGATCCCTCTGTGCCCTCGAAAGAGCCAAGCGTACGAGGCAATAATCATGGCTGAAAGTGCAAGATGTAAATTTGCAGAAAAGATGCGGAGAATCCGTGAGAAAACGCCGACCCGGCAAAACAACCCCAAACTCAAGGTCCCATAATATATGTTATGTTTCATTCGGCACCGGAGCAAGAAAAAGGGTCTGTTTAAAGGATTTGGCCTGTGGAGCCTGTTTGGCGGCAATTCACAGGTATTTCTGATCTGAGCCTACAGAGTCGGCGGCAAATAAGGCGGATTCATGTCGATCGCTTCTCTGGCGGTATCGGAAAGATTGTCCCACATGGTTTCGGCCCTGTCGAGAAGGCCCAGATTCTGAAGCACAAGCGAAATGTTGACCGCGGCATCGCCGGAGTTGGTGAAGTTCTGGTGCATCTGCCGCTCGAGGTTCATCAGGGATGATGCGAACTTTATCTTGTCGCAGTAGAGCAAGGCCGTCTGGTAGTGCAGCTCAAGCATCTGCTTGTCCAGACAGTTCGGGCCGGTAAGCTGTTCCATCGCGGCTTCCTTGGAGTCCGTCTCAAAAAGGCAAACTGCCAGTTTACTGCGGGCCCGGCCAAAAGTCGGGTTTATCTCCAGCGCTCGGCCGAATGCCTCGATTGCCTGTTGCATTTCCCCTACGCCCATCATCAGAAGCCCGAACCTGTAGTGCAGGTCCGGGTTTATCGGATGCCGGACAATCTGGCTGTGATGGGCCTGGATTACCGCCTTGATTACATCCTCCGGCTCTTCCGCTGCGTTCGCCGGAATCATTGCCTCGGCGATGCCTGCTCTGAATTGCAGCATGGCGGTCTCCACAAACAGGAGCGAGCTGTTCGGCTGAATAGCCGCTGCCAGCGACAACGTTGTGAAGGCATCGGAGGTCAGTCCTGCCAGGTTCTGAGCGGTCGCCAGACCTATGTATGCGTCCACTATCTGGTCGTTTATCTCCACCGCCCTGTTCAACTGCTGCGCCGCCAAATCCTGTTGATTCGTCTGCAGATAAAGAGTCCCGAGCTTTATGGTCGCCTCCAGAAAATCAGGCCTCTGGCGAAGAAGGTCCTGGTACTGGCAGATTGCTTCGTCCTCGGCACCCATTGCGCCGAGCAGCTCCGCACGCCTTAGGCCCAGGTCCGGCCGGTCCGCCTCGCTCTGCAATAGTTCGTCGACCCGGTTCAGGGCCTCATGGAGATTCCCGTCATGAATGAGCTCGTCATCGTCGCCTTCGGAAGCGAAATTATCGGGGTGTATCAGGATGGCCGTGTTGAATGTCTCAATAGCGCCGCCGTGTGCCGAATTTGCTATATACAAGTGGCCGAGCGTGAGCAGCGTTGCGATATCATCGGGATATTCGCTCCGCAACAGCTCATATTCCTGAATGGTCTTCTCCAATTGCCCGTTCTTGAAGTATATGGCCGCCAGCCGCTGACGGGGCAGCTCGAGGTAGTTCTTGAATTTAAGACAATCCTGATAAAACTCAATGGCTTCGCACTCTCTGCCCGTTCGCTCGTAACAATGGCCCAGCGCGTAAAGCGCCATCGTATTGCTTGGGTTTCGCATATAGACCGAGTTGAGCTGCTCTATGGCTTTGTCCAAATGATTCAGCGACAGGCAAAATGCTGCAGCGGCCAGCCGGCCCCTTATGCAGGAAGGATTGTCGAAGAGATACAGCCTCAAATGCTCCTCGGCAGCCTGTGTCTTTTGCGCACGTATAAGCTCAAGAACATTCGCCAGTCGTTGCGATTGGGAGATCTGCTCAACAGCCTTATCCGCTGCCGGTGCGGTTGCTTCCAGCCAGTGCCATATTAGATCGGCGGTGTCGACCGTTATCGCCCTGCCGAGAATCTCTAACAGAATACTCATACACCCTCACCCCATTCTCCGTTGGATTGTCTCCTGTACGCTCAGCCCCGGCTCCGTCCAGATATGTTATCGACCATAGACGCCGACGTATTAACAGCCATGCCGGCTTATCGGTGTGCATTAGCGGATTTTGGTCGGCGTGTGTGGCGGTTGTGTCTAATGTAGGGATTGTTGGGATTCTGAAGGCCGGCTGTCACATTTTATACCCCCCTGCCGCCCCACCGCTGAGTTTTTCCGGCTTTTTTTGTCGCAAAGACCACGAATTCTGCACTATATAGTGAGAGTTCGAATTCTCAGCAGGTTTCTGAGGTTTGTTATGGGTACAAGCGATGGGTACTACATAGAGCGTTGTTTGGACGGCCATCCGGACGATTTTCGCTGCCTTGTCAGGCGGTATCAGGCGGTCCTGCTGGCCCATCTGGCCGGGCAGTTAGGCAGCCCGGATAAGGCCGAGGAGGCGGCCCAGGAGACCCTTGTCCGGGCCTATTTCGCCCTGGAAAAGCTGAAAAAGCGGGAATCGTTCTTTTCCTGGCTGCTCGGAATCGCAAATCGAGTTGCAAAAGAGCAACAAAGGAGCGAACAACGCCGGTCTCAAATGGCCGAAGTGCTGTCTGAGGATGTACCGAGGCCACAGATGTCTCAGGACTACGGGCTTGAGCGGGCTGTTGCCGCCCTGCCGCCCCCCTGCCGCGAGCTTGTCCTGCTTCGATATTACGGCGGCTGTTCGTGCAGTGAAGTCGCACAGCAGCTCGGCATGCCGTTGGGGACGGTGACAAAAAACCTGTCGCGGGCCTATGCTATGCTGCGTCACTCGCTGCAGCGGCAAAATGAAAGTGAGGTGCACAAATGAACTGCACAGAATGTAGAGAAATTCTGGTCGGCTATATCGAGAAGCTCCTCGAAGACTCGCAGAAACAGGCGGTCGAGTCACATCTTCAGACTTGCCCCCCCTGCCGCGTCGAATTGGCACAGATTACCAGCCTTCACGACCGCCTGACGGCAAACGGCAGGACCCTGGCCCAAAAAAACCTCGAAAACAAGGTCCTCGACCGAATCCTCCAGGAGCAAAACGTCAAATTACGACAAGCCGACAAAATTGGTAGACAATTACAGTTATGGAGAATAATCATGAAAAGCAAAATAAGCAAAGTGGCCGCAGCTGTGGCGATTATCACAGTTCTGGGCCTATCAATAATGTTCTTTGGAAAATCAATACCAACAGCTTCAGCTTCCGAGTTATTGAATCAAGCCATCCAGGCAGTTGCAAACATACGCTCAGTCCATATTCAGGCGCGAATGAGAACAATACCTCATGACAATTTTGGACTCATTGGGCTGAGCTACGACTTCGTTCCTATGGAGATGTGGAAATGGTTGGACAATGAAGGCAGGCTCCAATGGCGAATCGAAAAACCGGGGCGTGTTGAGGTTATGGACGGCAACTCAACGATAATGTTAATACGTCCAAATTACGCAGTCAAAATAGGGCCGCTCCCTGCCGGTAGATACGCATTTGATGCATGGTGCGGTCATCTCATGGACGTCAATGATCTCCTTGATAGTGAATTAAGAAAAGCACTCAAACGCTCCGATGGAGAGATATCCATATATCACGAAACGGTCAATGGCCGGGAAAAAGTGGTGCTTCAGATATATGCTTCCGCTCAGGGCGATTACACAAACGATTACCTTAAGAACAAGTTTATCTCCGAGTCTGATCACACGCGCATGTACTATTTTGATGCCGAAACCAAACTGCTGACAGGATTCGAGGTTCATGTCCATACGGACAAAGAGGATGTCATCGTCTTCGAGACAACCGCTATAGAATATAACCTGGAAATTGACCCGGCGCTGTTTACTCTGGAGCTGCCGAAAGATGTTATCTGGCATGGCCAGCCCAAAGTACTCGAGAACAACAAAGAATATCAGCAGATGACGCCAAAGGAAATGGCGACTGCGTTCTTCCAGGCTTGTGCAGACCAAGACTGGGAGGAATTCCTCAAGTTCTGGTTTGCGTCAGCAGTCGATGAACGAATAAAAGAGTCTCTCGGCGGTCTGGAAATCATAAGCATGGGCGAGCCCTTCAAATCCGGTCGTTATCCCGGTTGGTTTGTACCCTATGAAATCAAGCTCAAGTCTGGCCACATTAGGAAGCATAATCTGGCAGTCCGTAACGACAATAAAGCAAAACGGTGGACGGTCGACGGCGGGATTTGACGAAGCGAGTTGATTAGCATGAGGATAGACCTCCTCATGAGCAGGCCGGGCCGATTCGGCTCGGCCTTTTTTGCATGGTTCTGCGGGCGAAATCTGCCTTCTTCGCGGCTTTTACTGGACACAGGGGGAAAAATGGTTTTTTTTATACCCGGATGAATCACATAGTTGTCATATAGGTGACAATCGATTGCCCTAAGCTTAGGAAAGTAACTTATCGATGCTGGAAGACAGGCTGATCATACGGGAGTTTAATCGCGGCAACCGGCAGGTGCTGCGCCAGGCGTATGAAAAGTACAAACAAGACCTGATGACCCTGGCTACGGCTCTTTTATATGACAAGAATGCTGCCGAAGATGTTGTCCAGGATGTTTTCGTCACTCTTATTAAATCGGCAGCGAGATTCCGGCTGACCCACAATCTCACAGGCTATCTGATAGCCTGTGTTGTTAACGGGGCACGTAACAGAAACAAAGCCGGACAGCGTCATCCGACCATGGGGCTGGATGAAGCCGCCCCTGCCGTCTCGACATCGGACAGCCCGGATTCGGCCGCGATATTTGGCGAGGATTCGCATAGACTCGCCCAGGCGCTTGCTCAGCTTCCTTATAACCAGCGTGAGGCAGTGCTGCTGCACGTGTACAGTGGAATGAAATTCAAAGTGATTGCGAAATTATGTGGCGAATCAGTGAACACGGTCAAAGGCCGGTACCGCTACGGACTGGACAAGCTGCGGTCACTGTTAAATAGCGAGGTGACAAAATGAAGTCGGCTGACAACATACGCGAATTGATTAAGGCTCTATGTGTGCGACCGGATGCCGACGTGGACAGAAAGATTCACGCAGGTATTTCACAGGCACTGGAAGAATGGGAACAGACAACACCCACTCCAACCGTGCACAATATTGGGAGAAGGATGATGAACAGCAAGATTACAAAACTCGCCGCCGCGGCAGTGATAATCATTGCGGTGCTTATTGGAATAGATCAGTTCGGCGGGCCGATTGGTCTTGCGAGTGTTGCATTGGCGGATGTGGCTGAAAAGATTGAACAAGTAAAAAACTGTGTCTTTAGAAAGACCACAACAGTGTCCTCTGAAGATAACGGCAGTAATGCATTTGATTCGTTGGTATATTATACGGAAGCCGCCGTAAGGGAGGATATTTATGACAATAATAAGATAACTAAGCAGGTGTACGTGAAATTTTCGGAAGGAATTGTTGTCGGGATAGACCATAAACTAAAACTGTTCAAGAAAGTAGACCTGACAGATGAGGATATTGAAAAACTGTCTCCCGTAAGCCCGAAGAATATTGTGAATCTGATTCTGTCCAAGGGAAAATACAAAAAACTGGGCCAAAAAAAGTTGGATGGAGTTCTCTCAGAAGGCTTTGAAATTGACGATAAAAGAGCAATGCTCAGTATGGACAAGGAAAGGATCGGAAATGTTGTTACGCGTCTTTGGGTTGATGTAAATACTAATTTGCCTGACCGTATTGAGGTTGATTGCGTTCTGATCAATAACTCAAAAGCTAATGTAGTCATGTGTGATCCTAAGTGGGATGTTGACCTTGAGCCCGATTTTTTTGAGCCGAACATACCTCTTGATTACGTAGAACCTGAACAGCGTGGTTTTATAGGCATTAATCTTGAGAATTGGCCGACGCTGAAGGTCAGTCCGGGCATGCCAGCGGAAAAAGCGGGAATCAAAGATGGAGATATTGTCCTGAAGGTCAACGGGAATAGCATCTCCCATATCAAGTCTTCAGCCGATGCCCAGCATCTCTTGCTCGGAAAGGTTGGCGAAAAGGTGGTTCTTACTGTAAAGCGAGGCGAACAAATCCTTACCTTTGAGATTGAAAGGGCGCCTTTGCCAGAATAGACCGGCCGGTGACTATTTTTCACGGGGTCTGATAAAGCGAACAAATCAGCGTGAGGATAGACCTCCTCATGAGCAGGCCGGGCTCAGTTTGGCTCGGCCTTTTTTGTGCGCATTAGAGCATAGGAGCCCCCCCTGCCGCCCTACCGCAGAATGTGGCCTGACAACTTCCTTTTGCTTATACTAAAACGGTCGGCTCAGTTGTTGTATTAGTGAAGATCGATTGTTCCAGGCTTGGGAATGGGCCCTTTAATGCTCGAAGACAGGCTGCTTATATGGAAGTTTAATCGCGGCAACGCCGAAGCGGTGCGGCGTATCTACGAGAAGTACAAGAATGATTTGGTGACGTTGGCCGCGGCTCTATTACATAACGTTGGTGCTGCTGAAGATGCTGTACACGATGTTTTTGTCTCTTTTCTCGATTCCGCCGGTGATTTCAGGCTTACGGGCAACCTCAAAGGCTATTTGGCGACGTGCGTGGCCAATAACGCCCGCAACAGAATCAAGGTGGAGCAAAGACACCAAAATATTGGATTAGATGAAGCAGGGCCGATTGAGTCGGATTCAAATGGGCCGGATTGCGCGGCGATTTTCGGCGAAGAATTGCGTCGGTTGGAATGGGCCCTCCGCCAGCTTCCGTATGAGCAGCGAGAGGTCCTGCTGCTGCGTTTACACAGCGGCTTGAAATTCAAGGCAATTGCCGAATCACAGGGCGTCTCAGTCAATACCGTTCAGGGCCGGTATCGGTACGGCCTGGATAAACTGCGGTCACTCTTGAATAGTGAGGTAAAAAAATGAGACCGGCAGATAATACGCATAAATTGTTCAAAAAGTTACGACTAAGAGCCAGTGCCCAGCTCGACGACAGAGTTCGCAGTGATATTGCCAGAGCACTGGAGAAATCAAGACAGACGAAACGGGCTCCTACGCGGCCGAATGTATGGAGAATAATGATGAGTAGTAAAATTAGAAAACTTACAGCTGCCGCAATCGTACTGGCTGCAATTGGCATGTTCTTTATGTTTATGGAAAAAACAATGACCCGTGCTTATGCCATCGAGCAAACGATCGAAGCTTGCAACTCGATCCGGTGGCTGCACATTGAAGTGTCCGAGATGATTTACCCCGAAACCAGAACCACGGAGTTTTGGCTTGCATGTGACGAACAGGGAAATGTAACAAGGATGAGATTGCAATCGGATAATGTCGGTGAACCCGTCGGGTCGGGTCTTATCGCCGGAGATTCTGACAGTTCGGAGGTCTGGTTGGCTAGACACAACCTGCATCTTGTCGGTTACGGTGATCCTGGGGTTCTGCTCAATTACGATATATCTGAACTGGATCCTAAGTTTCTCTTTGAAAGGCTCTTCGAACAGGAAAGCCGACATGAGGCGATTGTCGATGTCAATGAGCCGATGGAAAAGACGGAGCCCGTTATTGTCACCGTCACGTATCCCCAGGGCACCAGGTCCGAAAAATGGAAGAAGGTGTTCTACATAGACCAGGCTACTAAGCTGGTGACCAGAATTGATAAATTTGAATGGAGGAGTCAGGGTTTTCAACACATCAAGACCCTCGAGTTCTGCGACTACAATCAACAGATCGATCCAATGATGTTCACTTTGGATGGTGATGTGCCCGATGATGCAAGGGTGGTTGATATGACCGAGGTGGAAGCAGGACTGTCTCAAGGCGATATGACTGATGAGGAAGTCGCCGAAAAAGTGACAACAGAATTCTTCAAGGCAGTTATCGCCAGGGATTTCTATAAGGCCGGACAGTTATATTTACGGGCACCCGATTTTCTGATCGAACAGGCATTTATGGGAGTCAATGTGCATAAAATCATTTCGGTTGGACCGGGACATCGTGATCCTGACCCGGATTCGAACGCGATACACTGCTCCTGCAAAGTCCTTGCCGAGATTGGCGGACAATACTATGAACTTAACGCCTGGATGGTTCGAGTCATACGAATAGACAAAGATACAAACCGTTGGCTTATCTGTGGAATTGCGACCGGCACAAGACCCGCTCCCGGTATCATGACCTTATCAGGGGATGGAGCTGATCTAAGTGCAGTGACATACGACCGCCTCAAGCCAGGCGAGTTTATGCTTAAGTGGCTCCTTCTTGAGCCGATTCGGATTGAAGGCAAGGGAGATACGGCCATCCCGTCAGAGAAAATCCAAAGAGATGAATTTGCTACAGATCAAATCGATGTTTCGAATTTTCAAGCAAAGGTGAATGTTTCCGGCGAAGAGCACGAATGGTGGGTGCTGGAAAACGAGTATGGCATTATCGACCTTACGGGCGAGTTTGGGGAATGGTCTTTGATAACATATGCCTGGGCACAAATCGAAATGTCTGAAGAAAGACAAGTTGTCCTGGGCATTGGTTCCGACGACGGGGTGAAGGTCTGGCTGAACGGTGAGCTTGTGCATGAGAATTGGGTCTGCCGCGGTGTATGTGTGGATAACGACCGCGTATCGGTCACGTTCAAGAAAGGCACGAATCAGCTTGTGCTTAAAGTTCAGAACCACGGTGGCCCCTGGGGATTCTGCTGCAGATTGCTGGATGAATAAACTTTAATAGCAAGAGGCGGGAATTGTCTGTCAGTTCAAGCCGGTCCGCTCGGCTATTTTCGGCGGGGTCTGATAAAGCGAACTCGTTAGCGTGAGGATAGACCTCCTCAAGCAGGCCGGGCCGGTTTGGCTCGGCCTTTTTCGTGCGCTTTTAGAGACATGATGAGGTTTTGTACCCCCCTGCCGGCAAATCTGGCGAAAAAATCTGTTTTTGCTTATACTAAAACCGCCCTCGAAATCGTGATAATAGTGACGAACGTTCGTTCCTGAGACTAATCGGCCGGTCACAGATGGTGGAAGACGAAGTACTTAAGTGGAAGTTCAAGTGCGGCAGCCGCGACGCACTGCGGCGGATTTATGAGAAATACCAGGACTATCTGCTGACCTTGGCGATAGCTCTTTCAAATGATGTCGGGGCCGCCGAAGACATCCTGCATGATGTTTTCGTGTCGTTCGCCGAATCTGCGGGGACTTTCAGGCTGCGTGGCAGCCTCCGGAACTATCTGGCGACCTGCGTTATCAACCGCGCCCGCGACCGAATCCGCAAAGACCGCCGAAGACCGGCGGTCGCGCTGGATGAGGTAGACCTGCTCAAAGGCGATTCGAATACGCCCGACCAACTGGTCATCTGCAGCGAGCAATCGCGCCAACTGGCACAGGCAATGGCTCAGCTTCCATACCAGCAGCGGGAGGTGATAGTCCTGCGTATAACAGGCGGCATGAAATTCAGGGAGATTGCCAGGCTGCAAAATGTTTCGGCCAATACGGTTCAAGGCCGGTATCGGTACGGGCTGGATAAATTGCGGTCCGTCTTGAATGATGAGGTGAAAAAATGATCAAGAAAGAGAATGTAGAAGAAAAAATCAGGAAGCTCGATTTCAGGGCGGGCGCCGCGATGCATGACCGGATTCTCGGTGACGTGCTCAGCGCCCATGACAAATCAACGCCTGTCAAATCGGCCGTAATGCAGCCTAACGTATGGAGAATGATCATGAAAAGCAGAATAACAAAATTGGCCGCCGCAGCGGTGATAATTGTCGGTGTACTTATTGGTATCAAAATATATTCCGGCTGGGGCACCCAGCCAGGCGAGGACATGGCCCGGATTGATCAACCGCCCAGCCGGATTCCGACGGTGGTCAAGGAACACCGGACGCCGGCGATTGAAGTACCCCCACTCCAACCAACGGCACCGGAGGGCGATGTCGTGCCGTCCAGTATCAAGACGATGCTGGCCGCCAATGACTTTGACGGTGTGGCAGCAGCAGTTGCCCAGGCAGATTTGAGAACGAAAGTGGCTACCGCGAACTTTCTGGCGAACATGGATGATGGTGCAAAGGCTCTCGAGGTTCTGGATAACCTCAGTGCCGCACATTCCGCCAGCGAGCCGGACAACCCGTTTGCAGCCGCCGCCGTGCAGCTCAGGAACCGAATCACCGCTAGGCAGAACGCGAGCAAGGCTGGACTCAAGACAACACAGGCCCAGCTTCCAATGAAAGAAAAACAGTGGTCCGTAACTATTGTTACACCGGAGCTCGCATCTTCAGTGGCATACCCTCCCGACCACGAAGCTGAAACAGACGTTGCCCGGCGCAGACGCATCCTGTTCGGCACGGTTGTCGATGAAAGAGGCAGCACCGTGACGGATGCCCGCGTCTTTGCCTCTTTCGCCCTGCACGACAGAACAGATGCCAACGGCACCTTTGCTCTTCTTATCTCCCCTACCGATGGCTCCAACTCCCTCGGGCCTATGGACTTCCCGATGTATATCTGGGCCTACCGAGAAAATGATCCGTACCGTGTCGCGTGGACACTGATAAGGCATCCAGGCAAGGAAACCACCCAAAATCCAATAACCGAAGAAACTCACCAGGGAGTAAAGCTGGTTATCCAGGACGAGAATGACCTGGCTAAGTATATCCCAGGCGACCCGGGCGAGTTATTCGAAGAGCCCCAAGGCGGACCAATCGCAGAAGGCATAGTGCTGGCAATGGGACCGGCGGGCGTCATCATGGGCCAGGTGACGGATGCTTCCGGCAGGCCGGCGGCAAACGCCACCGTACGTATCGAAGAATTCACGCTCGGGTTGGGCATGAACACACTGACCGTAAACAATCTCAACCACGAGTGGAAAGCCGATGTCTCCGCGGTGACGGATGCACACGGTTATTACCAGTTGAGCAATCTGCCTATATCCTGGATCAGTGTTCGTTTGACAGCGGTACTTGATGGCCACGGAACCGGTCAGGCCGAATACGAGGGTACCGGCCTGACAATGGTCAGGGGATGTGATGTGCAGCTTACTGAAGGACAGTCTCAGGAAACCTCAGAAAGTCAAGACGACGACGTGGATGCGCCCTACCGCGGGGAGCTGACAAGTGAAGTTCTTGGTGATTTACCGTTTTCGCTGCCGCAAGGGCCGGTTGAGGCGCGAATCGAACCCGTCCAGGCGAGGGGCGAGGTCTCCGTGACCCAGCTTCCATCGGAGGAAAATAACTATGAACTGGTTGTAGAATTTGATGACGGCTCAGAGGGTGGTTCGGACTGGTATGAGATTACGCTTTATGTTGGTTCGCCCGGCGGCCGGCCGGTTGCAGAATTCACCATCCACATTAAGGCGTATATTGACGGGGTCAGCAACCTCGTTTTCAAAGATAACACCGTCTATTGGCATCACCTCGAAGCCGCCGCCCCTGGCCGGCACGAGGGCCGTGATCTTCCCACGTATATCAACGATATCGAATGGTTTCCCGAGTGGTCCCGGCCCGCTGAGGCCGAAAATGCAAGTGTGGAAGCTCTCGGTGGTGCTGTTGGCGGCTATGCCCTATCCTCATCCACCGATGATTCGTCAGATGACCGCGACGATGAACAGGATGGATCAAGTGTTAGCGAGGAGCGAAAGAAGATACTTTCCGGCAGCCTGATAGACGAGCGGGGTAATGCTGTGGCTGGTGCTCGCGTCTTTGGCTCGTTCGCGCAGCACGGCACAACAGATGCAAACGGGAGCTTCGCCCTTGCTATCTCCCCCGAAGACGGTTCCAATTCATTGGGGTCCGGGGACTTTCCAATGTATGTCTGGGCCTACGAAGAGAACCAACCTCATCGCGTGGCCTGGACCGTAATCAGACATCCCGATTCAGACAGGGAGATTATAGAACTCGAGAGCGAGCGTGGTGGGACACAACTGATTGAAGAAACCCACCAGGGCGTAAAGTTGGTTATCGAGGACGAGAACGACCTGGCTCAGTATATCCCCGGCGATCCGGGCCGATTGGAAGACCCCGACGGCAGCCCGACCGTTCATGACATCGTTCTTGTAATGGGACCTGCGGGCGTCATCTCCGGCCGGGTAACCGACGCAAACGGCTCGGCCGTGGCCGGCGCGAAGGTCTCGATTGACCAGTTGCAAATGCAGTTGGGCAAGAATACCCTGACTATCAGCGAACTGGACCATGATTGGAAAGCCGAGGCCTTTGCCGTAACAGATGCTCAAGGCTATTACCAGTTGAACAACCTGCCGGTATCCTGGACCAATATCAAACTCAAAGTAGAGGCGGATGGCTGTGCGACGGCGCGACAAGATTTCCAAAATGCCGGAGGTAATAAGCTGGACGGATGCAACATGCAGCTCGTCGAGCACGACACAGAGGATTAAAAGGACGAGGACCGGGAGGATGGATTGAAGGTCTATGGAGCTAATGGGATTTACGGAGGATATCGCCGGGCGAGCGAATAAGCGATTTGGTTGGTAATCAGTGTTGTGACACGGAAAGGTCGGGCCAGTTTGGTCCGGCCTTTTTTATTCGGTCGTTCATTTTGTGGCCTGCGCCTGCTTTTCCATCTCGCTAAGGTAGGCAAGGGTACGTTCGAGCTTGTCCGTCAAGTGCTTCAGTTTCAGCATGGTCTTGACGCGGGTCAGAAGTTCGAGCTTGTTGATGGGCTTACTGAGGAAATCATCCGTGCCGACATCGATGGCCCGCTCAATGTCACCATATTCATTGAGGGCAGTGACCATTATGATGGGAATGTCGCTCGTTTTGGGATCGTTCTTGAGTCTCTTGCAGACTTCGAAACCGCTCATTTTGGGCATCATCACATCGAGTAGAATCAGGTCCGGCGCACTTTTCGCGACAATCTCCATCGCCTCCACGCCGTCGTAGGCTGGCACGCTCTCGCAATCCACGTCCTCAAGATACGCCTGCAGCAGCTCAAGGTTCTGCTGGTTATCGTCAACAACCAGCACTACCGGCGTTCTTTCCTGCTCTTGATCGGCTGTCATTTTCTTCATTTGAACCGACTCCTTCTGGGCCGAGGCTATGTGGCCAACGCCCTGAGTATCGCCGTGCAGAAAGCAGGCAGGTCGTCGGGCTTGCGCGAGGTAATCAGGTTCTCATCCACCACGCACTCGGCATCGACGTACTCCGCCCCGGCGTTCTTAATATCGTCTTTGATAGCCATAAAACACGTTGCCTTTTTGCCCTTGTAGATATTCGTACTGCACAGCAGCCACCCGCCGTGACATATTGCAGCTATGACTTTGCCGGCGTTGACCATATCGTTGGCGAACTTTATAACATCTTCGCTTCGCCGCATGAAATCCGGGGCAAACCCGCCGGGTACAATCATGCAGTCATAGTCGGCCGCGCCGGCCCGCCCGGCTGCAACATCCGACACGCACGGGTATCCTTCTTTGGAATGATACTCCTTTTTCGCCTCCGCTGCAACAAAATCAACCTTAAGACCCGCTTCCTTCAGCCGGTAATAGGGATACCAAACTTCGAGAACCTGATACATCTCGTCAACCATAATCGCTATCTTCTCCGTTTTCATTATTGTCTCTCCTGTTTCGGCGCCGGCATAGGCGTCTTGAGCCAGGCAAGGTTAAACGCATAGTGGTTCCAACTGCTGATAAGGTGTATCGCACCGTCCGGCGTCTGGATACCGGTCATATAACCTCTGGGCTCGGTGGTGGTCGGCCCCATCGTGAATTCGCGTCCGTCCATGGCCTTGGCAGGGCGCTCCGGGCCGTCGTCGGTAATCAGCCGGCGAATGGGCCAGGTTTCGCCCTCGTCGAAACTCAGGGCCCCGTACAGGCCCTTAACCTGCCGGAACTGGCCGGCCCCGTCGGTGATTGTCATGTCCTTCGTGAATGAAGCAAGGAACAAAGGCCCCTCTTTGAGTCGCAGAAAAACCAGCCGCTGCCCGCCGCCGATGGGTTGGAAGCCGCTGGCCTCGTACGTCCAGGATTCACCCATATCCGCAGAGATGCTTTTCGGCATTCGACCGTCTATGTTACTGTCCCTGCCGAGCGCCATCAGACGACCGTCCGTCAGTTGCGTAATGCCGGCATGTATACCTGCTATCCTGCCCGGTGGCGTCCTCCACGTGCGGCCCTTATCCCGACTTATCCATATCGCGCTGCCTCTGCCGTCCTCGTGCCAGGGCCAATCAGAAGTGAATACGAGGCAGCCTTCATGGCTGACAAAGGCCGAGGCGATCGGCTGGTTCGATATGCCGCGCACCGGATTTATCAGCCGCCCTTTCGACCAGGTGACACCGTTGTCTTTGGAAGTGCGCATGACAAGCGCAAGGTTCTTCCTGTAGCTATGGCCGGCGGATAGGCCGTTGAAATGATAAAGCGTACCCTCGCCGTCATTGAGCATCGCCGGCGCGTGGTCGTTGCGGTCAGGTGCATCCCAGAAAGGCGCCGCATCGTCCCACTCTTTGGCCCCCTGCCGCAGCCTGCTCGCAACCACACAAAGCTCTCGCCCCCGCTCGCTGTTACACGAATACCATATTGCCAAAAGGTCCCCGTTGTCGCACCACGTCAATGCCGGGTCGTGATTATGTCTCGAGAACATCGGCCCGTTCGAGCTCGCAGGAATTTTCACGTACTGCTGCGGGCCAAAGAAATAAGGTTCGGCCGGGTCAGGCCCCCTGCCCCAGTTGTGCGCCTGCTGCTTCACATCACTTGCCCAGAGTCCCGCCTCGACCACGGGCAGTGGTTCTCTCCCCGGCAATTCACCTAACACTACACGGAATCCAATAAGCCAGTGCCTATCCTCCGGCATCGTCCCCTGCCGATTGGCCGAGCGCAGGAAACGCACTTCGGTGTTGTGGCTGCCGCCGCGCGTGACTCTGAAGTCGCTATCGGTCCGCCCCACCGGGTCGGTCTGCTCGCCTTTGTTGTATGGGCCGTACCAGTCATTACACCACTCCTCGACGTTGCCGTGCACGTCGTAGAGACCCCAGGGATTTGGCGGGGTCTGTGCGACGGTGAGGTCAACAGGCATTGGGTCCTGTGACCGTTCTTGCGACTTGAAGTAGACTTCGGGCAATCTATCGCCGGTATAGTAAGCTGTGGTCGTACCGGCACGGCAGGCATATTCCCATTCGGCCTCAGTGGGCAGCCGATATGGCAGACCTTCCTTCTCCGATAGCCACCGGCAGAACTTCATTGCATCATACCAGCTCACAAAGACCGCCGCTTCGTTATCGCCTTTTGAAAGACCCTCCCGACCGCGAAAGTCTTTGTGTGGGTGGTCAAACAGCTCATACTGAAGGTTTGTCACCTCAATGGCCGCGATATAGAACGGTTTTGAGATTCTTACCCTGTGAACGGGTCTTTCATCCCAGTCACCCCCCCGCCGTTGTCCCATTGCGAAGTCGCCAGGCTCGATCCGCACAAACTTCATACCCATGGTGTTGGTGAACGTTTTCTGTTCCGGCATCTCGCCGGCATTTAAGACCGCCAGGGTCGTCATTACGATTGTAATGACATTAAGACCATACTTCATATCGTGGCTCCTCGGCGGTATTAGTTTGCTATTTGTTCATCGCCCATTTGTGCTGGTGTTTTCAGCCAGGCCAGATTGAATCGGTAATGCAGGCCGCTGGAAATCAGATGGATGACGTTGTCCGGCGACTGAGTGATAGCCAGATAGCCAAGCGGTTCGGCATGAGTATCATCCATAATGAAATCCTGGGTCCACGCTTCGCCGTTCAGTTTTTGCACCGGCCCACCGGCTGTAAGCAGCTTCTTTACCGGCCAGGTCTTGCCCTCATCGAAACTCACCGCGCCAAACATTCCATAGACCCGTCGCTCCTTTCCGGCCGCATCCTTAATCAGAATACCCTTTTCCGAAAGCGTTCTCGGTCGGGGCTTATCCAATATCACCTGCTCGTAATCTGCCGTATCCGTGAAAGTCACGTGCAGAATCGGCCCCTCGCGAAGCCGCAGCAATACCGCGCGCTGGCCGCCGCTGACAGGCGGAAATTCGGTCGCCGAATACTCCCACGTCTTGCCCATATCCTTCGACAAACTCATCGGCATCAGCCCATCTATAGGCTTGCCTCGACCGAAGGCCATAAGGCTGCCGTCGGCCAGTTGCAGCGCCGCGGCATGTGTTCCGCGTATGTTGCCGTCCGAGACATTATTGGTGACCATTTGCCAGCTTCGGCCGCCGTCGGGGCTAAGATACAGACCCGTCCCGCCCGGCGCATCCGCCGGAAAAATGAGAAATCCTTCCTTGGTTCTTGATATGCCCATGTGCGCAATGTAGCGCCCGTGTTCGGGGTCAACCAGGCGCGGGTACGACCACGTGGCCCCGTTATCGTTGCTCACCCGCAGGACCAGCGCCAGCTTTGACCACCAGCCGTCTGTACCGAGGCCGTTGAGATGAAGAATCTTTCCATTGCCGTCGTTGTAGAGGCCGGTGCCGTGCTCGTTGCGGTCGCGGGCGTTGAAGAACGCCGAGGCCTCGTCCCATTCACCGGCGGCCCGTCGAAACCGGCTGGCCACAATCCCTAATTCCCTGCCGCGCTCACGCGCACAACTGAACCACGCCGCCAGCAGGTCGCCGTTGTCACACCAGGTTATACTCGGCACGTGGTTATGGAAAAAGAACAGAACCGACTCAGGGTCTTTTGGTTTTAGTACATATTTGACAGGCCCTTTGAAATAGGGCTTGCTCGTATCGGGGCCTTTGGACCAGTCGTACGGCTTCTGGCTGATATTGCGGGTGTTGAGCGCCGCCGGCTCCGCCGCCAGCGGTTCTGTGTTCGGCAACTCACCCTGCACGACGCGAAAGCCGATTAGCCAGTGTTTATCCTCAGGCAAGGTGCTCATGCGGTTGGCCGAGCGTAGTGACTTCAGATAGACATTGTGGCTTCCCCCGCGGACAACCCTCCACAAGCCGGCCTTGCGTCCGACAGGGTCTCTCTGCTCACCCGGTTCGTAGGCACCGTATAAATCATAACACCACTCCTCGACGTTGCCGTGCATATCGTACAGGCCCCAGGCGTTCGGCGGCGCGACGCCGACCCGCGTCGATACCTTATCAGGCCGGCTCTTATGCTTTTGTGATTTCTGATAAACCTCCGGCAGGTCGTCGCCCGTATTGAACCGCGTCGTGGTCCCCGCCCGGCAGGCGTATTCCCACTCCGCCTCGGTTGGCAAACGATAGGCCAGTTTTTCTTTCTTCGAAAGCCATTCACAAAAAGCTGCTGCCTCGTGCCAGCTAACATCAACCACCGCTTCGTCGTCTTCGTTTGATAGCCCCTTTACGCCGCGAAGTTGCCGGTGTTCGGGGTCGAACTGCTCGTATTGGGCGTTTGTCACCTCCGTTGCCGACATATAGAAGGGTTTGCTTATGGTCACTCTGTGCACAGGCTGCTCATCCAATTCGCCGCCCATAAACTGTCTGTCACCGTATGTCTGCGTAATGCTCTTGCCGTTCGCTTCGCGCTCCTGCCCCATCATGAAGCTGCCCGCCTCGATGCGGACAAGCTTCATACCGACACCGTTTGTGAACTCGTTACCTGTCGGACCCTCAGCCGCACACACAGAAAAAACCGATGCGGCCGCCACCACTAAACACATCAACCTTGCCATACGAACCATCTGCACCTTCTCCTTTCTGTTCTTGCGTGCATCGGCTAATCTTAACCAACATTGTGCAATCTGATTATATTGTTTTTCACACCGCTAACCTTGCACCTCGCCGCTCAACAATCTTTCGCACGTCCGCTGGGTCAAGCTGCCGCGGGTCACATCTTTTCTGCGTGCTCATCGCGGCCGCGATTCCCGCCGCCTGCCCCATCATCGAAGCCGATGTGCTCACCCGAGCCGACGAAAGAGCCAGCTGGTCGGCCGAGAAGCACCGCCCTGCCATCATCAGGTTCCTGCCGTCCCTCGCAATCAGACTTCGAAGCGGTATCTGATATGGGGGAACCTCTCGCTCCTTCTTGGAAAGAATGTATGTCCTCTTCTCATCGTCCGGTTTATGGGCATCGAGGTAAAACATCCCCCGTGCCACGCCGTCTTCAAAGGCCCTGCCGGCCCGCAGGTCCTTCACCTTAAGAACATAGTCACCCACTATGCGACACCCCTCCCGAATCCCGATGATTGGCGAACAGTGGTCGAGCAGCCACGGTTTCTTCTCAACGCGCTGATAATAGTCGAGCACCTCCATCATTCGCCTCCGCGCCTGAATTTCCGCGGCCGTAAGGCTCTCGGTATCAGTCGAATCAAACATCGGTATCTTTATCTTCAGCGCGTCGCTGCCCGGCCCGTTCGGCCACTTGCTTGTCATGGGCAATTCCTCTTTCGAACGGACCGGCTCGAACCAGCCCTCGGGCAATTGTGCTCGCGCGTGTTGCGGTTCCACGTGGCGAACAAAGTACATCATCGACATAGGCAATTGCAGGTGATCCCGCTCGCGGCCCTTCATTATCTTGAAACCCGCCGCCCGCGCCACATCGGCGTCGCCGGTGCAGTCTATGAACTGCCGGGCACGAACGGCCTCGGGACCGGATTTGCCGCAGATGATGCACTCGCTAATCCGGCCATTCTTCACGCGAACATCCGCGAATCGTGTGTGCAGCAGAAGCTTGACCTTCCGGCGGAGCAGCAGCTCCTGCAGCACTAACGCCAGAATCTCGTGGTCGAACACTGTCTTAGGCAGCGAAATTGCGCCGAACCTGGCCAGGTCCGCAAGGATTTCATCGAAGACCTCCCCCTGTCCTTCTATCTGACCGCAGAAGTTCGCCACGCCGCCGGACGTCATATTACCGCCGGTCACAGCGAAACGCTCGACCAGAATAACCTTGGCACCCGAGCGAGCGGCGGCACACGCGCCGGATACGCCTGCAATCCCCCCTCCTATCACCGCCACATCCGCCTCGTAGCGGACGGGCACTTGCCTGCGCCATTCTATCTCAGAAGCTGATGAGCCGCTTCTTACATCACCCGACTGTGCCTGGCTGCTCTCCGGCCCATCGGCGCCGCCGGATGCGACCCACCCGGCGGCACCCGCCGCCAATTTCATGAACCTGCGACGTTCCATGCTACAATATCCTCAGACAATTTGATTCTTATGCCTCTCAATGAATTCGCGTATCTCCGGACGGATGAATATGCTTTCGATATCAACAACCCTCGCCACGGCCTCGGCGCACATTGCCGCCATTTCCGCTGAAGTCGCCTGCGTATCCGAGAAGAACAGCTTCTCGCCCCTGACAGTGCACAGTCCCCCGCCGCTGCCCCCGAGAGGCTCACTGCGGACCTTTACGCCGTTCGCCTCCAGCAGCGCCAAAAGCTCTTCCAATATCCTTTGCTCATTCATCGTACGTCTATCTCCGGCTCCTTTACCTCCAGAACCCGCGGCACCTTAAAATGAGCAAAATTAATTTCCACCACCGGCTCACCGGCAAAGGCCTTCCCCGCTTCCTTGCTGTACAAAACAGTGGGTCGGAAAAAGACCCAATGAAAATGTTCCGTCACTGGCACGAAGTCGGCTTTTTTGCCGTCCTCACGTATGGGTTTCAGATGCTCGATGATTTTCTCAATAAGACCCACAAAATAAAACGACCCGTCGTACAAGTGCCAGCCGGGACTCTCTCTCCAAACGTGGCTCAAGTGAACCTCTTTCCTGTAATCGATGCCCAGCTTATCGAAGACTCGCAGCGCTTCTTCAGGATAGAACTTCTCCCGAACTTGGACAAAATTATCACAGGCCTCGCAATCACATCTGTCAGAGTCTCCATTTTCGATCTGCCTATACGCCTGCCGAGTGGCTTCTGCGTCGTATTTCACAATCCACGGCCCAATCTGCAGCGTCTCCATACCCCTCTTTGCTCAAGGAAAACACACGCAATAGTCGATATAACTACTTGTACGACAACACCTTCAGAATGTAATGGCAATTGCTGGATTCTACAGCAGGAGCAGACAATTGACAAGGGTAATCGACAAACGCCGTTCTCTGCACAAGCTTCTGGCCTCTGAGCAGCAGGAGCTCGAGAGCCTCAAATCAGAATTCAGCCGGCTTCAGGCGCTGTCCAACATCGGCACCGCCGCCTGCATGATAGGCCACGAGATAAACAACCTGCTTGCCCCCGTGGGCAGCTATGCGGCGCTCGCGCTGAAAAATCCCGACGACAAGGCCCTGATAGAAAAGGCGCTCCAGAAAGCCGTGCGAAACGCCGAGCGGGCATCGAAGATTATGGAGAGCATGTTCGGTTTGGCAAATGGCGAAAACCAGCAGAAAAAAGACGCCTGCCTCGTCCTGCTAATCGAGGAGGTTTTCAACTGCCTCACCCGAGATTTTGCCAGGGACGGCATAACGGTAAATCTAAGAATTCCCGAAGGCCTGACGGTCTGGGCTGTGCCGGTTCAAATTCAGCAGGTTCTAATAAACCTGATTCTTAACGCCCGACAGGCCATGCTGGGCCACGGCGGCGTCCTGACCATCAGGGCCGTGGAAAAGACAGACACTGTTCATATAGATGTTATCGACACCGGATGCGGAATCGAACCTGCTAATCTGACTGATATTTTCGAACCCTTCTACACCACCAAAACCGCCGACAAGCCGGCATCCAAACACCCAGCCTCCGGTCTGGGGCTCGCTTTCTGCAAAAAGGTAGTAGAGTCTCACGGCGGCTCCATCTCCGTCCAGTCCAGGCCCGCCCGCGGAACCACCTTTACCATTACCTTGCCCAAGAAGGGCGCCGGGTTATAATACCAACGTGGCTAAGTACGGCGGCCATATCGTTCTGATGCTGTTTCTGCTTGCCGGTTCCGCCTTCTTCTCCGGCGCTGAAACCGCTTTCTTTAACCTCTCGCGCCGCCAAAAAAACCTCCTGCTGAAATCTTCGCACAAGCTGAACCAGCTTGCCGCCAGGCTCTCCAACCAGCCCGGACACATCCTGAGCTGCCTGTTGCTCGGAAATATGACTGTGAATGTCCTGTTTTTTGCCGTCGGCAGCACCCTTACCGCCGCCATTGGCCGGCAAAGCGTCGTCGCCGCCGCTACCAGCGCCCTGCTTACATTCGCCGCGCTCGTTTTGTTCGGCGAAATACTGCCCAAATCTTTGGCCTATGCAAATTCCAAATCCTTCAGCATAGCCGCCGCCCTGCCGGTTCTGTTGTCCCTGCGAGTCTTCAAACCCATTGTATACGTATTACGGCTCCTGTTTGTAGAACCCACGCTGCGCCTAATCCTGGGCCCCGCCAAACAACCCAGCCCCGTCACCACTTCCGAGTTCAAAGCCCTTATCGACCAGGTACGAAAACGTGGCCTCCTCACACCCGATGAAAACAAGCTGCTGACCGAAATTATCGAGCTCGGCTTCCTCAAAGTCCGACACGTTATGCAACCCAGGGTCGATATGATTGCATGCGCCGTCACCGACCACAGGCAGCAGGCCCTTGAGATTATGCAGAAAAATCACTCCACAAAACTGCCCGTATATGTCCGATCCGTCGACAACATTGTCGGCCTGGTTCACCTGCGACAGCTTCTGCTTCACCCCGACACCTCGCTGGACAAGCTTGTTCAGCAGGTCCACTTCGTACCCGAGCAAAAAACCGTCGAATCCCTCCTCGAATTCTTCCGCCGGTCCCATACCGACTTCGCAATAGTTGTCGATGAATACGGCGGCATCGCCGGGTCCGTTCGCCTCGAGGATATTGCCGAAGAGCTGCTCGGCCCCATCGAAACTGCCGACGAAATCCAGCCTATTAAGGCAACAGGTCCCTTTGAATACAGGCTCACCGGTAATCTCGCCGTCCACGATTGGGCCGAAGTCCTCGGCATCCAACTCGAAGATGCACCGTGCTCCACACTCGGCGGCCTGGTCACTGCGCTGCTCGGGAAAATACCCAAAAGCGGCGATGTGGCTTACCTTAAGAATCTCAAATTCACCGTCGAACAGGTTAGAAAGAACAGAATTGAAACTTTAATCTTAACTCTGGAGCAAATCAAGGGCGATGGTTAGCGGCCTAATCCTGATACCGGCCATTGTGTTCTTTGTGATCCTCGCCGCCCTGTTTGCAGGCGCCGAAACCGGCATTTACCGCCTCAGCCGACTGCGCCTGCGACTCGGCATCGAAAACAAGCAACTGTCCTTTATCATGCTGGGAAAGGCCATGCAGGACAGCCCGTCTTTGCTTCTGTCGACGCTGATTGGCACAAACCTCACCCACTACTTCGCCGTCAGTATTGTCACTTTTATGCTGTTGCACAGGATGCGGGCCGAACACGCCGCGGAACTATTCGCAACTTTCATCTCCGCTCCGATTCTCTTTATCTTCTCCGAGTTGATTCCAAAAAATGTCTTCTTCTATCGCGCCGACACCCTTATGCCCGCCTTGGGGGCCGTCCTCTTCACCTTCCAGAAACTCTTCACCCTCTCCGGCATTATACCAGTGCTCAAATTCATTACCCGCGCCTTCGCCGGACTGACTGGAACGCCCACATCCACAAAAACCGTAATATCGGATGTCAGAGAACATCATATCGAGGCCATCCTGCAGGAAACGCGGGATGAAGGTTTTCTCAGCCCCGTCCAGACCGATATCATAAATCGTATTGTCGTGATGCCCAACATCCGTCTTCGCGCCGTGATGACCCCCATCAATAAGGTCCGTATGGTCGCCCGGGATTCCGACACCGCTGCCCTCTCGGCCATGTTGAAAAAGTATCCATTCACACGCCTGCCCGTATGCGACCGTTCGCCCGGAGATGTTGTGGGCTTCGTGAATGTCTATGAGGCCTTGAGCTCGCCCGAGCCGTTTGCCGATTTGAGCACTTTCATAAAACCGATCCGAAAACTCCCCGCAGACACGACCGTTATCGACGCCATTAACACGATGCAGCGCGAAAAACAGAAAATTGCCCTTATTACCAGACCGGGCCATCCCGGCGCCGAAAGACCTCTCGGCATCGTCACCATGAAAGACCTGGTCGAAGAGCTTCTCGGGGAACTGGTTGAATGGTAGAACAGCCACAGACCATGTACTAACAGGTTGAATGTCACCAAGACTCGTCAATATCTTAGCGATTCTGATAATCGCGGCTCTGTTGCTGATGATTGTCGCCAACGGCATGACCAAGCCGCTCGGACGTGATGAACAAATGTATTGCACCGCCGGCGTCCTCCTGGCACAGGGCAAGGCGATCTACAGCGACTTCTCCTATCCCTCCCAGATGCCCTGCCACCCGTTGCTTTACGCCGCCTTATTCAAGATATTCAATACCCGATATTACCTGCTCGTGGGCCGGGCCGTCTCCATACTTTGTGACATCCTCGTGGTAGTCTGCATCATCGGCATATATCGCCGGGTCTTCACGCCCTTTGAGACTTGCCGAATCTGGCTGGGCCTCGCCGGCGTCGTCCTGTACTTGTTCAATCCGCTCGTTGATTACGCCAACAGCTATGCCTGGAACCACGACGTGGTCACTTCTTGCGTGATTTTGTCCTTTTGGTTATTCATATCCTCGAATTCGGCGGATAAACCGCGACCGTGGCAAACAGCCGCCATCGGCGCCCTGCTTACCTTGGCAACCTCTATGCGCATAACTACAGCCCTTGTGCAAATGCTCTTTTTCGCATTCATATTAACGCGCTCCGCACCGTCGCTAAGGCAGAGACTAAAGAATATCACCCCATTTTTGGTCGCGACAGCACTGACGCTGCTTTGGCCTGCCTGGGTTGTTCTGCACGCCTGGCGACCTTTCTTGCTCAACCTCATCAAAATACCCGCGCTCTATGGTGCATGGCTTCATAAAATAGGAATGGTCCACAGCAAGCCCGAGCTCATATACACCTGTCTGACCACGCCGGGCTACCTGGCGCTAATTTCGATTGTGATTTATGTTTCCCTGATTACTGGGTGCCGGCATCGCAAGCTTACTATATCAAACGCAAGGTGCCTGCTCCTCGCCGCCCTGCTCGTGCTCACCTTTTTCGTAATCGCCCTGATTCCGCCGACAATATGGAGACAATACCTCGCTATGCCCGTTCCCTTTTTGGTGGTCACCCTTGCCTACCCCCTGCGTTACCTCAGGACAGCCGCCCCGGAAGGCGCGCCTCACAAACACTTTCGTTTGGCGGTTGTACTGCTGGCGGCGTGTGTGACCGTGGGTGTTACTACATATCCGGTGCTTCTGTACCGAACGCCGATTCTCCTTGCACCAGAGGCCTGGGTGCCCATCCGCCTGCACAAAACTTCAGAAGACATCTCTCAACTCGCCAACCCCCCTAAACGTGTGCTCACTCTGGCCCCCCTATTCGCGACCGAAGGCGGCTGCACGATTTATCCCGAACTCTCCGCCGGCGCCATCGTCTACAGAATCGCCGATTCTCTGACGCCCCCCGAGCGCGCCCTTACACATACCGTCGGACCCGAAACACTCGCCGCTCTGGTTGAGCGCCGGCCGCCTTCGGTTGTGGTATTAGGCGTCGAAATGGACCTGCTCGAAGCATCACTTTTTGATTCGACGCTACAACGCAACGACCAGAAATGGGAAAAGAAGGTCTACGACGGCGGCATCACCGCTTATTTCAGGCGTTGACCTCAAGCTCCCCCAGCGTCCCCCGCCTTATCATCTATAATCGCCTTGGCTATGTCATTAATGGCCTTGCGCGTAAGCCCGTTTGCCTTGTTGGCCAGAATGGAGAACAGGTAATCGCCTTCGCCGGTAGTGCACATCCCTGAGAACGACTTGACGCCGGAAATGTAGCCCGTCTTGCCGAATATCTTACCTTTGTATTTTTCTTCGCCGAAATATCTTTTGATCGTCCCATCGACCCCCGCTATCGCCAGCGAGTCTTTATACAGCCCCCACTGGCCGCTCTTGTAAACCGAGTACAACACCTTGGTGATGGCACGGGCGCTCAGCTCGTTCTGCCGGCTCAAGCCGCTTGCGTCATCAATGTAAAACTCGGATTCGTCAACGCCAACCTCGCGCAGATACTCCGATATGATCCTCCTGCCTCTTTCCCAGCTTCCGTTCCTGCCCCCCTGACTGTTCGCCGCTATTGTCTTCATCAGGGCCTCCGCCGCCAGGCCCAGACTGTTTTTGTTGCACCGTTTCAGACAATCCGCCATAGACGTGGTGTATTCCGCCAATTCTTCGAAGTCACAATCTTCGCTCATTGCTTTTTCGATTAGCTGTCCCTGTGTGCTCACGCCCGCCGCCAGCAAGCGTTCGGCAAGCAGATACCCGAAGAACGCCGCGGGCCTTTCAATCGCCACTTCGAAAGGACCCTCCTGCCTCATGCACTTGCCCTTTACGATAAGGCAGTTGGGCTTTCCAAGCTGACGGTACGCACCAACGCCGCCGCCTTGTTGTACAGCCACAACCTCGTTGGTAATCTGTATGAAATCGGTCTCAGGCTCGATTGTAACAACGACTTGCCCGCCCACCGTCTTGGCTGTCATCTCGATGCAATTGTCGTTGTAGTTCAGCCCCGCCACCTCACATGCAAACCACTTGTTCAACTGGTCCTCCGGCCAGCTCGGGTGCACCCTCACGTCATCGAATATGGTGGTGTCAATGACCATATCTTTTATGCTCGTGATGCCCTTTTCTTTCAGTTTGTCCGCTATGTCCGCAAAGATCCACCCTGCCGCCCTGCCGTATTTGGCGTCCGTAACGTTATCGCCCAATAGCGGGTCCCCGCTGCCTATTATTACCAGCCTGTCGCCGCAGAGGCCCACCTTTGTCGCGAACACATAGTCCGGCCCCAGATACTTCAAGGCCGCCGCCGTCACAATTATCTTCATATTTGAGGCCGGCATCAGCGCCTCTGCTGCATTATGGCTGTACAACGCCCGGCCGGTATCGGCCTTGACGATGTGCACCGAATATTGGACTTTGCTCTGCGAAGGCTGCCTGATAATGCCGTCTATCCGCTCCGCCAGCCCCGCCCCGGCCGTCCCCGCAAAGCAGACAACCCCCAGAGCCGTCATTATCGCCAATTGTCGTAACCTGACCTTCATCTTGCACGCAACTACTACCAAAAATCGCTCCCCGATTCAACCATCCAACTCGATTCTTCAGAATTACCGGCCGCTTGTCGGCCGAAGGCGGATTGGGTTGATTTGATCCGGCTTCGCCAACCCGGCTTCGCAGAGGACTTCGCCGTGGCAAGGAGGCTACTCCGCGACAGGTTGGGTTTGTTTGGGTTCGCTCTGGTGGGGGAGAATTTGGCATTTTTTTCGTAACCCCTTGTGTAGAAGAAGGTTGGGTTGATTTGTGGGTTTTTGGGAAATTGGGTTTGTTTTGGGTTTGCTTGGGTTCGTTTTGGCTTCGGGGGCCCCTGACGGGCGAAAAATTGGGTTTGCTTTGGGTTCGTTTGGGTTCGTTTGGGTTCGTTTTTGGGTGCTGCCGAAGGGGCTGTATTTGCGTAATCCTTTGTGGGGGCTGGGTTTGCGGTGTTTTTTGGCGTTTTTGAAATTGGGTTCGTTTTGCACGAAAAGGGCGAATTTGTAGAGGGTTCTCGACAGAAATCGAACACACAAGACGAAGGAGGCAAGACACAAGAGGGAAGGCGGCGGGTAAACGTAATTGGTAGCTGGTAACTCACTGTTGTGTATCGAGTAGCGTACGATATTCAATTTTCGGGGGTATTATACCGGATTTTGGGTTGGAAGTAAAGGAAAAAGTCGGCAGGACAAAGGAAATCAGGGGAACAGGGAATCAGGATGTGGGTATCAGGAAAGCAGGATATCAGCGGGGATGGTCGCGGAAAGGGTGGGGCGGTGGAGACGGCAAATATCATCCAGGCATCTTGAGGAGACTGTCAGAATGTCGAGGGAATAAAAGCCGCAGGGGTAATAACGAAGACGCGTTAATTATTGAAGTTTGCAAGATGAACATGATGACCTTAGTGACGAATGACAAAGCAGCGCAACGGGTATCCGGCGATCTCGGAGTTAGTTGGGTCAGGGTGGATGCGTTCTTGGCTGGCATGGGACGGTAGGATGGTGGAGGAGTGTTGAGCGGAGTGGCAGTTCCTGACGTATTGGGAAACAGTCGTGGATCGGGGTGGGGTAGAGACCATTTTCTGGGTTCCTGGAAAGCAATTCAAGAGGCAAAGCGTGAAGATCAGAATTGCGGAGGGGCTGGTAGGGTTGGTTCAAGTGTATTTATTGGTCTTGTGAAGTGGCGCTGCGGAGGGCTCGTTTTAGGTCTTGGGTGAGATCGTTGCCCACGATGTCGGCGCCAGGGTAGTCGAGACTCTTTGCGTGGATGTTCATATTGCGCAATCGCTGGAGAATCTCCTGCTTCCACGAAGCGCGCACCGCGATGCGAGAAAATTGCCCTGCCGCTTGGCTCATGACATCGGCAATCAAGTCACCATGATCAAGGCCGAGTCGGCCCGCAACGGTGAAAAATCCCTGCTGCACTTCAATCCTATGGAATGGGACCAGGCAATTGAGTTCTGTTATCCACGGCGGACCATCGGTATTGAATGCTGTATCATTGAGATCAATCCCGTTGTTCTGTTCGGGATGCCGCCTTAAACCGTAATTCTCCCACCTTTGACCGACTTCGTCGCAGAAAGCTTTCCGTTTGAACCACCAGAGAGCACCGTCTTTGTCATGGTGGTGTATCGCTGCAAAGTATAGAGCAACCCATGGAGAGGCGGTCCAGTCGAGCAAGCGTGTAGGCGCTCGATAGTGTTGCATGACGGTCAGTGCTCCGATTCTGTCGTTCTCATGAGTACCAACCAAGTACTGCTTCTCGGCTTCGCCGAGGTATTGGCGTGCGAGAACACGGAATTTCTCTATTATTGCCTCTTCCTCAGCCAGTCTTTCACTGTAATCGGCCTTTGGGTCCAGGATTCTGTCCAAAGAGCTTTGCAGACTCGAGGTGCTGTCGGGCTGTCCGCGACACGCGAGGGGGTCATCCTTTTCCCACAGACCGAGCAGCCTTGTGAAAAGGTCATTAACTTCGCTAAAGTTTCTCTCATCGGGCCAAGGCATTCTGGGCGTCTTCAACAGTGTGTGAGTTCATAGGCGATTTGTTCATCGAGTACATCTCTTACGGTTAGTGCGATGATGGATTTGCGGGTTTTTTTGAAGAAGGCCTTCATGTCTTTATAGACCCCTCAGCTTTGGTTCCTCTCCCTATGTCTTTACAGACACCCTCACCTATGTCTTTACAGACACCCTCACCTATGTCTTTACAGACACCCTCACCTATGGTTCCTCTCCCAGAGGGAGAGGATAGTTTGAGGGCGTGAGCGATGCGTTGAAGAACATTTTCCGGGCTTGCGAGAAAATCTTCATTTTTAAATCTTAAGACTGTCAATCCCATTGATACAAGATAGGCATCGCGCCGGTGGTCGTGTTTCTTCCGGTCGCTGCCGGCATGAACTCCGCCATCAAGTTCTATCACCAGCTTTTGTTCGTGACAATAGAAATCGGCTATGTAATCGCCGAACTGGTGTTGACGACGGAATTTCAGGTTCATATATCGTCTGTCTCGGAGTAATTCCCACATCACCAATTCGGCAGGCGTGTGTTTTTTTCTTAATTTTCTGGCGGTTTCAACTAATCCGGCAAAATCAAATCCTCCTCGATAATGCCCCTCTACCACTGGGAGAGGGTTAGGGTGAGGGTTGCCGGTCGGCCTTGAAGGTTGCTTTGGCATAGTTTTCCCCGCTTATTGGTAACTACTTCACGAATTACACGGGCATTGTACGTGCGAAGAATTGCCGTGTCAAGACTTTTAGGGAGGAGGCGGATTGGGTTTTTCAATGGGAAAAGGGCAGGCTCCGGAGGTTATCAGTCTGTCCGCCAAAGGAAGCCGCGTTGGCACCAAAAGGACGGCGGGCAAGCCCGCCAAAAGGCGTGGCGGACAAGCCCGCCAAAGAGCGTGGCGGGTAAATATCGAAACCCCTTGAATAACTCCCTGTTTTCCCGGATAATTGCAGGAGAGCTTACTGTCGTTATGAGGCTGATATTATGAGAATTGCTTATTTTGATTGTTTTGCGGGCGCCGCGGGTGATATGATTGTCGCTGCCATGCTCGATGCCGGCCTTGATGCTCAATTTCTCAAGGCCCAGCTCGCAACGCTCGGTATAGAAGGCCTTGACGTAAGAATCACGGAAACCGCGCGTGCCGGTCTGCGGGCCGTCAAGTTCGACCCCGTCACGACCGAACAGCCTGAGCACCGCAACCTCGAACAGATAACTAAAATCATCCGCGAGAGCAAAATAAGCAAAAAGGCCAGGGAAACCGCCGTCGCCATATTCGATAAGCTCGCCCACGCCGAAGCCGCTGTGCACGGCAAGGACCTGAACGAAATCCACTTCCACGAAATCGGGGCGCTCGATTCCATCGTGGATATCGTCTCAGCATGTATCGGCCTCGAAGCCCTGGGCGTTGAAAAGGTTCATTGCTCGGCCCTGAGCGTCGGAGGCGGTACCGTCAAGTGCGACCACGGAATAATGCCCGTTCCCGCACCGGCCGCCGCCCAACTGCTCAAGGGTATTCCCATCAACCCAGGTCCCATGCAAGCCGAGCTGCTTACCCCTACCGCTACGGCCATACTGACCACCGTAGCCGAGCAGTTCGGGCCCCTGCCCACAATGAAAATCGAGGCCATAGGCTACGGTGCAGGCTCGATGAACCCGGGCGAATTCCCAAACGTCCTGCGACTATTCCTCGGCCAGACCATGCCCGAGGACTCGGCTGATACGGACACGGTCTGTCTGCTTGAAACTAACGTCGATGACGCGACCGCTGAATTGATCGGTTTTGTAACAGAAGAACTGTTAGAACTTGGCGCATTAGACGTTTTCAGCACCCCAATCATAATGAAACACAGCCGACCTGCCGTCAAGATATCCGTTATATGCAGCCCCGAACTTACCTCCACAATGGAGAAAGCCCTTTTTGAGCAAGGCCTTACGCTTGGAATCAGAAAGCAGCTATTGCACAGGGCCAGGCTGGTGCGGGACTTTGTCACAGTGCAGACTGAATTCGGGCCGATAAGGATGAAAACGGGCTCTCTCAATGGCAGGATCGTCAATGCCAAGCCTGAGTTTTCAGACTGCCTTGCCGCCGCGAAAAGCCAAAATGTGCCCGTCAAAACCGTGTCCGACGCTGCCATCGCCTCATACAAAAAGGGAGCTCCCAAATAAGCCTGCCAACTTGTTCTTTTTGCCGGGTGAAGAACATCCGGCCCTTACCTTGATTTGCGGGACGCAAACTGCGCCAATGACAAATTTCTATCGCCTTAATTACTTACCATATAAGGGTTTATACAATTTTTTCTCTTGGGGTCGGAAATTCTGTTGAGGCCTTGACAACACTGCCGATGATTACTATAGTTAAGGGGGACAACAGGCTGCTCTTTTCGGTTTTTTAACCGTGGCGGGCTTCCGGAAAGCATACTTATTCTGTGCTCTGGAAGCCCTTTTTTTGTTCCGCACGGGGTGATCTGTGTGCAAAACAGCCGCGTCTGAGCACACCAATTACCGCACACTCGTACGAGGCGTATTTGTGGAAAAGAAAAACAGGGCCAATGGCTGAAAAGCCATTGGCCCTGAATCGCTCACGTTCGGCAAATCCTTTTGCCAGAAGGAGTTCTCACAAGCGAATACCCCTGATCAGGGACCCGCATGGTAGAAACGCACTTCGCTCAGGCCTGCCGCGGTGCCGCCATGGTTGCTGATGCATGTAAGCCTGACGTACCTGGCGTCCACGCTGCCGAAGTTGACTTCGGTGTTGTGGGCGTAAGTAGGGGAGCCGTCGGCAATGGCGAAGGTCTGCGTGCCGCCGAGCTGGGTCCAGTTGGTGCCGTTGGTGGAGTATTCGATGGTGCATTGATTGATGCCGCGATTGACCCTCAGATTTCCGGTGCCGTCAACGTCCTGGTTGTAGTTCCATACCCACATGGTTGTCAGTGTGTAAATCTGGTTGAACTCGTACTTGATCCATTGGCCGGAAATACCGTTTGACAGCCACATGGTGCCGTCGCCCGGAGGCGGAGGAACAGCCGGATTCGAGCCGATAAAGTGCGTGTGCAGGTCTCCGGTCAGCCCGTTCTCATTCGAGGTGTAATAGCCTTCGAGCTGGTAATTGACCGACGAACAGGTCGTCGTGATGGCAGTCGGTGCAATCTTCGAGGGCTCGGAAGCAAGCGTTGTACCCGTCTCTTCGGTTGACCAGGCGGTCGGGTTCTGATTGGCGCTCTTGTCGCGCGCCATGACCCTGTAGGTATAGCTGGTTTCCGGCTGCAGGCCGGTATCGACGTAGATGGTGCTGTCCTGCCAGCCGCTGTCACTGCCGGCTCCCACCGTGCACTCGAAGTAGTATTGAACGCCGCTGACGTCGGTAGCTGTAGTTGCAACCATGGTAACCGCGGTGGAACTGGAGCCGTATGGCATGGTTGCCCAGGTCATGGGATCGGGTGAGGGCGGATCATTGTCCGGTCCGGTGGTCGAACCCAAGACCAGACGGCTGTAAGGCCGGTTGTTACGCATGTGGACGGCAAGGACATCTATCTTGCTGGGCTGGTCGGTGCTGGAGGTGTCGGTCCACGTGTAGGTTCGGTCGTTGAGCGTAATCGACGACCTGACACTGCTGGATCCGGTGCGCTCCAGTTTCACCGTGAGCACAGACCACTCGCCGGGTGTCAGCTCGAAGCCCGGGATGTAATCAGTGAGCCCGTCATTGGTGTTCATCAGGTTGTCCAGACTGGCAGGTTTCTTTTGGAAGTTGCCGGTCTTGTGGACTTCGTCGAGGCAATCAACCCAGCGGGTCGGCCCCGCCAACATGTTGGGACCGAAGCGCCAGGCGTAGCCTTTATAGCCGGCGAATATGGAGCTTCCCGTCACGGAAAATCCGTCGGAAGTTACCCACTCTCCGTCTGCCTCGAACAGACCGACTCGCATGTCGCTGGTGCCGGCGATGCACTCGATGGAATTGTCGTAGCAGCCGCCGGGACAGGCGAAGCAGTCAGCACAATCATGCTGGCCGTCCGTCAGCCAGTAATATGAACGTTCTACGACTTGTCCGACCTGGCCGAGCGCCTGGTCGGGGATTCGTGTGATGTACTGCTCGCCGCCTTGCGGGCTCCACTCCAGATCACTGTCAATGTTGATGAACAAATCAGCCGGGTTGCCGGAGTAGAACCATGTCAGGCCGTCCCACATAATGCCTTCGACGAGGTCATTGTCGTTGATGGTGTAAGTGTGCTGGGTGATTGAACCCAGGGTGGCATTGGTGGGATTAGAGAGTGTCAGTTGGACAGTCTCTGCCGACTCAATGTCCGGGTCATCGACGATGTCAAGACTGACATTCTGGGTAGTGACATACGGGTTGAAGGTCAGGGTGCCCGAGCCGAGCAGCGTATAGTCGACGCCGCCGCCCGTGGCCGTGCCGCCCGTCACTGCGTAATCAACAGTTACCGTGTCGGGAGTGGACAGGGTCAGGCTCACCGCGATGTTCGCGGGCGTAACGTTTTCGGCCCCACTGCCGGAAGCACTGTCGAACGCGACGTCCGGCTGGTAATCCGAAATCGTGTACGTGTGCTGCGATGTTCCCAGCACAGCATCGAGACCGGTAACATTGGAGAGCGTTACGATGATTGTCTCATCGGGCTCGCCCCCGCCGTCGTCGACAATAGCAATGCTGACATTCTGTTGGGTTACTCCGGGGTTGAAGGTCAAGGTGTCGGGCGCGAGCGTGTAGTCGACGCCGCCTCCGGTAGCAGTTCCGCCGGTTGCCGCATAGTCAACGGTGTAAGTTTCAGCAGGGTCGGCATTGGTCACGACGACGCTAATCAAAGCGGGAGTGACTGTCTCAAGGCCTCCTGAAGAACTGGTTTCAAACCCTACGGCCGGATTCGCCGGCGCCGTTGAGTAGAGCTCAAAGCCGTTGAAGAAGACCTGACAGCCGCCGCACCCGCCGCTTGGCGCTTCATAGCGAATCACTACGTCGCCGGCGCCTGCGGTAAACAGAATTTCTGCAGGATTGTCCATAATGGCATGGCTCTGCAGAATACTGCCGGGCTTGGTGACGTCTGTGGCGCCGGTAACCGTTACGTTAGGAATGGTGGTGTCGCCTTCGTCCGAACGGTTGTGGTAGCTGAACAGTTGATAAGATGCACCCGGAGGCAGATTGCTCAGCGTAACAATGAAGTCAGCACCCGGACTGGTCGTCTCATTATCGGCAAATAACAAGTCGGCCTCGACATCCGGTAAGGTTCCGGTGCCGCCGGGGGTGCGACAGGCGCAGGCGCTCGGGTTTCCGGTCGCCAAAGTCACATCGATTCCCGTGCCGCCGACATCCGTGTAGGTACCGCAACCGCCCATGCCTATCCAGCCGGATTGGACTGTACCACAGCCCACATCCACCAATAGCTCCAGGCTCGGCGGAGAATCCGTTACCGCTGACGCTCCACCCGAGAAAGCCGTAGCATTCTGGTTGGGACTCTTGTCGCGGGCCTGCACTCTGTACGTATACTGTGTGGCCGGAGTAAGACCCGTATCTTCGTAACTGGTGCTGTCCTGCCATCCGCTGTCGTTGCCACCGCCCGCGGTGCACTCGAAGTAATACTCAACGCCGCTTGTGTCGGTGGCCGTGGTGGCTACCATCGCAATCGATGTAGTCCCCGTCGAATACGGCGGGGTCGCCCAGGTCATCGGATCGGGCGTCGGAGGCGTCAAGTCGGGTGACAGTGTCGTCGCAGATTCGGCAGTCGAGAAGGCGGTCGCGTTCTGGTTGGGACTCTTGTCCCTGGCCTGCACCTTGTAAGTGTACTGGGTGCTCGGAGTAAGGCCGGTATCTACATACGTAGCGCTGCTCTGCCAACTGCTGCTGTTGCCGCCGCCGGCCGTGCACTCGAAGTAATACTCGACGCCGCTCGGATCTGTTGCCGTTGCGGCCGTCATGGAAATCGAAGTGCTTGAAGTGGCATACGGCACCGTGGCCCAGTCCATCGGGTCAGGAACCGGCGGTGTAAAGTCATTAACATCCGCCGCTTCACTTATCACAATATTAAGTGGAGACGTCGTATCCTGCCTGATCCATACCACCAGCGACGGTACTTCGTCGGAATCCTTCTCGATTCCCTGGCGGAAATCGGAGCCGGGCGTTACCGGCTGACCCCCGATACTCAGGCTCGCGTTGTCATTGTCCCAATCCTCAATCACGAAGCAAGGATTGACGATGGGCGAGCTCGACGAACCCTGCAAAGTAAACTCCAGCGTTGTCGCCTGTGGGTCGGTGCGCGTGAACTTGTAGGCCCGCTCGGTCTTGTCGTAAGAGCCGCCGGTGAATCCAGCGCCCGTGATGTTTACCGAAGGTGCGTATTGCCACGAGCGAGCCAGCGGTATCATGTTGTTCACGTTGGCCGCCTCGACAGCATCGACCATACCGTTGAGCATGATCTTTGTACGTCTGACGTCGGTGACATGCTCATAATCGTCCCACTTCATGTGCAGCACCGAGCAGTGCGAAGGATACTTGGTCCAGAAGTTCCGGTAACAATGGGTGTCCGGATCTTCTTCCCAGTACCAGCTTCCGGCGCCGCCGCCGCGGTCGGCTTCCGGCCAGGCTGGCCAATCGTCATACTGGTTGAACGGTCGGCAGTTGTCCTGTTCGACGGGGTCGTGCTCCACCCAGGTACCTTCTACAATACCAAAAGGCACCGTGCTGCCTTTCATCCTGACAACATAGATGGGCCTGTTCGCAATCGCATCAAGATTAGTCATTGCACCACCATCGACATCCTGGGCGACCCAGTCATAGCTACTTGAGCTGTAATTCGTCGCCGAGAGTGCGTTCCAGTGGATACAATCCTCGGGAATAGTCCCGGGATTCGTCAGCGGGATGATCTCATGGTACTCTATATGGGGACTTTCCATATCGGCGCCGCCGGTGAGTGAGCTGTAGGCGGTGGCCTCACGAACGGCTACGCCGTCGGGATATATGGTAAAGTATTCTTCGTCCCAGTCGCCCCATATATCGCCGGCGCCGTCTCTGACGATATCATAGTTGTAGTCACAGGATGCGTAACGCCATTGAACAATCGCGCGGGCCGGATTACTGGAAATAATCCGCACATGGGAATACCGGTTGTTGTAATCCTGCATGGGCTCTGCGCAGCAGCCTGCGCCGCCCCATTCACTCGCTCGGCGTTCGATGAACTGGTTGCAGTACCAGTTGGAGTACAGCGTCTCAGCCGTATCGGTAGTCCAGCTCGGTGTATAGTTTGTGCCGCGCCAGAAGACCAGCCGGTGGGCTGCATCGTCAAACTGTACAACCACGTCCGGATGGTCGCCCACACGCCACTGCTCGTCATACTTGTTGTTATACAGCAGGTTGGTGTAATAGGCCCCGAACGGACCTGGTTCGGCCGAACCCATCGGCATCGGCGGCACGTCAAGGTCGAAATCGTAGCCAAAGTCGGGAGGTGCAGCCCTGTTTATAAACTGGCCGCTTCCTCCGCTCGGCGTAATCGAAACATCAATCGAAGCCGACGATTCGATATTGAGCCATACCACAAGGTCGTCCCCGTACATCTCATCGGCGTAACCGATGTAACAGTTCGAGAAGGGCTGGCTGTCGACAATTACGTCCGCGTCGGCGTCACCCCAGTTCTTTAAAACAATCACCGGGTTGTGAACCAGTTTGCCGCCCGTGGTGTCAAGCGTAACGCCCAAAGCTGTCGGACTACACGTAATGTTGCATTGCAATTCATAGCACCGCCTCTCGCTGTTGTAGCCGTCGTAGGTGTAGCTGCCGGAGGTAACCGATAACGCCGGAGCATCCAGCCAGGATGCCGGCACTGTATCAAGACCGGTGTCCAGCAACTGTAGTGCGTAAATGTCAGGCGTCCCCGTGTCCCACTGCGCAAAAGTCGTGCCTGCCGCATTCTTGACGGTTCTCATACATACGCCGTCAGGATAGACCGTGAAGTACTCGTCAACCCATCCGGTCATTCCGGCACTGTCACAGTTGGGCGTGTAGCGCCAGTGCACTATTGCACGGGCCGGATTTGTCTCGACTAAATATACCCTCGAGAACGGATTGACAGTGGTCTCGCAATTGCTGCGAGCTACCCGGACGGTCAGGATTTCTTCTCCGTACAACGCAGTGTACCATACGGGCAGATAACCCTGGTCACGACGGAATATGAGCTTGTCCTCGCCGTTACCCAATCGGACCATGATGTCCGGGTGCGGACCTACTCTTGCACTCGGGTCAGAATCTGCCCGGAAGTGGAACGCGCCCCTCAGCAGGGCTGCTACTAATCCACTGGTCGTTGCCGACTCTTCGGTTGACCAGGCCGTCGCGTTCTGATTGGGACTCTTGTCACGGGCCTGAACTCGATAAGTGTACTGAGTGCTCGGACTCAGGCCGGTATCTTCATACGTGGTGCTGTCCTGCCAGCCGCTGTCGTTGCCGCCGCCGGCCGTGCACTCGAACAAATATTCGACGCCGCTTACGTCCGTTGCCGTTGTAGCCGTCATCGAAATCAAGCTGCTTGAGGTGGCATAAGGCAGCGTCACCCACGTCATCGGGTCAGGAGTCGGAGGCGTAGTATCCGGCGGCGGCACGTCGGTTGTGGCACATTCCGTGCTCGACCAGGCCGTCGCATTCTGGTTCGGACTCTTATCGCGGGCCTGAACGGTATAGCAATACTGAGTGCTCGGGCTAAGGCCGGTATCCTCATAAGAAGTGCTGTCCTGCCATCCGCTGTCGTTGCCGCCGCCAGAAGTGCACTGGAAGTAGTACTCAACGCCGCTCACATCCGTGGCAGTCGAGGCAACCATCGCAATCGAAGAGGTGCCCGTCGAATATGGCAGCGTCGCCCACGTCATCGGATCCGGCGTCGGAGGCGTAGTATCCGGCACTGCATCTGTCGTCGCGCACTCTGCGCTTGACGAAGCGGTCGCGTTCTGGTTCGGACTCTTGTCACGGGCCTGAACGATGTAGCAATACTGCGTACTCGGACTTAGGCCCGTGTCCTCATAGCTGGTGCTGTCCTGCCAGCCGCTGTCGTTACCGCCGCCAGAGGTGCACTGGAAGTAATACTCGACGCCGCTTGCGTCAGTCGCCGTGGTGGCAACCATCGCTATCGAAGTAGTGCCCGTCGAATACGGCGGCGTCGCCCATGTCATCGGGTCAGGCGTGGGAGGCGTAGTGTCCGGAAGCGCATCGGTAGTAGCACACGCCGGTGGTGTTGACGCGGCCGTCGCGTTCTGGTTCGGACTCTTATCCCGTGCCTGAACGGTGTAGCAATACTGCGTCGCCGGGCTAAGGCTGGTATCTTCATAAGAAGTGCTGTCCTGCCAGCCGCTGTCGTTGCCGCCGCCAGAGGTGCACTGGAAGTAATACTCGACGCCGCTTGCGTCAGTCGCCGTGGTGGCAACCATCGCTATCGAAGTAGTGCCCGTCGAATACGGCGGCGTCGCCCATGTCATCGGGTCAGGCGTGGGAGGCGTAGTGTCCGGAAGCGCATCGGTAGTAGCACACGCCGGTGGTGTTGACGCGGCGGTCGCGTTCTGTGCCGGACTCTTATCCCGTGCCTGAACGGTGTAGCAATACTGCGTCGCCGGGCTAAGGCTGGTGTCGGTGTAGCTTGTGCTGTCCTGCCATCCGCTGTCGTTGCCGCCGCCCGAGGTACACGTGAAGTAGTATTCGACGCCGCTCTCGTCGGTCGCCGTGGTGGCAACCATCGCTATCGAAGTAGTGCCCGTCGAATACGGCGGCGTCGCCCAGGTCATCGGGTCCGGCGTCGGCGGCGTATTGTCCGGAGTGGTCGCGCTCGCCGGCGCCGAGGCCGTGCCGGTGTTGGGGATGCTGTCTCGCATCTGCACCGTATAGGTGTACTGGGTGATGGGCTGCAAGCCCGTATCGGTATAGACCGGGTCGGTGGTCCAGCCGCTGTCGTGTCCGCCGCCTGCTGTGCACGCAAAAAAGTACTCCACGGGCGGGCTGGCGTCGCTGCCGGTGGTGGCGGTCATGGTAATCTCCGTCTCGCTGATCGCCGCCGGAGGAGAGGCAAACGTCGCCGGATTCGGCGTCGGCGGCTCGGTATCAACCACGGTACTGGTACCGGAGACCACCACATCGTCGATAAAGGCATACTCATTGACCTTGTTGGCGTTCGTGCGGAACCTTATCTTGAAGCTAACGTTGTCGTCGGCGCCCGTCCCGCAAACCTTGTCCTGCAAGCCGTCGCTGTAATCGCCGTTGTTGCTCGTTTCGAGGGGATTCCAGCTTGAACCGTCATACCACTCGACATACAGATACTCACCCGAGTCAAAGCGGTTGATATCTCGGTAGTACTTAACGTGAATTGTCTCATAGCCTGCCGTGCTTAAAGCCTTTTCTATCCAGGTCGTCATGGCTGCCTCTGCGCCGTAAGTGCCTGAATAGACAGACCTTGTTGTCACGGCGGCGTCGCTGTTCTGTGTGGTCCAGCCGCCCGTGGCGAAGTCGCCGCTCTCGAAGCCGTCGCTGAACAGATCAACCGCCTCGGCCTGAGCTGTGACCAGGCCGACAAGAAAGACGGCAGCGACCAAGGTAAGTTTTACTTTGGTTAACGTCCTACAGTTCTTACACATAACGAATCTCCTAAATTGGTGTTAAGTGTTGCAAGAATCACAACTTATCCATAAGACTTGCATAGAGCTTTTCTTGCCTTCTCACCTCCTTTCGAGAGTTCGATAGACATGTGAACGGAAGTTTGCCTTTTTTATGGTAATCCCCCCGGCAGTAGCCAAACCTAAGAATTATCCCCAGCATCCGTACTTTCTCCCTGTCTTGAAGACATATACTGCCCGCGGCTGCTCCCGGCGCGAGTTACGCCATCAAAGCAAATTACGGGCACAGCCCATCGTACTTGGTCTCAAGGTGCATGCTCCCAGCATTGCTCTCTATATAAATGGCGAATACGGAAGCATCTATGTTGATTGTGAATTTGATTTTTTTTGAAGATTTTTGAGTCAGGGCCTTGCAACAAGATGCTATAGCGGATTATTCGAATGCCGGCCTGGAAAGAATCAAGTCCCTGCAGATTGTCATAACCACTTTGAAAATAAACAGTTATAGCCATCCCGGTTCTTGCTGGCTATGTGCAAGTCTGCCTCCGAGAGTAAGGACGAACCGTCCAAATTTTTTTCCGCGGCTACGCAAACTTGGGCTGCTGCACCGCACGGCCAGCCTTGCCGCCAGAAAAAAAAATGCTGCCCCACTGCGACCGCCAGCACACCAGCGCTTGAGCCTTCTGATGCCGGCAGGTTCGGGGCCGTCGCGTTTGCCCCTTCGCTCGGCAGAGACCACCCCGGGCACCAAAACGCTCCAACCCCGGACTTTAACTCTTGACAGCGAAACGAGCTATACTGATAGTGTTGTCAGTCAAATAGGGGAATCGACCATTTTCTCCGGAGATTTTGTAAGGAGACAAGCAATGAAGCGGTTTGGATATTTTCTCGCGGCAGTCACGTCGCTCACATTTGCGCCGGAGTGTTTAGGGAACCGTTCATCCCAGGACAGCACGGTGCAATTTGTACGCGAGGCCGACAGACGTTCGGGCGACGCAAATGCTCCCGTGACTTTGCAGGATTACCTGCGGCTGGCGGCTTTGAACAATGCAGGTCTCAAGGCGGCGTTCGAAGAATGGAAGGCGGCGACGGAACAGGTTCCCCAGGCCCGCTCGCTGCCGGACCCGCAATTCACATACAGCTATTTCGTAAGAGAGGTCGAAACTCGGGTGGGGCCACAAAGAAACAAGCTCGGCATAATGCAGGTTTTCCCGTGGCTCGGCGTGATTGAAGCCCGAACCGATGCAGCGGCAGCGGCGGCAAAAGCGGCCCGTGGACGATACGAAGCCAGGAAGCTGTCACTATTTTACGAGGTCAAAGACGCCTTCTACGAATACGCCTATCTGGCAAGAGCCGTCGAAATAGCGAGGGAAAATCTTGAACTGGTCAAGCATTTCGAAGAGGTCGCGCGGACGAAATACATAGCGGTTACGGCAAGTCACCCGGACGTCATCCGCGCACAGATAGAGCTGGCAAAGGTGGAGGACCAATTGAGGACCCTCGAGGATTTCAGAAAACCTATTGCAGCCCGACTGAATGCCGTCCTTAACCGACAGGGTTTTGCGATGCTCCCCTGGCCGGCCAGAGGAGAATTTCATAAGGTGGAGATTAGCCGGGACCGGATTGTGGCATTGCTCCGCGCAAGCAACCCCGAACTCCAGTCGCTGGAGCTGGAGGTGGCCGGCGCCAAAAGCAGAGTGGAGCTGGCGAAAAAGAAGTTCTATCCGAACGTCGGCGTCGGCGTTGACTGGATCCAGACCGACGATGCGCTCATGCCCGGCGCCAGAGACAGCGGCAAGGACCCGGTGATTCTCATGTTCAGCATGAATCTTCCGCTTTGGCGAAAGAGTTACAGGGCGGCCGAGCTTCAGGCAGAGGCAAACATGAGAAGGGCCAGGCAGCGAAAGACACAAACCGAAAACACCATCATTGCACACGCCGAGCGAGCGGTGTACGATTTCGACGACAGCGCACGCAAGATAAAACTGTACGGAGATATCCTTATTCCGAAAGCAGAGGAGTTGCTGAATGTATCCGAGACGGCCTACAAAGGAGGAACGTTGGATTTCCTAAGCCTGATTGACGCCCAGCGAACGTTCCTCGAATACGAGCTCAATCATGAACGGGCCGTAACCGACAATCTGCAAAGCTTGGCGGAGCTCGAAATGCTCGCCGGCACCGAACTGACGACGGTCGGCAAAGAAGCTGAGGGTCTGTGAACAGTCAATCGACCATATCTGATGAGGTCTAATTTTAAGGAAAACTGAATGAACTCACGCATACTGGTCACAGCGATTACGGTCATCCTGCTGCTGTTTCTGGCAGGCAGGACTTGCCTGGCCGCCGAAGCATCTGAGCATGAGCGCGAGGATGCAGCCGGTTTTTCACTCTATTCCCTCATCGAACCTCTGGGAATAACGACGCTCGGCTGCGTAATCTGCACATTCCTGACGGGTCTCGTGCGCCGAAAACTGGGACGAAGATTCCTCAAGGTGCACCTGGTCCTTGGCATCATATCGGTGATTCTGGGTGTCACGCATGGAACCCTTGTTCTCATCCTGCTTGGCTGAGGGATGCCGGGACGCTGACAAGAGCCCGGGGCGGGTGGGTGCACTTCATATTTGTAGGTAGGAAGGCAGGCTATTGGGCTTCTATGGTCGTGCAGGCCTTACGAGGGGGCTGGATTCCTGCTTTCGCAGGAATGACAACGGGGGAAAACGAATCGGAAAGAAACGTGGGCAATGATACGGGTAAAGAATCCACCTACAAACGCGAAGTGCACCCGGGGCAGGTGTTTGCGTGAAGTTGGGGTTGCATAAGAGCCGCCGTCGGCTATAATGTCGCGCTGAGTAATAAGCGAAGTCTTTCGGAAAGGGTTCGCTTTATTATAACTTCTTTTGGGAAAGACACTTGCAGAAGAGAGTTTTGAGCAGTTATCTGACACATCGCACACTTGGGGATTTTTCCCCGTCCATGTGTGTGATTTCTGAGGTTTGTTAAAGAAGGAGAAAGGATATGGATTTAAGTCTGAACATGCTGTCCGCAGTGGAGGGCAAGCTCGCAATAGTCGATATGATAATCATCGGAGCATATTTTGTCGTACTAATCGGGCTCGGCATATATACATCCCGCAAGATTGTCTCTTCCGAGGAGTTCATGGTTGCCGGGCGCAGAATACCGGGCTGGGCGGCGGGACTGTCGGTCATGTGCGCCTATACCAGCAGCCTTTCGTATATCGCCACGCCCGGCAAATCGTTCGGAAGCAACTGGAACCCCGTCTTGTTTGCCTACGCGATGATACCGGTTGCACTGTTTGTGACTTACTACATTATTTCCTACTACCGAAGTATAGGGTTGATTTCGGTATATGAGTTTCTTGAAAGACGTCTGGGAAGATGGGCCCGCGTGTATGCAGCAATCTCTTTTATGCTGTATATGATCGGGCGAATCGCGGCTATTCTTTTTCTTACGGCGCTGCTGTTCGGACAGTTCGCTCATGTCCTGGGCAATCCCACTCACAACATCATACTGCTGATTCTCGTTATTGGTATTATCACAATCATCTACACGCTGCTTGGAGGTATGGAAGCGGTCATCTGGGCCGATGTAATGCAGGCGGTGATTATGCTATCAGGCATCGCGATTTGCTGCGCAATACTGACCTATCAAATCGTAAAGGGTCCTGAGCCCGCCATCGCCTCGGCCTGGGAGGCCGACAAGTTCAGTCTGGGTAAATGGACGCTCAGCCTGGCGGACCAGGGCCTGGCCAACAGAACAATACTCGTGATGATTATTTTTGGCGTCACTGAAAATCTGCGAAACCTGATGGCAGACCAGAATTACGTGCAGAAATATGTGTCGTGCTCCAGTGAAAGGGAGGCAAAGAAATCCGTATGGGTTGCCACGATTATTTACGCGTGTATGACAACCGCCTTTATCTATATAGGAACCGCCCTCTGGGCCTATTATCACAACACTAAAATACTTGGGGAAGCCGGCGTTACAACGCAGGACAACGTCTTCCCCTATTACATAGCAACCGAACTGTTCACAGGTTTTAGAGGACTGCTCATAGCTGCCATTCTCGCCGCCGCAATAAGCACCATTGCCACCGCCTTTAACTGCTCGGCAACGATCTGGCTTCAGGACTTCCACAGGAAATACATCAACAAGAATGTCACCGATAAGCAGAGTATTTTCATCCTGAGACTGCTTACGGTAATCTGGGGTATCCTTGGGATGGTCTGCGCCGGACTGATGATTTATGCCAAGAGCGTTCTGGATGTGTGGTGGACGATGTCAGGGATATTCGGCGGCGGCATTCTCGGCCTGTTCCTGTTGTCGCTGTTCCGGGCGCGACTGCGATTGTGGCAGGGTATCGTGGCAATTGTAGCGAGCATTGTTACAATCTGCTGGGGAATGTTTTGCAGAGAAAGCGTTATTGCCAAACTATTGGAAACAGACGAACTATTGCCACACTGGTGGATAAGCGTTCAATTAGGCAAGTTACTGGACAAGGTTCCATATAAGTGCAGCCTTGACACGATCATTGTCGGGGCAACGGCAACCGCGGTAATGGTTGTGGTGGCCCTTATGCTTAGTGTGACCAACCGCGGCCAGGCTCTGCCGCAGCAGGCGGGGCAGGAGCGGGAGAATGCGTAAAGAATATATTGGTCGGCGTGACTTCCTGAAGGCCATGGGTATTGCTGCGTCGGCGTCGGCGCTGCCATCGTGGCTGCCGGTCCGGGCTGCGACAAAACCAAGACCCAACATCCTGCTGATTGTGGCCGACGACCTCGGCTACGGCGACCTTGGGTGCTACGGCCAGAAGAAGATTCTCACCACGAATATTGACAAGCTGGCCGAAGAAGGTATGCGGTTCACGCAGTGTTATGCCGGCTCGACCGTATGCGCACCGTCGCGCTGCAGCCTGATGACGGGGATGCACAACGGCCACAACCGAATCAGAGACAATCTGCCGCACAACATCTGGCTCAGACCGGATGATGTGACCGTTGCGGAGGTTTTGAAGCAGGCCGGCTACAAAACGGGCGGCATGGGAAAATGGGCGCTCGGCAATCCGGGCTCTTGGGGCATCCCGAGTTATCAGGGCTTTGACTATTGGTACGGCCACCTGAACCAGGACCAGGCGCATTTCTACTATCCTGATTATCTCTGGGAAGATGATAAGGTGGTGCTGCTGCAGAAAGTGGTTATCAAGGATGACGTGGGGAAATTGCAGGGCAACCGCGGCGGGAAGAACGTCTGGTATACCCACGACCTGTTCACCGAAAAAGCCGTGTCCTTTATTGAACGAAACCGTGAGGACCCATTCTTTCTTTACCTGGCGTACACGATACCGCATTTCTCCGATTACCCCAAGGATACGCCCGAGCACTACATCGTTCCGAGCGACGAGCCCTATTCGGACAAGGATTGGCCGCAGATTGCCAAAAACTACGCGGCGATGATTACGCGGATGGACCGTGACGTCGGCCGAATAATGGCGCTGCTCAAGAAACTCGGTATCGATGAAAACACCATCGTGTTTTTCACCAGCGACAATGGACCTTACAAAGGTTCGCCGATACCGATAGAGTTCTTCGACAGCAACGGCGCGCTGCGCGGCGGAAAGCGTGATGTGTATGAAGGCGGCATACGCATCCCAATGATTGTCAGGTGGCCGGGCAAGATACGCCCCGGCCATGTCAGTGAGCAGGTCTGGGCATTCTGGGATTTTCTGCCCACCGCAGCCGAACTGGCGGGTTTGCCGGCCCCCAAAGAAATTGACGGCATCTCGATGCTGTCTGCGCTTCTGGGCAAGCCGCAGAAGAGTCACGATTATCTCTATTGGGATTACGGCCACGTCCGCAAGACCTACAAGCAGGCCGTGCGCATGGGCGACTGGAAAGGCGTCCGCAACGGTGCGGGTGCCCCCATCGAACTCTATAATCTGAATCGAGATTTGGGTGAGGGCGCCGACGTCGCTTCAAAGCATCCGCAAGTCGTGGCGCAGATTGAACAAATCATGAGGACCGCCCCGGCCGACAGCGAAGACTACCCGATCGGCGGACGCAAATAGACTGACCTCGCCTCAGATGTCAGCGAATAAGCTAATCAAGTCTGAGGTAATTCTGGGAGGCACACGCGATGAAAAAGAACTTGTTCATCATTACCCTGCTGCTGCTTCTTGTCTTTAGCGTAAGCGCAAATATGGTGCAACTTGTCACCTCTCAAGAACCGTCAATGATGGGCGTCCGAAGCAGATTCATCGAGCTTGTACAGACGAACCGGCCGATGTCAAAGGAAGAAAGAGAGGCTCATGCCCAAGAGTTTGACAATCTGTATTCTCGACTGGTGCTGGCAGACGACATCGAGACTTTCAAGAAGGCCGCAGACAAAGGTCGGGATTGGCACGCGGGCGCTGCCCTATTTGGGATAATGGAGATTGCCGATCGGAACTATTCAAACTCCCCCACGGAAGAGGCACTCCGGAAAAAGGCGTTTTCCGAATTGGTGAAGCTCACCGATCATGAAAATCCACACGTGCGCGGAGCGGCGTTTTACGCCCTCGGTAAATGCAGAAGATATGAATACAAAGAAGCTGTTGCCGACCACATCCTTGATATCAAACGGAGCGGATGGAAGCACGATCCCCACGTAAGTCTTGTGTTTCCTCCCTGTTCGAAGAGCCTTGACCCGAATGAGCCGGACGGTCTGGTGACGACCGTGTACACGGCCGGCTACAGGGCGCTGCAGGAAATGCTCGAAGACAAGTCCGCCTTGGAGTACATAAAACAACGGCAAGACAGCAACAGCGAGGCAGGAGATTCGTAAGTCTGGAAACAGATAGCGACGGGCCATTGTGATTCGGAGTACAAAATGGCAGCAAAGATGCCGGCGCGGGAGCGTTTTTACACCGCACTATCAGGCGGGCTGCCGGACCGTGTTCCGACGCTGCCCAAGATATGGGTTGACCTCGGCGCGGCACTTACCGGGGTGGACCTGCGCGAAGTTGTCGAGAATTCAGAGACAGCGATGCGCGTTGTGGTCGAGGCGGCCTTATTGGTCAAAGCTGATGGGGCACGGTTATTTCACCTTCCCAACCGCCAAACAAAACTTGAAAACGGGAGTGTGGTCGAAGTTGACAAGTCCGGCGAAGTACTTGGTCCGGTCGATATGCAGGGAGGGCTTGCGACCCGCGTTCGAGATAAGAGCAGGATAAATCTCGAAGACCCCTATCAGGCTGCAATGATTCAATTCTACAAGGCCGACGAGCCGGTGATAAATACCGTCGAGGATGTCCGGCGCGTGGTGGTGCCGGATAAATCCTTCTATGAGCAAATCGGCTTCGGCACCCTGCAGCGCGAGCTGATGCAGAAAGTCGGCGATGGCATTGCCCTGTTAGGTGACTGCGGCTCGGCGACTTTAGCTTTTCACGTGTTGTGCCGCGAGCTGTCGCTGGCGCTGATGGATTTGCTGGAGAACCCCAAACTAACGCACGCGATTATGGCTAAGGGCGTCGAGCACGCAGTCGAGAAAGGCAAATTCCATATCGACTGCGGCCTGCGGATGCTCCGCCTGAATGATTCCATTGCGAACATGTCGGTGATATCGCCGCAGCACTTCCGCGAATTCATCCTGCCGCACATGAAAATGGTTTGCGATGAATTACACCATTACGAGCCGGATGTGCGTATCTACTGCCACGTCTGCGGCAACGTAATGCCGATTATGGAAGACCTCATAGCCGCCAGCCTCGATTGCGTCGGCCCGCTGGACCCGCTCGGAGGATTCACCTGCGCCCAGGCCCGTCAGGCCATCGGCGACCGAATCGCACTTATGGGCGGCGTCAACACCCTTTCCTTCATCAACTCCACGCCTCAACAACTGATCGACGAGGCGCGGATATGTATTGAAGGAGCGGGCCGAAGCGGGTATATTCTTGGCTCGGGCTGTGTCGTTCCTCGCGCTGCACGAAAGGAAAACCTGCTTGCTCTGTACGAGGCCGCCGAGCGTTTCGGGGGTGAACGGACTGAATAATCAAGACTTCAACCTTAATCTACGATGGAGGCAATGATGAAGAAAACATCGCTCGCAGCATATCTGGTAAGCCTTGTTACGGTATTCGCAGGCGGAAAGGCTGCTTGTGCAGGCCCGATGCCGACGGGCAATGAATACACCAACTCGATTGGCATGAAGCTTGTCCGCATCGAGCCCGGCGAATTTCAGATGGGCCAGATTGAGACCCCCCTGCCGTCAGAGGTTCTACCCATCTTTCGAGGCCGCGGGTTATTTGACACCCTCAACGAAGGTGACTACGACGAAAAACCGACCCATACCGTCAAAATAATCAGACCTTTGTATATAGGCGTGGTCGAGGTAACCAACTACCAGTATGAGATCTTCCGACCGGAACACAAGGACCTTCGCGGCAAGGAGGGCTTTTCCAAAGAGGATGATGAAGCCGTCACCTTTGTCAATTGGTTCGATGCTAAGGCTTTTTGCCAGTGGCTTTCCGATCAGGAGGGCCTGCCCTACCGCCTTCCAACGGAAGCCGAGTGGGAATATGCCTGCCGCGCCGGAACAACAACGAATTATTATACCGGCCCGGTTCTGCCGGATTCATTTCTGCAGGAACCAAGACCCGAAGGCGGCGGCATAGCTACGTCGTCTCTGAAGATGTGCCAGACGCAGCCCAACGCCTGGGGACTGTATAATATGCACGGCGGCCTCGAAGAGTGGTGCTACGACTGGTACGGGCCATACCGGGGCGGAACTCAGGTTGACCCCGTCGGATATGCCCACGGTGAATTCCGTGTTACCCGCGGCGGAAGTCACGGCTCCGAGGTCTATTATCTCCGCTCTGCAAACCGTCTGGGCGCCGTGCCCGAAACCAGGAACTGGGTCACGGGCTTTCGCGTGGTTATCGGCGAGCTGCCCGACACGAAACCGCTGCCGGTGACGCCCCGCCGTCATCAGCAGAATGTTGTCCCGCGTGACCGCAGTCTCGTATCCAAAGGCCCGGACCCCGAAACGCCATACTTCCGTGGGCCGCTGCGCTACGTCAACATGCCGCAAGGCTCCAACGGCCCGGTATATACCTGTCATAATCACGACCCGGCCATCGTCGAATGCCCGAACGGCGACCTGCTGTCAATCTGGTACACCTGCCACGATGAGCACGGGCGGGAACTCGCCATAGCGGCCAGCCGGCTGCGATGGGGAGCCGACGAATGGGAGGAGGCTTCACTGTTTTTCTGGGTTCCTGACCGCAATAACCACGCGCCCGCACTTTGGTTCGACGACAAGAACACGCTCTATCATTTTAGCGGCGTCTCCGCCGCCAAGAGCCGCAGCCTCTCTGCCGTCGCGATGCGAACCAGTACCGACAGCGGCGCCACATGGTCCGCTCCGAGACTGATTCTGCCGGAGTTCACAAAAGGGCACCTTCCGACCGAACCCGTCTTCAGAATGAACAATGACGCCATAGTTTTCGCCATCGACGGGCCTGACACCCTTTTCATGAGCGGCGACGAAGGTTTGACCTGGTTCAATCCCGGCGGTGACATCCCAGGCATCCATGCGGGCGTGACACAACTTTCCGACGGAACTATCTTCGCGTTCAGCAGAGGCTACGCCGTGGAAGGGAAAATGCCCATCAGCGTTTCGACCGACGGAGGAAAGAGTTTCACCTCTTACGCCAGCGAGTTCCCGACCGTCGGCGGCGGTCAGCGGCTGGCGCTGTTGAAGCTGCGAAGCGGCGAACTCTTCCTCGCCTCATTCAGCAACGAGGGCGGAAAAGGAATCCACGTCAAAGACACGACCGGAAACGAGCGCGAAATACGCGGCCTCTATGCAGCATTGTCACCTGATGACGGAAAGACCTGGCCCTACAAGCGGCTTATCACCGACGACGGCCCGGCACGGACTATCGAGTGCACCGACGGCGCCGCCATCACCATGAGCGCTCGGTGCTCCGAATACCGCGGTTATCTGTCCGCCTGTCAGAGCCTCGACGGCCTGATTAACGTCATAAGCAGCCGAAATCATTTCTCGTTTAACACGAAGTGGCTAAAGAGCCTGCCGCCTGCGCCGGTCGATGAGCCGCGAGAGGTCAAACCGCTCGTCGAAACGTTCAGCGGGCCGACCGACTTCGATAATGACAGCTGGCTGGACTACAAAGGCCCCATAGGCGGTTTCAACGGCAAGGGACAATACACCCTAAAATCGGGCTCGCATTTCAACGGAATCAACCGACACGTCGGCACCGGCTCCTTCGAGGCCGTTTTTGAAATCACCAACATTCAATATAATGCGCCCGGACCCAGAATCCCCGAGGGCGTGACTTTAGGTTTTCGCGACGCCGTGTGCGCAGCAGGCGAAACAATGTTTATCAACATCAAGCAAAATGAAATAACACTCAGAGACAAATATCCCATTGCACTGCCCGAGCCTGCGAAGTCAGCGAAGATAAAGTTCACCTACGACGACGCCACAAAACGCTGGCGGGTCTTCTACGGCCTTAACGGTGAAGAGCCCGTCAACGAGTTTCAGCGAAGCAAGGTTGACGGAATATACTTCGGCGAATCGACCAGCGAATCCAACGCCGCCTACGTGCTGATGAGCCAGGGCAGCGTCGATTTCGACTATTTCGAAATCAAAACGCCGTGACATGAAATTCCTCGGCGAATACCCAGGATAACTGACAAGAGGGGGCAACAGAGATGACGAGACGGACACAAATATCTTTGGCCGTGTTGGCCGCGTGCGCAATTGTTGTCAATATCGCAAATGCAAAGGACTTCTTCGCCAATAGTGCCACGCTGAGAAAGTCTCCACTCAAAATGCCCACTGACAAGACTTTCAGGAATTTCATCGGCATGGAGTTTGTTCGCATCCCCCGGAAGGGGTCCTGCGGAGAGCCCGGCACGTTCACGATGGGCTTCGAGGATGGTGACCTCCCTGATGAGATTCTCAGTGCTACTGAGCACGCGGGCAGGGACGTCAGGCTGTCCGTGTTCGGCAAAAAAGGCGACTATGATGAGCACCCAGCGCACAAGGTGACTATCACCAGGCCTTTCTACATCGGCGTGCGCGAGGTCACCAACAGCGAATATGAAATGTTCGACCCGCTGCACATGCACCTTCGCGGCAAACAGGGCTTTTCCATCGACGATGACGAGGCGGTTGTCTTTGTCAGTTGGAACGAGGCAAAGGCCTTTTGTGACTGGCTATCTGAAATCGATGGCCTACCCTATCGGCTGCCCACCGAGGCCGAATGGGAATACGCCTGCCGAGCGGGAACCACCACGCGTTTTTCCACCGGTGACACCATACCCGCCGAGTTCATCAAGAATCCGGATAACAGTTGGTATCCCTGTCCCGCCCGCGGCCGCGGCCGTGAGGAAGCAGTGCCGCTGCACGTGGGCAAGACGGCGCCGAATCCCTGGGGGCTTTACGACATGCACGGCAACGTCGAGGAATGGTGCAACGACTGGTATGGCCCGTACGAAGGCCAATCTCAGGTGGACCCTGTCGGCCGGGTCAACGGCGATTTCAAGGTCTCACGTGGAGGAAATCACGGCACCGTCGCTTACTACCTTCGCTCGGCCAACCGAATGGGCACCCTGCCCGAAGACAAGTCCTTTGTCATAGGCTTTCGTGTGGCAATCGGCGAAATGCCCGACGCTACCCCCCTGCTGACACTCCCGCAACCATTGTATCAGAAGAATGTCGCGCAGCAGATACCCGCGGATGTACTCAAGGGCCCGGACCCGGAGAAGCCCTATTTCCGGGGCCCGCGAAACTACGTAAAGATTCAAGAGCCCTCTTACGGTCCCCTCTTTCACCGACACAACCATGACCCCGGCATCTGTGAGTGTCCCAACGGAGACTTGCTGACGATTTGGTACACCTGTGTCTCCGAGAGAGGCCGGGAGCTTGCCATGGCCGCCAGTCGTCTTCGCCGCGGCGCCGACGAATGGGAAACCGCTTCGCCCTTCTGGGATGCGCCGGACCGTAACGACCACGCGCCGTCGCTGTGGTACGATGGCGACAGGACAATTCATCATTTCAACGGCCTATCTTCCGCGGCCACGTGGGGACCAATGGCAATTATCATGCGGACCTCGACTGACAGCGGCGCCACCTGGGGCCGCGCCCGCCTGATTATGCCCGAGCATCAAAGGCGTCACCAAGTCATCGAGTCCGTATTTCGCACCCGCGAGGGTTTCATTGTCCTGCCCTGCGATGCCTCACCCAGCAGCGGCGGCGGCACCGCCATTCATATCAGCAGGGACAACGGCCTTACCTGGACCGACCCGGGCGGCACCATCGCAGGCATCCACGCCGGCGTCACCCAGTTGAAAGATGGCCGACTTCTTGCCCTCGGACGAGGCGACACATTCGACCTGCGAATGACCAAAAACATCTCCGACAATATGGGCAAGACCTGGCAGTACAGTCCCACCGCCTTTCCACCCGTCGTCGGCGGCCAGCGACTCGTCCTGCTCCGCCTTAAAGAAGGCCCCATCTTCCTCGGTTCGTTTGCAAACGGAAAGCCGCCCGTAATGGTCACAGACTCCTCCGGCGAGAAACGTGAAATAAAAGGCTTCTTCGGAGCGTTATCTTACGACGATGGCGAAACCTGGCCCGTCATTCGCCTGATTACCGACGACGGACCGCAGCGCGAGATGAAGACAACCGACGGAAGTGTTTTTACTATGAGCAAGAACAGCGGCGAGCCCAAAGGATACTATTCGGTCTGCCAGGCGCGAAACGGCGTCATTCATTTGATCAGCAGTTGGAACCATTACGCCTTCAACCTAAAGTGGCTCCAGACCCCCCCGCCGCCCGCATCCGCTGAGTGACCTGCCGGGTACTCATCACAAAGGAGTTTCTGCTAAGCGTGCCTTGAGGTAGTCGGCTAACAGTCTCAGGTTCGCCGCGAAAGTGCCCGAGTGTATCACCCCATCGCTCGGCGCCGAGGTATCCTTGTAAACCTCAAGGGTCTCGTCCTCCCCCAACGTAAAAACATTGCCTGCCATAACGACGCGCAGGTCCTTTGCAGCGTTAACCGAAACAAGGAGTCCCGGGCCTCCGATACTGCCCGGCTGCACCCACGCCCCACGCTCATCCAGCGATGAAATTACCTCTTGGACTCTCTCGGCCAACTGTGCCTTCGACCGCGGCGGCCTCGGCCGGCTCGTGCCGGGCGTCAGCCCCTTCAGCTTGTCCGGACGTCTGAGGGTTGCCGGGTCCGCCGCCAGGACGCGCTCATATTCGGCAAGGATGTTGTCCAGCGGTTCGGCACTGGTGACGAGACTGTAATGGTTGACGACGTGTTTGTCGCTGTAAGTCACCTCGTATCCGTCGAACGGCAGACCGGTCTTCTTGGATGTGTGTCCCGCCGAGCGAGGCCCGTAAATCCGCGTACCCTTTGTCATGTAAAGCGGCCGATTGGTCTTGAGCTCATAGAACCGCGCTATCACGGGCTTGCCGTCTCGCAGCCAGGACGAGCGTTTCAGGTAATCAACCGCGCGCGGAATCGGCGCCAGGTACTTCTTCTTACCTGTCTCGCTGTACAGCAGAATCAATCCTCTCATAATGCTCACCGACTCCCGTCCGGTAACGGCGGGAGGTTCGACGCTCCGCGCCCACGCCGGGTGCATCTCGGCATCATATTGCTGCGCCCAGGCGGGCTGAGGGTCCGGCATCTGCGCAAGGATAATAAAATCGCCCGCCTTTTCCGCCGAGGCCTGGTATCGCGGTTCCTTGTAAATCCGGGCCGCTTCGAGCATCACGTCTATCATGTTGACGATGACATCGTCGTTGAACGTGTAGTGAGGGTAAAAAATCGGACCGGCCCACGTGCGAGACCAGGACTCCGCATAGTTCGCCGCCTTGACGGGAAATAAATCCGGATCAGGAAATTTCTCATAGCGCTGCGGCCAGGCGCCGTTCGGATATTGTGCCCGCATCAGACCGTCAAGTGCGTAGAGCACCGCTTCGTGAATTTCCCTGTCCTCGAAATTCAACGCCCGGTCAGCGCGCATCAGCATCCGCAATACGGCTTGGGCAGTATTGTTGTCAAGATTCGTCATATTTCTTCGCGTGTCCGAAGCTCCTTCACAACAGTCTCCGTCGCTGCAGTACCGGTATTTCTTGCGCTTGGCCGGGTCCAGCTCCGTCGTGTAATCCCAGCCCCCCGAGCACATCTGACCCTTGACCATCGCGCGGGCCGCCGAACGCGCAGCTTCCAGATACCATCTCTCGCCGGACGCCTCCCACACCTCAAGAAATGCCAGCCCCACAAGTGGAGTAGTCCCTCCCGTCGCAGAGATTTGCGTCGGACCCCTTCCACCCTTGCCCGAGCGCCCGTAGCTCAGGTCCGAGCTGTACGTGGCGTGACAACCGCCCTGGTTGGCAACCCTCGTGACAAAAAACTCCGCGGCCTTGCGCAAAGCCGCCCGCACATCCTGTTTGGAAGGACCCTGCTCACTCCGCGCCTCCACGGGCACAAACAGCAAACAGGAAAAGAGCACAATGAGAACTCTTTCATTCATTCGCATTACAAGCCTCACAGTCTTAGTCGGCAAAAAAAGACCCCGTAAGGCCCCTTTCTGTCTTACTATGGGTGTGCCGTTATTCAAACCGGAATGCAGACAGGGCTGCCCGGGCAAAGACATCCGGAATCCTAATGACCCCCCTGCCCTTGCTCCTTCGCCCCCTGACTTGCTTATTTGGTATAAAACTTGTGCAACGTTACGTGGGTGTACTTCTCGCCCGGATTTAGAATCACCGATGGAAACTGCGGCTTGTTCGGCGAATCCGGAAAGTGCTGCGTCTCCAGACAGAACCCGGTGCGGTGCTCATACACCTTGCCGCCCTTTCCGACGTTGCTGCCATCGAGGAAATTGCCGGAATAGAACTGGATGCCCGGCTCTGTTGTATGTACGTCCATAACGCGGCCGGTCGTCGGCTCATAAACCTGTGCCGCCAATGTGAGCGAAGCGTCGGTCTTGTTCAGCACAAAATTATGGTCGTAACCCAGCCCGAATTTCAACTGCTCATCATCCTGATTTATCCTGGCACCAATCGCCGTCGGCTTCAGAAAGTCCATCGGCGTGCCTTTAACGCTCGCCTTTGCCCCGGTGGGGATAAGACCCGCATCAACAGGCGTGAAGCGGTCGGCCTTGAGCATCAGCTCGTGGCCAAGGATGTCGCCTGAGCCCGCCCCGGCAAGATTGAAATAGCTGTGATGTGTCAGATTGACGGGTGTGGGTTTATCTGTCAGGGCCTCATACCAAATATTGAATTCATCGCTGTTGTTGAGCGTGTAGCCGACGATGCAGGTGAGGTTTCCCGGATAGCCCTCTTCGCCGTCCTTGCTCAAATACGAAAGCTTCACACCCACTGCGTCCGCCTGCTTAACCGGCTCTGCATCCCACACAACCTTATCAAACCCCTTGATGCCGCCGTGCAGGTGATTTTCCCCGTTGTTTGTCGCTAACTTATACTCGACCCCGTTGAGGGTGAACCTGCCCTTTCCGATGCGGTTGCCATAGCGCCCGACAATCGCTCCGAAATAAGGATGACCTTTGAGGTATTCCTCGAGCGTATCGAAACCAAGAACAACATCACCCATTTTGCCGTTCCTGTCCGGAACCTCCAGCGAAACCACAATCGCCCCGTATGTCATAATCCTGGCCCTGACGCCGTACGCATTGGTCAGCGTGTACAAATCGACCTGCCTGCCGTCCGGCATATTGCCGAATATCTCCTTCTTCACGTCCATTTTCGCTTCACCTTTCGAACATAACAAATCATTGTTGGAACCGCACTGCATATTGCACGAGCAAATCGCAATTCCCGTCGACAGCAAAACGGCCATCAATACCACTTGTTCAGCGCCTCGGTTCATTTCGGTGTCCTCCTTGCATGAGACTACTCCTGCTAACTGGATATTCACTGCAACAATCAAGAACCAATGTGCTTGATTGCCTCAAAGAATTATTCTACAGAAATTGCCGGCGATGTAAAGGGTGCTTCGTTGAAAATTTGGAGTGCTCGCGTTCATCAAGGAGGCGCTTAAACGGGAAATAAATGATCGATTCGGACTAACGCTCCCGCCGTGGCCGCCAGTCCTCTTCACGGACGCCGTGGTATGTCCTCAATAGGTACTCGAATTGCGCCTTTGACCTCGGCCCAAGCTCCAGAGTAAACTTCACCGTGTCCTTATCCACCTCTTCGTATTTCCGGCTGGTATCTATGTCCCAGTAAGTCGTCGGAAAGTTTCGCTGAATCTCTGCTTTCACGCCGAGGTCCCGAGTGTTCCGCACCTCAATCCTGAACTTTCGCACCTCATCCCATCCGGCGATATTTCGGCCCCGGTCGAACCTGTAATTCTCCGTCTTGAAGTCCATCAGCTTCGGCTCCACCACCACGTCCGCCACAGCGCCCAGATTCAACTCCACGTCCTCATCGACAGGGATATACTTGAAAGCGGATTGGCCAACATAACCCAAATGCTGCTTGTCATCGACGCCTCTATAGACTTTGAGCATTCCGCCGGGGATGGGTGTGTCGCCTAATGTGTGCTCCTCGTCATTCTTGAAACTCAGGAAACGCACAACGGAATTGCGGTACCGTTCTTGTTCATACTTATACAGGTTCACGACCGGCACCTCGCTCTTATCGAAGCTCAGCAGCCTCTTCGACCAGCCCGTCGGTATCGTCTCCGTCCCCTCGATCGTGTAAAGAAAATACTCACTCAGCCCCTCTTTCTTAATCTCCTTCATCGCAAGAATTCTCATGCCTGCGTCCTGCTTGTCCATCTGCTGGATACTTAGCTTTGCGCCGCGCGTCAACTCGCCTTTATCTTTCATTATGCGCTGCATCTCCCCCGGCCTGCCGTACGGATACTGCCGACGGGCAAGCTCGGCAATCTCATCGAGTATATGCACCTGGCCCACAATCAGCCGGGTCTGTGCGTTCTCGTAATCCTCCCCGCTGTTGTTCGTCACGCGGACGTAACCCTGTAGCCGCATCGCCTCTTCGTTCTTCGTCAGCGTACCCATATAAAACGCCCGCCAGCTTAGTCCGCTGGTCAGATACGTAATCTCCACCGGCACCTTGCCGCCCATCCTGCTTTTGATATTCCACAAACCGAGGTTTCGCACCCTCGGCGGATAGGTCAAATCGGCAATATCAATCTTGTCGGCATTGGCCTTGGGCAGCATCTCCAGACTCGTCGGGTCAATTAACGTATTCTCCCACGAAAACTGCAGCGCGTTCTCGCCCTCTTTGACCGTCAGTGCCCTGCTCTCACGAACCAGCGTCAAATCCGCAGAGTTATATATCGTAAGCTGAACCGCATCCCGCGATGGCAGCGTCACCAGATCAACCTTCGCATTGCCGACCCCCGCCATCACAGCGATTATCAGTAATATCAATGTGCGTTTCATGCGTCTGCTCCTTATTATCTGTCATTCCTGCGAAGCTTGTCCCTGCGAAAGCAGGGAGCAGGAATCCATGGTTTCAGCCCCTGCGTCACGGCCTGACGTTCCGCCGATGATAGTGCATCTCCAGGTTCTTCACCGCAGGTCCCGCTTCGCTCCGCGCAGGCAGCGTTATCTCGAACTCCAGCGTATAAGCGTCCTTTCGCTCATATTCCGCGTTTCGGCCGTCCATCGTGCATTTTTCCATGTCCCACTGACCCGGTATATGCTGAATCATCGTAAGAACCGCCGGACTATCCTTGAAGTTCTCTATCTTGGCCGTGATAAGCTCATCCGTATCGAAAAGCACCAAGTTGTCGCTCGTATTCTTTTGCAGATTGATTCGCGTGTCGCGCATCTTCTGCTGCGTCACAACGATGTCCCTGCTGTCGCCGATGTACAGCTCCATTTTCTCGCCCACCGGCACCAGCCCCGTCACGTCCTCGCCCAGAAAGATGTTGCTGCCGTGCCCGTCATCCTGAAAGATTCGCGCCTTGCCCCCCCACAGCGCATTCTCGCCGAGACTGCTCTTATCATCGTTGACTATCCGATAGCTCACCGGAATCCCCACGTTCTTGTTCTCCAGCTTCTCCGGGTCCCACGGCAGCTTCGCGGCATCGAACGTCCAGACCTTCGTAACAGGAACCTTCGCCTTCTCGAAAAACAGCATCTGCTTGGTCATCTCGTGGTCGATGCCCTGCTCGAAGGCCTTGCCGTAATCGAGCTTGACCACTGCCTTATCGAAGTCCTCGCCCGAGAAGTTCCGCAGCACCAGAAAGCTGCTCAGCCCCACGTGCGTCTCGAGCTTATCAGCCAGCGCCTTATACGTGATCAGCCGGTCTATATTAGACAGCAGATAGCTGATGCGGACCGTCTCGGCAAAGTTGCCCTTGCACGCAATCTCCCACACCAGCGCCGCCTCCCCCGGCGGATAGCTCACGTTCAGCAGGTTGACGTCCGCAGGATGGTCCAGCACCTTCAGGCGTATCGAGTCCTCGTCGATAGAGACCCCCTTCCACGAAAAGTCCACCTTGTTGAGCCCTTCCTGCAGCGTAAGCACACGCTCTTCCTCAATCAGCGTCGCCTGCGGATTATCCAGCCGAATCACCGTATCCGCCCGCTCCGGAAGCGCAACCAATTTGATCCGCGCCTGTGCAATCCCACTAACCACCAGCATCAACACAATTGTCGTTAGTGCAATTCTTCTACCGTTCATCTTTCAATCTCCTTTCAATAAATTTCCGGATTATATTCAATACTTTATCTCTTTGATCCTCATGTAAGATCTCAACCTCGTACGTTTTGCCGGCCTTTATGGTGACTTCTCCGACGTTCGGCTCGTAGTCGGCCGGACCGGGATTCGGACGTGTGCTGATGACATATCGCCCGGGCGGTATGCCGCTTATCTTGAATGTGCCATCTGCACTCAGATGCCCCGAGTACCCCCATGTGCCGATCTTGTTTCCTCCTTCCGGTTCAAGTTCAAGAGTGATCCCCCCCGCCGGCCTGTTCCCATCCCGGTCAACGACTTTGCCAAGAACGGTCCCTGTGCCGGTCATCACCAGCTTAATCCCGTCCGTGGGAATCTCGTATTGCTCCAATATCGAATTCTTAAGATACAGACCTTCCGCCCGGCACATAACGCTCATAAATCCCTTTGGCAGCAGGCATATCTCGAATCGCCCTTGGGCGTCTGTCGTCGAGCCCCTCTCTCCGGCACATGGATACCCGAGTCCATCGGGCCCCAAGACGCTTTCCGCTGACACGTGCACGCCGGCGATAGGATTCCCGGCCGTATCAACTACAACACCTTTGACGCAATGCGGCCGAGCCAGACTAATCTTGAATTGCAGAAACTCAGGCAGATCGTTGTTCCAATTCCCCTGCTCCCGCGCAGCATAGCCGTCCGCCAATACCCGTATCTCATAGTAGCCAGTAGGGATATGTGCAATCTCGCAGAAGCCCTTGTTGTCAGTATTGCCGCGCTTGATCTCTTTGTATTCTCTCTGCTGCTCCCGTCTCATCAACACTATCTCAGCATTCGTAATCGGTTTCTTAGTCTCCATGTCGAACACTTCGGCACGAATCAGGCCCATCCCGGCAAATTCCGGCGAAACCGAGCCGGGTCGCTTGTCAATGACGACGATGTTTTCCGCGACTTTCACCTGCTTCCAGACAACCGCCCCACCCCCGACATATACATCCACTCTCGGTGGGTCAACGGCTCTCCCGAAGTTTGGATGACCGGAGAACAATCTGTGGCTGCTGGGGCTGTTGTACAACCGGTCCCAGTCATTGGGATTCCATATTGTGAACGTCCAGTCGATGCGGTCTTCTTCCTCGCCAGGCTCATCACGCTTAAAGTAGTTGATCTTCGGGCCATTGTGCACGATCAGCTCGAGCCGCCTGGCCCGGATTCTCGAAAATACCTTCAGGGCCTCGTTGAACTCGTCTGTGTTCTGCCCGTGATACTCAAACTCGTACATGCTGCCAGTCCCAAATGGCGGCCCGGCCCACCAGCTTACGCGAGTAGGAAGATTTGCCATTCCCACCGAGCCGACCGGCCAGCCATGGTCCTCGATGGGCTCGTTGCCACCGACCTCAATTAGCGACAAGGCAGGCTCCACGAGCGCAAGAACCAAACCGAGAACAAGCACAAGCGTTTGCGCCTTTGCTTTTCTGTCCATATCGGTATCCCCTTGTTTGAGCTATTACTGCGTTATCGCCTCTTCACGTACGCCGTGATACGTAGTCACCGTATAGTTAAATGTCCGCTTGCTTCTCGGTTCGACCTCCAGCTTGAACCGTGCGCTGCTGACATCGTGCTTCTCAAAGGGGCTGTCGGCCTTCAAGGACCAGTACGCCGTGCCGAAGCCGCGGGTGATTTCAATCTCAACCGGCAAAGTCCGCGTGTTCATAATCTCCATCTGCCAGGTGCGTATCTCGTCCCAGCCGGCAATATTCTTCTTCCGGTCGAATCTGTAGTTGGCCGTCTTATAATCCATCAGCTTCGGCTCGACCGTAACAAGTCTCGCAGCACCTAAATTCAGCTCCACCTCCTCGTTCACCGGAATATATTTTGTGCTGGTCCCGCCCACGTACGAAAGATACCCCTCGCCGTCAGCCAGACCGTAGATTTTCACATTACCATTGGGAATCGGCGTCTTTCCGAGGTTGTGCTCCTCGTCATTGGCAAACGACACAAACCTTATCGTTTGCTGCCCGTACCGCTGCTCATCATACTTGTACAGGCTCTTAACCTCGATCTCATCCTCCTCGAACGACATCAGCCGCTTGCCCCATTTATCGGGAATCGTCTCCGTCCCTTCAATCGTATAAAGGAAATATTCGCTCAGGCCTTCCTTTTTGATTTGCTTAGGTTTCCAGCCTAGACCGACCCCATCAGCATCCTCCTCACCAAAAAACACGCCCTGGGATTCCGCTTCCCTCCAGTAGAAGGTTGACCCGGGCCGTGATTCATTCACGGGGGCAGGCCCTATGGGGCTTCCATAAGGATACTGGCGCCTGGCCAATTCTGCTATCTGGTCGAGCAGGTGGACTTTGCCGACTATGAGCCGCGTTTGCGCATCCTCATAATCCTCGCCCGTGTTATTGGCGACACGCACATACCCCTGCAGCTTCATCTTCCGCTCATCCGCCGAGAGCGTCCCCATGTAGAACGCACGCCAGGATAAGCCGCTCGTAAAATATGTTATCTCGAAAGGCACCTGGCCGCCGACCTCCGAACGGATAAGCCAGCGGCCAAGCTCTCGCAGCCTCGCTGGGAACACCAGCTGTTCAATGGTAATTTTGTCTTTCTGCTCCAGCGGCTCCAGATGTAGCGACGTCGGATCAATCAGCGTATTGGCCCACATGAACTGAAGCCAGTTCCAGCCCCGCTTCAATGTCAGGTTCCGCCGCTCCCGCACCAGGGTCAAATCCGCTGAATTATAAATCGTAATCTGAACGTTCTGGCGCCTCGGCAGCACCACCAGCTCTATCGCACTGGCCGGCGCAAACGGCGCCTTCGAAAAATCAACCTCCGCACTTGCAGCCCCCTCACCTCCTCTTGCAATCAGACCCATCCGCTCTCGGGCGCCCGCAAGCTCACTCACACCGTGCTCGTCAAACATTCTTATCGGCTTGCTTGGAGAAACGCCCTGCTCATTGTCATGTGCAACAGGCATCTCCTCACGTGGCGTCGTCGGCTCTTTCACAATCGGCGTCCCCGGCTCGCCGGGTCCCTGAAGCACAGACACCAGCAGCAGCGAGCCCATCAGCAGCACCGCAGCCGCTGCGCCGATCCACGCCGGTGCACGCAGCCAGACCGTTCTCGTTGCAGCCGGCCTTTGCACACCTTCCACTACCTTCGAAATCAACTGCTCGGAAACCTCTGCCTCTTCCCGCAGCAAGTCGAGGGCCGCAAATCTGCGACCCAGCAGCTCAAGGGCCTCCCTGCAGTCGCCGCATGCCTCCAGGTGCTGCTCGGCCTGCGCAAGCTGAGACTCTGAGGCCAGCTTGAACTGGTATTCAATTAGCTCTCGCTCGGTAAGATGAACCTTCATTCGACAACCCCCGAAACCTCAGGCAACTTCCGAGCCAGTGTCTTTAGCGCCCTGTACATCTGCGTCTTTACCGCCCCGACTGAGCAGCCCAAAACCTCCGCCACCTCCGGATAGCTGAGCTGCTGATAATATGCCAGAACCAGCGTCGCCCGCTGCCTCTCCGGCAGCATCTCAATCGCCCTTCTCACCTGCCGTCTCTGCTCAGCCCGTATCACCTGCCCCGCCGGCTCACTTCGATTATCAGCCACCGCCGCCTCGTAATCGTTGGAACAATCTGAATTGCGATTGAGCGACACTACCTTCAGTCCCCTGCTTTGCCTCCGGACGCCATCGACGGCCACGTGCGTTGCAATCCTGAAAAGCCACGACCTGAAACCATCGCCACGCAGCGTATGGGCCTTTTCATGGACGCGCTTGAACGTCTCCTGAAAAAGGTCCTCCGCCCTCTCCCTGCTGCCGGCCATCTTTGTCAAATATCCCAAAACACAGCCTCCATATCGGCGTACAAGCTCGCCAAACGCCTCCCGGTCGCCCCGGCAATGGGCTTCTAACAGGCTCTTATCCGTGTTCTCCATTGAGGCTGCTGCTCCATCTAACCGCTATAGACGCCTATCCTACCTCCGCGGTTGACAAAAAAACAAGAATTTTTCTTAAAAATAACCCCGCACTCTGCAATGCTACCGCCGTCTTTCGCCTTCGAGCCAATGTGCGCGTCGCCGAGTCCACACAAGCCCACGGCTCTCTCGCTCACTTTTGCTCAGCGTCGTCCGGCTGGGAGACTTCAGAAAAAGGCACCTCGACCTGCTTTCCCTCGACGAAAACAACGATCGTCTGCCGCTTTCGCCGCACCCGGTACACAATTCCCCGCCTTTTGAAAGGTATCACATAAACGCCGTCCCCGGCCGATAAGCCCTCGATAAACTTCGCGTGTCGAACCGCCAGCGGCGTGCTTGCCGCCGCCAATGACAACTGTTGTCCCAGTTCCTCGGCACGCTCCCGCCACGGTTTCGGAGAATTCCGCATCTCCACAAGAAAGCTTTCCATCAGGTTCCTCACCTGACGCATAGACTCGTCAATCTGCTTATCAGCCGAGCGCCTCAATCTCCTGCCCCGTTCCTTAACGCTTTCCAGCTCGCGCAAAGCATCGGCTCGTACCTGCATCGCCTCATCAAGCATCAATTCGGCGTCCATCCGCTTCTTCTCCGCGGTCTGCCGGGTCGTCTGAATTTGATTAATCAGCTCGCTGCTTCCATCGGCCTCCCTGGCCAGTTTCGCACGCGCCTCAGCGATGACCGCCTTAGGCATTCCGAGCCTCTGGGCAATAACGACGGCGTTGCTGCTGCCCGGCGTACCTATCATCACCCGGTACGTAGGCTTGAGCGTTTTCGTATCGAATTCCACCGATGCATTCTCCGCCCGAGCCGTCGTATAGGCGTATGCCTTGAGTTGGCCAAGGTGTGTCGTTGCCAGCACCTGTCCCGCCCTGCCAAGCAGCTTATTCAATATCGCCGTTGCCAGCACGGCGCCCTCGACCGGGTCCGTGCCCGCTCCAAGCTCATCGAGCAATACCAGAGTGTCCTTATTGGCCTTGCTCAATATCTGCACCACCTGCTGCATGTGCGCCGAGAACGTGCTCAGACTCTGCTCGATGCTTTGCTCGTCCCCGATATCCGCATACACCTGCCGATATACCGGCACCTGCGAATCCGCTCTTGCAGGAATGTGCATTCCACTTTGCGTCATGAGCGTCAGCAACCCTACCGTCTTGAGCATCACCGTCTTGCCGCCCGTGTTGGGGCCCGTGACCAGCAGCAGGTCGAAGTCATCGCCGAGCCGCAAATCAACCGGCACCACCTCATCCATCGCCTCGCCCACCGCGCAGCCCTTATGGGTGCTCGCCCACCGCAAGAGCAGCGGATGCCGCGCCCCGCGCAAACGCAGAAACGATTCAGCATTTATCGCAGGTGCGGCCATATCATAAGCGATGCTGAATTTCGCCTTGGCGCAGGTCAAGTCGATCAGTGCGAGTATCTTGATGCTGTCGAGAATCCTCTTTCGCTCGTTCAAAATCGCCCTTGTAAGCACCCACAATATCCGCTCCACCTCCTTCTTCTCCTCGAACACGGCGTCCTCAAGTTCATTGCTCAGCTCCACGAGAGAGTCGGGCTCAACATATAGCGTCGCCCCGGTATTGGAGCGGTCCAGCACGGTGCCTTTGAGAAGATGACGGTATCGCGTCCGTACCGCAACGACGCCTCTGCCGTGGCGCATCAGAAACTTGTCGTTCTCGATTGCTTTTTGCAGGTCCGGCGATGAAACAATAGCCTTGAACTTTCTGCGGATTTCTTTTTCGAGCCGGTCTATCTGGCCCCTTATTTCCTTCAGTTTCGCCGACGCATCGTCCCGCACCTTCCCGTCGCCGTCGATACAGCGCCCGATTTCCTCGACAATCGGCTCGAAGTCCTCCAGCCTTTGCGCCGTTGCCCGAAGGTACTTGACCCGGTCCTGCTCGAAATCATCGAAAAACTTTTTCAGCCGGCCGCTCGCTGCCAGCGTGTCGCTTATCTCCAGCAGCTCCCCCGGCTCGAAAACACTTCTCTTGGCGCCGAAGTCCGTCAGCATTCCGCGAATATCGTGAAGCCCCGCCAGCGGTATCCGCACGCCCCCCTCCAGCAGCCCCTTCAACTCCGACGTCTCCGCCATCCGCTCCCTTATCCACTCAATATCCACCGACGGATACAGCGCCTTGGCAGTCTCTCGCCCGAGCGTGCTGCTGGCAAACGAGGCCAGCATTTCCCGCACCTCGTCAAACTCCAGTACTTTGAGTGTGTGCTCATCGATTCGCCGGCGAGCCATCAAATTCTACTCCATACCAGTCGTTCAAAAACTGTTCAGGATTTTATTTTACCGAATTGGCGAGCCTTTTTTTATTACAAATTTGCCGCCTTTGGCTGCCCCGGGGCTTTCGTCAGCCATAGCCTCCAAACTCGTTGATTGCGTCGAACATGGCGAGCACATTCTCAAGGGGCGTCTCTTCGAGGATTGTGTCGTGGCTGGCCCCGGCTACATAGCCGCCGCCCGGCATCATAATCTCGAGCACTTCTCGCGTTTTGCGGCGTACGCTCTCGGGCGTGCCGTCGATTAGAACGTGATGCGAGTCGATGGCGCCGTTGAAGAGGATTTTGTCACCGAAGTGGGTCTTCAGCGTGCGCAGGTCCATCCCGCTGCAAGATGGCTGTACGGCGTGGAGGGCGTCCAGCCCGGCTTCAATCAGCGGCGGTATGAGCGGGACAAACCCGCCGCAGCAATGAAGCTGAGTCTTCAGGCCGTAGGAATGGCCGAGGTCGATGAGTCTTTTTAGGTGCGGCAGGATGAATCGCTCAAAAAGCTCGGGGCCGAGGAGGGGCCCGGTCGTGCTGCCAAAATCGTTGCCGATGAAAAATATGTCGATGGCTTCGGCGGCAGCATCGAATATGTGCTGGTTGACCGTCGCATAGTAATCGACGATGTGCTGCATGACAGCGTCAACAAGCCTCGGCGCCTCGTACATTTTTATATACAGGTTTTCCATCCCGAAAAGGTCGATGGCATCGTGCCAGAAAGGCGACCAGTCGCCGCCAAGGATGGCGTATTTTCCTTCATACGCCTGCGCCTCGGCCTTTATCTTCGAGACCTCCATCCACTGCGGGTCGGGCCAGCAATAGCCATGAACCTGCTGTATCGTGGCATTTGCCAGGGGATGGCTCATCGGCTGGCCGTAGCCGAGGCCGTGACGCTCGATGCCAAAGACCGTTCGAGAGGTCGCGCCTTTGGAGAGTGCAAACTTCGGCGCTGTGTACTCGGCAAGAACCCGCCGGAAATCGTCTCCGAACCGAAGCCGCAGACCTTCGTCGTCCAAATGCAGCTCACGCTTGGCCTTGTCCCAGAATTCCACCGAAGCGCCGCACCACGCCGGCACGCGGTCAGGCTCTTCGTGTTCAAAGGCCGTCAGCACACGCTCTCTTGACGTCATCGTCTTATTGTCTGACATGCTCTTTCTCCTGCCGGCAATCAACTTAAGTCCGGGATGTCGTACTCGCCCAACTGCAGCGGATACTTTCCGTATTCGCGTACCAACTTGACCACGTAGTCGTAATTCTCGCCCGAGATGTCACTGGGAACGGAATGGTCGGACTGGAAAATGAAGCCGCCGCCCTTTGCAGCGTTCAGTTTCGTAAGCACCACGTTTTTCAATTGATCTTTTGTCGCATTGGCCCAGGTAATGACGTTCATGTTGCCGCAGAAAGCGAGACGGTGACCTAACCTGCGGCGCAGCTCGATCACATCCAGCCCGGCTTTTGCCTCAAGCGGATTCAGGGCGTCGAGGCTGATTTCAACAAAGTCCTCAAGGATGCTGTTTACGTTCCCGCAGCCGTGGTAAATCACGGGCAGGTTATGCTTGTGGCATAATTCAATCATAGCCTTTACGCAGGGCTTGAAATATTGCCGCCAGTAATCGGGTGAAAAGAACATTGACTTCGTATATGCCACGTCGCCCCAGATTACCATGCCGTCCAGCAGACCGTCCGCGGCCTCAATCTGGGCTTTGGTGCACTCGACGTAAAAGTCCCCGATTCGTGTGATTTGCCGCCCCATTCTTTGCGGGTACATTCCGATCCAAAGCAGGGCGTTGGCCTGGCCAATCAGGCGGGTCAGGCATTCCGAACTCTCGCCGATACTGCCGAAGACCGGAAAATCCGGTCTGAGCGACTTAACGGTCTCGATCCAGGCCGGAGAGTTTCTAACGAAGCTGTCACCCACTCCGGCAATCTGGTTGTCACCGGCCGAAAAATAACGCCTCCGGTCATACGCATCATCAAATTGGAACGCTTCGAGCTTCTCGATGGTGTCGGTATCCCAGCCGACAAACTCCGGCATCGGAAATTCGAATTTCTTACGCACTACCGCCTCGTAACCGGTCCTGACCACAACCTCCTTGTCGTTCTCATTCAGTATCTCAAACGACTTGATATGCGGGTCCATATTGGGAATAGTGACAATCCAATCGAGGTCATAGTGCTTGTAGACATCAGCGTCGGCGGGCAAATCAAGCTCCTTGCGCCATCGCTGAAGGAAGCTGCCCCAGAAGAAATCGCTGATCGGGACGCGGTCGGCCTCTTCGTGACGCAGCGCCTTGTTCATCCTTTCAAGCTTTCTGAGGCAGTTTGAAGTTCTTTGCACAATCGTTTTCCCTTGCTGTGATAACCCGCTCTCTCAATCGCCTTCCGGCCCGAAAACCTGAAACTCGTAAATCATGACTTGTCGTTCTTTTCGTGAGACATTGAGCCTCAGCCGCTGCACCTTTACCGGATCGAATCTTATCGCGCCCGGCTGACCCAGTAAATCGCCCCTGGCCAGGGATTGCCACCTGCCGTCGGCATCATAGAGCAGTTCATACTGCTCCGTTCCGAAATAGTCGCCGCCGTCCCAGATAAAAGCGGCGTCGATACTGCGCGGCCTGCCAAGGTCGATTTGCAGCCAGCCTTCATTGCCGTTGCTCCTCCAGCAACTGGCGTAGTCATCGTCGAACGCCTTGTTGGCGGTTGAGTCGGCGCGGTCATTATATACGCTCGAGGAGCTTGCAGCCGCCTGATACGCCAACGACCTGGACGGCGCCTCAACAGGTTCAATCTCGCCGGCGGAACCGTCAAGCTCCAATACCGCTATAGTATCTATTTCCCGCTGATACTGCTTAGGTACAATGATATCGATAGCGTCCTTGGTTTGTTCGAACTTCATATCACCGCCTGTCAACAGCGAAGCGCTCGTGACTTTTTTATTGATCGCAGGCAGGCGGAAGGTCTCTCCGTGCCAGTTTAGGATGTGCACGTAAATGCGATTGCCCGAATGGGTAGAGGCGCACCAACTGTTGCCTTTGAAGGGCCCGCCACGAGTCGAGTATATGCTTTCCCCGTATCTTCTGAGCCAGTCGCCCAGCTGTCTGAGCAATTCAACCTGCCGTGGCTCGATTTCGCCCGTAGGCATGGGGCCCACGTTAAGAAGGAGGTTCCCATCGCCGCCGACGACCCTGACAAGCGTCTGGATGCATTCGGCAAGTGACTTCATCCGGTCGCCCGGCTTCCAGGCCCACTGCCTGCACACGGTGATGCAGGATTCCCACGGCCTGTCCTGCCGAAACTCACCGACACGCTGTTCGGGCGTTTCGTAGTCGCCCGGCAGGCCCCCACGATTGTTGATAACCACGTCGGGCTGCAGGCTTCGTATCATCTTGAACAGGTCCTCCGGGTTCCAGTCCTCTGCCTTGCCGCCCAGCCCATCGAAGAAGATTATGTCCAATTTGCCGTACTTTGTGCAAAGCTCGCGCAAATGGCCGTGCAGATATTTGATGTAACGGGTGTGATTGTCCGTTCGATAATCCGGGTGATGCCAGTCCGGCTGCGAATAATAAAAGCCAAGCTTGAGCCCTCCCTTGCGACAGGCGCCAGCGATCTCTTTGACGATGTCCCGCTTGAAAGGCGAGTTTGTGATTTCATAATCGGTCAGGCCGCTGTCGAACATACAGAAGCCATCGTGGTGTTTCGTGGTGAACACGATGTATTTCATACCCGCTGATTTGGCAATCTGAACCCACTCTGCGGCGTCAAATTCGGCCGGATAGAAGCTGCGATATAGATTGTCATAAACCTCGACGGGAATTTCCCCCGTTCCTTTTCTGCCGCGACGCTCGCCCCCTCTCGACCAGCCTATCTCGGTCCCCATCAGGCTCACCGGTCCCCAGTGCACGAATAAGCCGAATTTCATGTCGCGCCACTGCTGCATCCGCTGGGCATCGGCCTTCAGATAATCCTTGCCCTCTTGCGCATCGGCGGCGTTGACAGGTATCGCATGAAGGCCCGAAAAAAAGGCCACGGTCAATCCCGCAAGCAGCACCAGGTTTTTTGCTTTCAACATGCTTTAGCTCCTTTCGACACGTGTCACTTAGTCCGCATGGAAAACTTCTTCCATACTTGCCCACCATTCGCCCGGCGCCCTTGTTTCCAGGGGTGTCTGGCATGGCTTGCACAGTTCCCACCACTTCTGCGTGGTAGGGTCGGCGGCCATTTTGGCCATGTCGGCCTCGAAATCCGTCCCTTCATATTCGAAATAGCTGAACAGAAAGCCGTCTTTGTGATAGATGGAGTAATTGCGGATGTTGCACTGTCTTATCATGTCCAGCACCGCCGGCCAGACCGCCGCGTGCAGTCTTTTGTACTCCTCGAACTTCTCCGGCCTAACGTTGATTACCATACCGCAGCGTTTCATATCAGAAATCCTCAAGTAACACTGTGCTATTAGCCAGTCTTGAAGAGCATTATTTGGTCAATTGCTGCCGACTGTCAAGCAAGTTTATCCCTGTCGGCCCTCGTTTGCGGCTTGATTTATCGCCAATCCTGCGTAGAATCTGACAAAGATAAAGAGGTGTTCGTGTTTTGTCCAACCTGTGCGTAGGATGTTAGTTGAGAACCGACACACCGAAATCAAGTGACATTCTTCTGTCGATGCAGGAGATTGTTAAGGACTTTGGCGGAACAAGGGCGCTCGACCACGTTACCTTCGACGTGCGAGCGGGCGAGGTCCACGCGCTGATAGGCGAAAACGGCGCCGGCAAGTCAACGCTCGTGAATGTGCTGGCCGGTCGCTTTGCCGATTATGAAGGCGCCATAACCTTCGACGGTCAGCCGGTCAGAATCACCCACCCCCGACAGGGACGCCAAATGGGAATAGCCGTGATTTTCCAGGAGCTGAACGTTCTGCCTAATTTCACCGTGGCCGAGAACATAATGCTCGGCGACGAAAAAGCCGGTCGGTGGACGCGGAGAATGGACCGCTCGTCGCTGCACGCTCAAGCTGGAAAGACCATCGACCATCTCGGATTCGATCTGGACCCGGACGATTCGGTAGGCGGGCTCAGCCGGGCCAGACAGTGCATGGTTGAGATTGCCGGAGCTGTGCGCCGCAAAGTCAAACTGTTGGTATTCGATGAGCCGACCGCGTGCCTCGGCAGCGAAGATGTCGGAAAGCTTTTCGCCGTGATAAAGGACCTCAAGCGAAGGGGGCTGGGAATCGTGTACATTTCCCATCGAATCACGGAGCTGCCCGAAATCGCCGACCGTGTCACCATATTGCGGGACGCCAAAGTTGTAGGCACGAGGGACGTTGCCGAATGCAAAGTCTCGGACCTGACGCGAATGATGTTAGGGCACGACCTTGCGGAATTCTTTCCAAAAAAGACAAACCGTCCCGGTGAAGTTGTCCTCAAAGTCCAGGGTCTTACGCGCCCGGGCGTGTTCGAAGACGTATCATTCGAGCTGCGCGAAGGCGAAATCCTCGGTATTGCCGGTCTGGTGGGTTCTGGCCGAACAGAAATTGCTCGTGCAGTCTTCGGCGCCGACAAAGCCCATGGCACGGTGAGCTTTCGCGGCCGCCCAAGCAGTAGTCGTTCCCCATCCTTGTCGAAGCGCCTTGGTATCGCAATGGTCCCGGAGAATCGCAAAGTCGAAGGCAACATCACCGGCAGATGCGTCGGCGAGAACCTCAACATTACTATTTTGGACAGACTTGCCGGCGCACTCGGGTTTCAATCGCCGCGAAGGCTGACGCTTCAGGCGGAACGTATGATCGAGAGAATGCAGATAGAGCCGCCCCAACCGCAAATGAATATCCAGAGCCTCAGCGGCGGCAACCAGCAGAAAGTCATCGTCGGCCGCTGGCTGGCCGCCGAATCAAAGGTAATTATCTTCGATGAGCCTACGCAAGGCATCGATGTGGGCGCCAAGTCGCAAATGTACAGGCTGATTATGGAACTCGCCTGCAGAGGTTGTGCAATAATTCTCATCTCTTCCGAGCTGGTCGAGATAACCAGGCTGGCCGACCGCATCATAGTCATTCGGACCGGCCGGGTCGTTCGCGAAATGTCGGGACCCGGAACCGACGAGGAGGACCTGCTCGCCGAGTGTGTTGGAAAAGGTGCATTTAAATGAGAAACGAGCATAAGAAGTCTGCCCTCCCCACCGGCTGGCGCGGCCCTTCCTTCCGCAGGATGCAGCAGGCATCCATACTCGTCCTTTTGGTGCTCCTGTGTGCCGTTGCTTCTTTTAACACGCCCACATTTATGACCTGGCTGAATCTGGTGGATAACCTTTTCACCAGCGCCGCGCCGATAGCTGTGATCGCTTTGGGCATGACCTTCGTGATGATTGCAGGCGGCTTCGACCTTTCCGTAGCTTCCACGACCGCTGTTTGCACCGTGGTTCTCGTATTGGTAATGAATGCTCTGGGCTCGTGTGATGCACCGGGGGCGATCATCGGCGCCATCCTGCTTACCGCACTGGTCGGCACGGCGCTCGGGACGGTCAACGGCTTTCTTATCGCATACGTCGGAGTCAACCCGTTTGTGGTGACGCTGAGCACAATGCTTGTCTTCCGCGGGCTGGCCCTTATTCTCACGGGCGGCGGCCAGTCACTGCAGGTCGCCGACATCGCCCTGCGCAATCGGTTCACCTGGTTCTACGACACGCAGCTTCCGTTCTTCGGGCATAACCATCAGATATCTATGCCCATCATCATCTTTCTTGTCTTGTTTGCTGTCGGTATTTATCTGCTGAAATTCACGCGTTTTGGTCATTACATTTATGCCGTCGGGGGCAACGAGGAGGCCGCCTGGCTGGCCGGCGTCAACACACGCCTGATCAAGGCGTCCAGTTATGCACTCTGCGGCTTCACCTGTGCTGTCGCGGCGGTCATCTTTTTGGCAATGACCGCCACCGCCCAGCCCGAAGCCCACATGGGAAGGGAACTGACCGTAATCGCAAGCGTTATCGTCGGCGGCACGCCCCTGGGAGGCGGCAGCGGCGGTCTGGTCCTGACTCTGATGGGACTGATGCTGCTGCGGGTGATTGAGAACCTCTTGACCCAGTTCAACATTAGTGATGCCTACCGCCCGGTTGTTACGGGCCTGATTATTGTTATCGTCGTGACAATCGACGTGTCAGCCAGACGCCGCGGCAGAACATAGTCATGTGAGAAAAACTATCACCGAGACGACACAGATTCAACTTGAAGCCTCTATCAGCTTTACCATTTCATCTTTTGCCCGCTCAAGCTGAATATCCCTGCCCCGAGCAAGCCGGACGTCAAAAGGCACCTTGATATCGGGTTCCACGCCAACACCTTCCAAACGCTTTCCATCGACCGTTATCATGCCCGCACAGTAATAAAGTATGGAGTCTTCAGAAATGCGTTTCCATCTTCCCGCACTTACATAACCGGCTGTGCGCTCGCCCAGTAGAATGCCGCGACCTGTTTTCTTAAAATAATACGCCAGCAGCTCCTTGCCACTTCGAGACCCGCCATTGATTAAAACAATTACCGGCCTATTGAATGCAACTTTGGACGTCAACGAACGATTTCGCTCTATTTGCCTACTAATCATCGTTTCCAGGCCGTTTCGCAAAAAAGGATCAATGTATTCAACAGGCGGACCGCCACCGAACCCATCTCGAATGTCAACAATAAATCCTTCCGAATCACATGCCAAGCCGAAACCCTTAGCCAATACACTTCGCATTTTCCAGCCGCCAAGCCAGCATAAAGGCATATAAGCAAAGCGATGACCCTTAAATTCAATGACTTTTGTTCGGGCGTATGCGTCATTTTCGAACAGGTCCTTTTCTTCTTTGTCAACAGGAGTAATTTTTAGCAAGTAACGTGCAGATACAGAAGGGCCGCGATGGAGAACAAGTTCCAATTCCTGGTCAGCTTTGGTTTGAAATGAGCGAACAGGATGAAATTTTTGCCCATTTACTTCCAGCAATAAATCTCCAAGAACAATACCAGCTTTCTCAGCTGGGGACGAAGCAAGAACCTTATTGACATAGAAATGGCCATCTATTTCCTTTGTCACCACTCCGATTCCAGTTCTATGTGGCTTAGCTTTTGACGAATAGAGGCCGGGCCTCGACTTCTCCAGCACTGAAGTATCAGACGTACCATAAGCAGCCAATCTTTGACTAATCAGCGCTGCTTGTAACGTATAATAGTCGGGCTCCCATTTAGTGAAGTAGCGAGTATGCGACGTTTTCAACTCCGACAGCATTTGGTTGACTACGATGGCGAATGATTCATGGTCTTTGGCGGCTAAGGCCTTTGATTTATAGCGCTTCCGTGCTTCTTCCCAATCCACGCCATTGAAATTAGGGTCCCAGAAATCATCATTGACGAAATTCCATATTTTGTCAAAATGCCCGTTTGGGTCATACCGTTCTTCAGTCTGCACCTCGTTGCATTTAGCTGTATCCTGAAATCCATAAACCGAGGAACAGATAATCCAGTCCGACATGGCCAAAACAGCAAGCAGCATCGCGGTTCTCACGTCTTGAAGGCCGGCAAAGAAAGCACTGAGTTTTTTCATGTTCTTCCACCTCTGAGAAAACTATCTTATAATGTTCTCCCAGTTTACAGCCTTGTTGTTTATCGCAACCTTGCGCATTCTACAAAGGAATCCAGACAGGATAAAGGATAAACGAATAATGAAGTCAAATAGAATGATAAAGCTGTTCTCGATAGTAGTGTTGGCAACTGTCCTCACTGCTGCAATGACCGGTTGTGGCCGGAAAGGGCCGCGCAAACCACAAATAGGCTTTCTTATTACGCTCGACCACCCATACTGGCAGAACATGCGCTTAGGCGCAGAAGATGAAGGGCGAAAGCTCGGCGTCGAAGTCACCGTACTGAACGCCAGAGAGGACCCCGTCCTGCAGATTGAACAGATAAAGCAGATGATCGCCCGGCGAGCCGACATCGTCTGCCTGGCGCCGATGAAGAGAGAGCCTTTGGTGCGGGGGGTCCAGATGCTAAACGACGCCAATGTCCCGGTTATCATCGTCAACCGCGAGATTGGCCGGGGCTGCAAATACGTCTGCTTCGTGGGCACCGATACCTATTCAGGCGCCTTAACTTCTGCCAGAATACTGGCAGAGACAATGGGCGGCAAAGGCCAGGTGGCCGAGTTTCACCAGCACCTCGGAACCGGACCCGAAATCGCACGCAGCAAGGCCCTTCGTGACGTGCTGAAAGATTATCCCGACATAAAGATAGTCGCCCGCATTCCTCACCAGGGCGAGCGTGACGTCGTGAAGACCGAGATGCAGACGCTTCTTCAGAAATTCCCTGATCTCACCGGGGTTTACGCCCACGGCGACAACTTCGCCATAGCAGCCGGCCAGGTCTGCCATAAGGCCGGGCGACCCGACGTCAGGGTTGTCGGGATGGGCGGCAGCCAGGAAGCCATCGAGGCCATAAAGCAGGGTTTGCTCACAGGAACCAGTTTCCAGCAGCCGGAACAGGAGGGCCGCAGGGCCGTGCAGTTGGCCGTCAAATATCTCAACGGCGAGAAACTCGAAAAATCGTATCCGATTGAATGCCCCCCCATAACCAAAGAGAACGCGCACCTGTTCAAGGGCCAGTTCTGATTTCGCCGCTGCCGAACGTTCAGCCGCCGGAAGCACCCTCAAATGAGTATTCCGGCTATGGTCGCGGTCATAAAGGCCGCAAGCGAACCGCCGATCATTGCGCGAAAGCCCAGCTTTGCAAAGTCCTTCCGCCGTGTCGGGACCAGAGAGCCATATCCGCCGATTTGAATGGCTATCGAGCCGAAGTTGGCAAACCCGCACAAGGCGTAAGTGGCGATGGTGAACGACCTTTCCGTAATCGCATCCTTGTATTTGACCAGGTCGAGATATGCCAGAAACTCGTTCAGCACCACCTTTTTGCCGAGCAGCATGCCGACAGTGGTTGCGTCCTTCCACTCTATCCCCATGACCCAGGCAAGGGGGGCGGCAAGCCAGCCGAGCATTCTCTCGAGTGTCAAAGGCTCACCGGCAACCCCCGGCAGCAGCGACAGCAGCCAGTTCAGCAGCGCTACGAAGGCTATAAAGCAGATGAGCATAGCCGCGATGTTAAGGGCGAGTTTACCTCCTTCGGAGGCGCCCCGGCAGGCGGCATCGAGAACGTTTGCGTCCTCTTTCGGAATCTGCACCTTGACGACGCCCTTTGTGAGAGATTCATCGGCTTCGGGAATCATTATTTTGGCGATTACCAGGGCAGCGGGGGCCGAGATAATTGACGCCGTGAGCAAATGCCCCGCATCGGCGCCGAAACTTGCATACGTGGCCAGCAGGGCGCCGGAGATGGTGGCCATGCCGCCGGTCATCATGGCCATCAGCTCGGAGCGCGTCATGGTCTTCATATAAGGCTTGATAACGAGCGGGGCCTCGGCCATACCGAGGAAGACGTTGGCTGCCGTGGCCAGCGACTCGGACCCCGAGACGTCCATCACATAGACCATGATTTTGGCCATGAATTCGACGACTTTTTGCAGTATGCCGAGGTGAAAGAGTACAGCCATCAGCGAAGATACGAAGATTATGGTCGGAAGCACGGAAAACGCAAAGACGGGCGCACTGAGGTCGGTGCCGAGCACAAGTTCTTTTCCGAAAACGAATTGTGCCCCTTGATTCGAGAATTCGACCACCTGCGTTACCAGCGTTCGGGCGTAAGAAAACATGAATCTGCCGGGGGCGGTCCAGAGAATGATGGCCGCCAGTATGAATTGAAGGGCTACGCCGCTCAGAATAAGGCGGGCATTCATGCGTTTTCGCTTGGCCGACAGCAGCCAGGCCAGAAACATCATAATCACCAGGCCGAATAAGCTAATGACGCGTTCCAAGACCGAATCCTTCAATCTCACAAGCGGTATTTCATCCCTTGCGCAACATAACAGGCCGTCACGGTGATTGTCAAATCTATTTCAAGCTCCTCTTTTCCCACCTGAATAGGGGTATTTCGCGGTCGCGCGGGTGCGGGCGGCCAGCAGCTTGACGGGCTGACTTGACTTTTCAGTCCGTCGGCCAAATAGGCGTATTGATACGTTAAATGCCGTTACCGGGCGTCATTGCAGTGCCTATTAGGGGTAGAAGCTCAGTACAGAGCAGTTTAGAAGGGGTATTGAAATAAAAGGAAAGGAGTATTGCCATGTTGACGCTGAAATGCAAAAAACATGCCGTAATTACCATCGTCGCGGCCATTTTGACCGCAATTCTGTTGATTGAGCCTGTTCTTGCAAAAAGCGCCAAGAGCAGCAGCCCCGGAAGCAGTTCAAAGAGCAGCAGCTCCGGAAGCAACTCTAAAAGCAGCAGTTCTAAGAGCAGTTCACCCAGCAGTAGCTCACAAAGCAGTTCAAGAAGCAGCAGTGCCAGCAGCAGCGGCTCTCGGAGCAGTGGAAGCTCCGCCAGTCGGTCTTCCAGCTCGTCACGAGCCTCCAGCTCTCAGACGACAAGCCGGAGTTCGTCAGCTTCGAGCCGCAGCAGTTCAAGCAGCAGCCGGTCGAGTTCTGCCCGGACAAGCAGGCCCGCTGCCAGTGCTCAGGTAAGCAAACCGACGCCGAGCAGCTCTTCCAGCCGCAGTTCACAGGTTGTTGCCGGCACGGCCAGGTCTTCAAGCAGACCCTCGAACGTACAACGGACCGTAGAAGTATATTCCAGCACAGCAGGAAGATCCACCCCGAGTTCGAGTGCTGGCGTAAGCTCCGTGAAAAGCTCTCGCATCGCCAGTCCGATAGTCAGGACCAGCAGTTCAGCAACAACCAGCCAAGGCAGCAAGAGCGTTATCGTGGGGAGCATCGGCGCCGCCAAGAGCAGTCCGGCAACTGCCCAGAAATCAACGTCTGCCGGCGGTCAGTCCGGTCAAAATGCCGGGAGCAGTCGCGCCAGCATCGGCCGGACAATCAAGGCTGAAAAAAATGTTACTGTGGCTGTTAACAAGGGGCCCTCGAATGAGTCAAAATCGCAGTCTGGAAATGGCGGCCGCAAAGACAGTGGCGGCACAATCGTGAGCAATGCCGGGTCTATCCTCCGACAGCCTGCCGCCACCGCTGAAAGTACCCGCAGCAGCACAACTGAAACGGTCAGCACCGAGAAAAAGACACGGGCAGTCGGCAAGACGAGTTCGACCGGCCCAGCCAATGCGCAAGCTAACAGAGACGTAAAGAGCAGCCGTTCCAATATAGGCCAAACGATAAAGGCGGAGAACAAAACGCCTGGCGCCTCGAGAGTGAAAGTTGTCCGCGCCAGTAAGTCGGTCGCCGAACAGGCCAGAGTGAAGACTAATACCCGCAGCCAGGCGGCAAAGAAGTCCGAATCAAGAGATAGTCAGCCCAATGACCGAGTCACCACAAGCCGAAACACCCGAGGCGATAACGCCAAAGTTGAAGTAAAGTCCTTCAGACCTGCGGAAAAGAAGCCCACCGGCACGGACGCCGCCGGTGCGACTGCTTCACGAAAGGCTGCCAATATGAAAGCCGAACGTTCGGGCAAGTCTGCGTCAATTGGGGACCGAATTGACAAGAGGGACGGAACAAGCCGCCAAGGCCGCGAAACAACCGGCTTGGTGAGGCTCGGGGCGCAGAATGACACGACCTTGCGAACTCGCAGCACGACCGACCTTCAAACCAATAAAGAAAGCATTTCCATTAACGGGATTCGTGAGAAAACCCTTCGGGTCCGGCGGGAAAGCAGACAAATTGTCAATGAAACACAGCCGGTCATTGCGCAAACCAGAGACGTTATCTCCTCTCGGCGATATCGGCTTCGAAGCCCCGAGTACTCTTCCACTCGGAGGTACCGGGAAGTTACCGACGCCGTCGAGCACGTTAGTCGACACGAGCATGTCTATGTGGATCGATACCATCAGACGCACTGCAGAAGCGTCCGACCGTCCTTCTATTTTGGCTTGTACTACAACTGGGGACCCTACCGGACGTGCAGGTATTTTTACCCTTACTACCACCGCCGCTATGTTTTTGTGAGCCTCGGCGGATACTGGCCGATCGGATGCACATACCGGCGATACTACTGGTACGGATACCACCCATACTACTGGTATGGTTACTACCCGATTGCCTACGAGACGGGCGGCGATAATTATAACTACTACACGTACAATTATTACGACGACGTCTCGACAGGCAACGGGTCCTACGATGATGTCGCCTATGTCGACCATACCACCTTCGCGGATGTCCGTGAAAGGCTGGCAGAACAACAACCTGAAGAGCCTGCCGAAGAAACGCTGGCGGACCGCTACTTTGATGACGCGGTCAAGGCCTTCGAAATCGGCGGTTACACAACGGCGGCGGAATTGTTTGCAAAGGCCATCGCGGTTGCTCCCGATGACACCATTCTTCCCTTTGCGTACGCTCAGGCCCTTTTTGCGAACGAACAATATATCGAAGCCGCAGAGGTCCTCAGAACGGCGCTGGCGAAGGTGACTCCGGAAAAGGAGGGCGTCTTCTATCCTCGTGGGCTCTACACGGACGAAGACGTGCTATATGAGCAAATCAATGACCTCATTCAAAAGGCGGAACTCTACGGTTTCGACGGCGACCTGCAGCTCTTGTTGGGCTATCACATGCTCGGCATCGGAGAAATCGACGCGGCCATCGAGTCGCTTCGCCTGGCCAATCAGGATTTCATCAACGCACCTTCAGCAGCGGTATTACTGAGCCTTGCTGAGAAACTGAGCGCTGAGCAGGGCAATTCCACCAACTGATGAGCATCGATAAGGCGATGAGAAGGCAACACTTGACAATCCTGATGGCTCCGCTGGCTTTGACCTTGGCTTTAACGCCGGCTGTTGAGGCGGGCGATTGGCTGGCGTACCCCATCTACTCGTCAACCGACGAGCAACTGGCCCCCGATATTCATGGAACCGTTGTGGTTTGGCAGCAGCTCGTTCAAGGCGACTATGACATCTACGGCGCCGACATCACGGACCCTTTCAATCCCCTGGTCTTTGTAATTGCCGAGTTTCCCGATAACCAGCAGGCGCCTTGTGTTTACCAGAACACCGTGGCCTGGCAGGACTATGTGGAGACCGACTGGGACATTTATGCGGCAGATATAAACGACACGACTGCGGTGGAGGTTTTTACCGTTTCTTCGGTCCCTTATAATGACGAATTGATGCCGGCCATACACGGCAACATTGTCGTCTGGCAGGATGGTTCCGCCGCCGATTTTGATGTCTACGGCGCCGACATAACAGACCCGTACAACCCCCAGGAGTTTCTCGTTGCCGGCTACAACTATAACCAGCAGAGCCCGGCCATTTACAGAACAAACGTTATCTGGCAGGACGACTACTTCGAAGACTGTGACCTTTTCGGCGCAGATACCTGGCTCAGAAACAAGCCCGCCGAGTTCGACGTTTCGTTCGTCCACGGCGACCAAAAGACGCCGGCAATCTCAGGCGCCATAGTGGTCTGGCAGGATAACTTCTACGGCGACTGGGATATTTATGCCGTCGATATTACTGACCCCGACCTGAGTGAGGCGGCTGTCTGCTATAACGATGCCTCTCAGGAAAATCCTGACGTCGACGGCAATATAGTCGTTTGGCAGGACGACCGTAACGGCAACTGGGACATATTCGGCTACAACCTTACCACCGCTCAGGAGTTTCAGATAACCGATCACCCGGCGGACCAGACCAGCCCAGCCATCAGCGGAAATATCGTTGTCTGGCAGGACAACAGATCCGGCAACTGGAACATATACGCCGCAGAGCTTCAAGGACCTGAAGTTGCACGATGCGCGTCCCGGCCCCCGGGCGATGTTAACCGTGACTGCAAAGTGGATTTCACCGACTTCGCCCTGACCGCAGGACGCTGGCTGGACTGCGGCCTCGAGCCGGCGCAGGCGTGCCGGCAGTGAGCAAAATTCATGGAAAGCACTTGTTGGGTCTTGAAGGAGATATAAAATGGGCAGAGTATCTGTGACGGCCTTGGCGATGCTGGCTGGAACGTTCGGTTTGGTATTCATCTGTGGCTGCGCCAGCGACGCCCAAACAGGATCGGCGCTTGGCGCATTGGCCGGCGCCGGCGTTGGGCAGTTGGCTGGCGGCGACACCAAAGCAACCCTTATTGGGGCCGCTGTCGGGGGCGCGGCCGGCTATATGATGGGCAACGAGAGCGACAAGACAAAGGCCGAGATGGAACGAGGCCGGCTTCACCGCCGGATGAATAACGTCGCCGTGAAGGTGACAAACAGCAACGGTTCTGTCGTACAGGTACCGCTGAGAAAATATGGCGTTGGGTATGTAGGCACGCGGGGCGAGTATTATCCGACCCTGCCCACCCAGGACCAGCTCAGGCCTGTGTACGGCTTTTAGTGCCGCGGCGGCGACCAGTTGGGCCGGATTGTAGCGACTTTGGCGGTTCTGTTAAGCGTACTGTTTTTGCCAAGTTAATTATTGAAGAGCCGGGGATTTTTAAGTAGAATCCTTGTGACTTTGGCACTGAGTTGGTGCCTTTAATAAGGGGCGGAAGCAGCGGCCCGATCTGAGGATTGGTCCGTCGCAGGAGCGGGAGATGTGATATTAGGAAGACGAGGCTTGGTGTGGACAGGCGGCTGCGAAAGGCACTAAAAGGACTGATGGATCCCGACCTGGAACGCCGTCGACGGGCAATGGAGTCCTTCGTCAGGACCACGTTTGAAAAGTTCATAAGATGTTTATATCGCTATTTGGGCAACGAAGTTGAGTGTGAGGACGTGCTCGAAAACGTGTATGCGGATATATGGGAAGACCCCGGCCGCCTGCGCAATGTTGCAAATGAGAAAGAGCTGGTCCGAACCGTGTACCTCTACTACATGCGCACTCGACTCCGCGAGGTTTACCGCAGACTGAACCGCAACCTGCACCTCTCGCAGGAAAGCTTGCAGATGCTCGTTGCACCCGATCTGGGAGTGCTCGACAGCATGGCCGAAGATGAACAACGCCAAACGGTCAGGCGAATGTTGGGCACACTTCAGGCGCGGGAGCGAAGGGCAATAGAGCTGTGGATGGAAGGTATGTCCATGCGGGCAATCGCCAACGAGCTCAAAACCACGGTCGGAGCGGTCAAAATGCTCAAATTTCGTACCTTGATGAAGCTTAAGAAGGAATTTAGCAGTCTTGATATGGAAGATTGAAGAGTTTAGCTTTTTTCGCAAAGGAGCTGGAAAACAATGGCTGACACAAATAGAACAATTCAGGAATTGCTGGTCGATTATGCCGGCGCCTTGCGCGATGGCTCTATACCTGTTTTTCTGCAGTCTCTTTCTCGTGACGAAGGGCACAAGATATCCTCTTCGCGTGAGTTTTGGGATTCAACGGAAATTGTTCGGGCACTCAACAGCGTTGGTTTCGCCGAAAAGGCCGTTACCCCGAATGTGAGCCTGTTCATATCACGGGTTGATGCAGAAATCGCTTCGCGACTAAAAAGGGCCAGGGCGCCGATGCACGGCAGACGCCGTGCCGATGTGAGGTCAGTTAATAAAGCACGAAGGACCGAGTAACCAATATGATTCTGGACTGCTACCAGTGCTCGTCCTGCTATTTTGAGGACAAGGAAGCCTCTACACGAATAGATCCTGTAACAATCTCACCCGCCCAGCCCAAGACCGTCTTTCAGAACGTTCTGCTGGTGTTCGTCTGCATCGAGCTTTATGACACCCGGCAGGAGCTCGAAGAAGCCGCCGAAGAATTCGCGTCACTGTCGGACCTTATAGGAAAAAGGCCGATTGTGCTCTGTCCGAACGTGCATCTGTCGATTGACAAGGCGCCTGAAAAGCAGGCGGCCTACCTCATTGCCGAACTCGAGAAGATGCTATATGCCGGCGGCTTTGATGTGTACTGCCTATCCTTCGGCCACCATAAACGCTATGGTATGGAGTGCAACGGTAATGTAGGCAGCATTGTCGGCAGACGCTTCTATGGCTCAAAAGAAAAGCAGTTTCTCAGGCTCCTGACCCGCCTCGGCATTTGTCCGCCCGAATCCCGCCCCGAGGATATGCCCGCGTGGGCTCACGTCCTCACCGAGGGGCCGCTGCTCAAGGTTCTGGCAAGCCGAAGCAGAACATACGATGTCGCCAAGGCGATGCTTCGAGACCAGCTTGATGCGACCGGTGAGAGCGAATTGTGGACGTGCATGCTTTTTGAGGGCGAGAGGCAGCCGGTGGAGGATTACGTCAGTACGCTGCACCAGATAATAAAGAACTACACCGATGTCAGGGTGCACAGGGCGCTCAATCTGAGCGTGAAAGGGTTTTCCAATGAAGCCAGATCCCTATTTCGCAAGTACCCCGAGGCAATCGAGGCAGGCAGGTTGAGGATTTATAACAGCAAAGTGTCGGACCTGGAGTTTCTCTTGTCAAAAACGGCGGTCTTGCTTGCCTTTCCACACATACCCAGAAAGGCCGGGTCGCACGCGGGGGAGATTTCGTTCGGAATCTACTGCAAGGACGAGGATTTCGCGAAGAACCTGATTCAGTGGTACAGGACTTTTCTCGTGGATCCACGTTTCGGCTGGATCCGAACGGAAGCGGAACTGAACGCCACGATAAGCGAGCTGGAAGAAGAGACGTTCCGTGACAAGTCGGAATAGACTTTTAGAATTGTCGCCCGGACCCGCTGTGGTCTTGATAGTATGTAGAATCCGACAGGACCAGAATTATGCACATGGCCTTATCTGTTTTTGTGGTGGTAGGCTACGCCGCTCTGCTTACGTTCGTAGCGATCCGGGCGCGGGCGGCTCATGAATTCGCGGAGTTCTCGCTGGCCAAGAGGGCGCTTCCACTGGCGCTGGTATTTGGCAGTCTTTGCGCTACTTACGTCGGGCCTGGTTTTTCAATAGGATTCGTCGGCAAGGGGTTCAAGGGCGGCTTCCTCTTTCTTGGTATAGGCCTTGCCTATTCGGTCCAGAACATCCTGGTCGGCCTGCTCGTTGCGCCCAGGCTCAGGAGCCTGAAAGGCTGTCACACGCTGGGGGACGCGATAGGCCAGAAATATGACCGCAAATGCCAGGTCATTGCTGGCATCATTTCCTTTGCTGTATGCACGTTTTTCGCCGCGGTCATGGCACACGCTGCGGGAGTCGTTTTGAACGATCTCTTTAATCTGGACAAATTCTGGTCCGCCGTGATCGTGGTGGGCGTAACCGCGCTATACACGACATCGGGTGGCTTGCAGGCCAGCGTTATAACAGACGCCCTGCAGTTCAGTGCCTTTGCGATATTACTGCCTCTGGCCCTGTTGTTGGCTTTTGTTTTCCACCTCGGAGGCGATGCGACGACATTTGTGAGAGAGGCCTCCACGGCCACGAGGCAGGGCTTGAGCTCAATCTCGGGAATTGAGATAGTCGGCCTGCTGGCGGCTTTCCTGCTCGGAGAAACACTAATTCCACCTTATGCGAACCGCGCCCTGGCTTCGAAGACAACACGCGTGTCACGAAACAGCTTCGTGTTAGCGGGCGTTTTCAGTGCGATTTGGTTCATGATTGTGATATCGCTCGGTATTGTTGCCCGCGGTATCCTCCCCGTGGGCACCAAGGAAGAGTACGTCCTCCTGGACCTGTTCAAGACGACAATGCCTGCCGAGGGTTACGCGCTCCTGTTGGTGGTCCTCATATCGATAGTTATGTCGAGTCTCGATTCACTGCTGAACGCGGGGGCCGTTGCATTTACAGAGGATATCGTAAAGCCCGTAGTGAAACTGTCCGACCAAAATGCCCTGAACGTGGGGCGCTGGGCAACCGCTGCCATCGCTGTTATTGCCGCAGCGAGCACACCTGCGGTTCCGAGCATCATTGACGGATTGCTTATTTGCTATACGGTCTGGGCCTCGGCGGTGCTTCCGGCGCTGATAATCGGCTTGTGGGTGAAACACCCGCGGCCCCTTGCTGGAATACTTTCGATGGGCGTAGGTACGCTGGTGGCTGTGGGAGCAATAGCAATCGTACGCATGTTTACCCCGGTAATAATCGTCCCTGCCCTCGGAGCAAGTCTGCTGGCTTATGCCATTGGACACTGGGCCGGCCGAGCAAATGATGGGACCTGATAAATGGAAACTATCGCTGTAGTCATTGTGGGAATCACTGTTTCCCTGACCGTTGCCAGTGGTGTCTGGGTTGCCATTGCGCTGGTGCGGGTTGTTTCGCGTCCTCCGACGCAGTCAGCCCGGACAAGAAGCCCTGAAGAGTAAGCACAAGCACCTTTGTCGAAACCGCCGTTTACTCCCCCAGATGGCCAAGAACCTATTTGCCGACTCACCGCAGCCCGTTCATGGGCAAATAAAAGTCCCCCGGCCCACACGATTCCAGCTACCTCTTCGAATCCTTCAGCAACCTTATGCACCTCGGAGCGAAGCGAAGATCCGCCGAAGCCTCGTGCGAAGGCGGACCCGCACAATCGTAAATCGTAAATTGTAAATGGTAAATCACCCTGGTCCTGGGAACGGCCTGTCCTCCGTCTTGTCGGCCGGAGGGGGATTTGGTTGTTTTGGGAATTGGGTTTGATCCGGCTTCGCCGTGGCAAGAGGGCTCCGCCGCGACAAGTTGGGTTTGTTTGGGTTTGTTCTGCTGGAGGGTGAAGGTGGTTTCATTTGCATAACCCTTTGCGAGAAGGGAGGTTGCGTTGATTTTTTGGGTTTTGGGAAATTGGGTTCGTTTTGGGTTCGTTTGGGTTCGTTTTGGCTTTGGGAGGGCCTGACGAGCGAAAAATTGGGTTTGCTTTGGGTTCGTTTGGGTTCGTTTTTGGGTGCTGCCGGAGGGCCATATTTTGCGTAATCCTTTGTGAGGACAGGGTTTGCGGCGATTTTGGGTGTTTTGGAAATTGGGTTCGTTTGTACAAAAAAGGGTGAATTTGTAGAGGATTCTCGACACTTGTCGAGTGCCTTATAGGCACGTAAGTAGCTGGATTCTCGATTCTTGATGCTCGATTCTTGCGTATATGGTGTTGGGTTGGCAAGATGGGCAATCCCAGTGAGATAGGTGCGATGAGATAGCTAACGCATCTCATGGGGTAAAGAGTCATCTGACGGGATGAATTTTGGGGTGGGGTCGTAATTAATTGGGTTTTCCGCATTATTCCACGCTGTTCCATTTTGGTGGGTATTATAACATAGTTTTGAGCAAAAGTCAACGAAAAAGGGCGGAAAAGGGTCAGCCACCGAGAGCACAGAGAACACAGAGGTTTTCAGTCAGGCTAGCGTACTCGAGACAAGCCGCTCGTAAAGCGAGCTTTGTCGCGGCTTGCGGTCTTCGTCCGCGGGGCGTTTGCCCCATTGTGGGATGCTGACTGAGATTCGTAGTATGGGAGAAGCGGTTTTTTGGGTTGAAAATGGGGTTGGGGTCATTTCCTCAATGCCGCGAGCGGCACCAGGTGGCCGGAGTCGTCGGCGTACTTCGAGAAGTTCCAGCCGGGGCGGGCGTCGTGATGCTGCCAGCAGGCTCTATAGTGCTTGTCCCACACTTCTTTGCACATCCGGCGCGTGTTACCTTTGGTTTGTGCGCCACAATCACGAGCGGCAACCTTCGCCGGAACAAGGTACGAACTAACTTCGGATTGAAAAGGTATAGCCGTATTTCCAGTCTTTGCCGCTGGTATCTTTCTCATATCCCCGGGCCAGCATTCTGCTTTCCCATTGCCGGGCAGCCGTCTCGGAAGTGAATTGCTGGATAACTCTGAAGTCGCGAGGGTTTCCATGTTCCCGTTTTCTTCTTTCCGGCTCATCGGTAAGTCCTGCATACCTCATACGCACTCAACCTTCGTAGGATTCTTTTCTGTCGTAATTTCTTTACTGTTTACCTTATTGGCCAGCCGCCGTCGGTGGGGATTACTTGGTCAATCCTTCCGTGTTCGCCCCCTAAGGGACTACGCCGGACAAGTCGGCGCACAGGACACTGCGGGAAGCGTTCTGCAAAATTTTATATTCTTTTCAAGGGCTTGCGTTTCTTCTCAGGATACATCTTCTTTATTGCTGCAAAAGCAAACACAATCAAAATTAAAGCAGCCAACGCAATGGCTGCCCAGGTAGTTAGGCCAAGGTTTAATAAGATAAACATACACACCTCACTAAAAAATTGAAATTGAGTTATTCCTTTATTTTATTGGCCAGCCGCCGTCGGCTTTGATTGCTTTACAATCCTTCTCTTACTTGTGCAAATTTGTCAACGGCACGAGGCTACCAGACTTGTCCTTGTACCTCCAGAAGTTCCAGCCGTTCACCGCCCCTTTATCTATCACGGCCATAGCTGCGCCCGTCGGGGTGTCATACATCTGGCCCTTGAACTTTATGCCGCCGTTTGTCCTGACCCATGCCTTGTACTTATTGCCCTTGTAATTCGCATAGATGACTTTTCCGCCGGGGAATTTACCCTTGAGCGGCCTCTCCACCAGTTTGGCCTTGCTTGTTGTCTTTTTCTTTTTGACTCGCTTGGGCGCGGGCTTTTTCCCACCTAATATATCCTCGATGAGCCTCTTGGCGTCTTCGGTCAGCAGCACTTTAAGCTCCGGCCGCAAATCCTTGGAAGACTTCAATTTCCCTTTCATGTAGTTACCCGTCGGGTCGGCTATCCGAAGCAGCAATGTCTCAATCTCTCGCAGGTGGTCCGTTTTCCTCAGTATATACAGGCTAAAATGCGTCCACTTGCCTTTATGCCGGTCTTTCAAATGCTGGTTAATCCGGCTCCTAAGATTCGTCGCCAGCCCCACGTAATAGAGTTTCTCCCGCCGATAAAGCGCGTACACGCCGTAGCGCCCCTTGATCATCTCCGTAATGAGACTGCGGTTCTGGTCGAATATGGTGCTGCTGATCTTTTCCAAATGCCCCGCTACAATCGGCCTTGCCGAACGCTTCGCCTTCTTCTTCCTCATTCGTTCACGCCGCTATCCTTCCCTTCAAACATCTCCACCAAACACGCCTCCTTCATCAGGCGAATCGTCTCTCCGAGAGCCACCACCACCTTCTGATAATGCCTTATATCTTGCAACGAAACCTTGGTTTCGCAAGCAAATTCCGCCCAATTTGCTATTGCAAACTCTTCTGGTTCTGCTTATAATAAGCCCCAAAAGGAGATTAGGCAAGAATGGAATCGCGCGTAATTCAACTTACAGAAGCAGATATAAAGAACGATAAGCTCAACATACGACCGTGCGGAGAAGGATTTTTCCCTAAGGATGCTGTTGGTGGTTCAACGAAGGCCTCTCCTGGCGTTCCCATTACGATTATCGCAACCGGCATCACTGAGCCTGTCAAGACCGATATTCCCAGAGAGAAAAATTGCGACAGAGTACGATGGTTCTTCCGAGAACGAAAATGGGTCAGAAGGTTTGTCCGGGCCAATAGCCTCATACCTGGCGACCGGGTCAGCATCCGCCGCATGGACAATAGAACCTACGAGCTTATACCCCATAAAAGAAAGTTTACCTTCATCGACCTCTTCGCCGGCATCGGCGGTACACGCCTTGCCTTTGAAAAAGCAGGCTGTGAATGCGTTTTTTCCTCCGAATGGGACAAGTTTGCCCAGCAGACCTACGAGGCCAATTTTGGCGAAAAACCAAGAGGCAATATTCGCGAAATCCCAACTTCTGAAATCCCTGACCACGACATACTTGTCGCAGGTTTTCCCTGCCAACCTTTTTCAATTTCAGGCGTATCCAAAAAGAAGGCCCTAGGTCGCCCTCACGGTTTCCAGGACGTGACGCAAGGTACCTTGTTTTTCGAAATAAAGCGAATACTGCGGGATAAAAAAACTCCTGTGTTTCTACTTGAAAACGTAAAACATCTCAAACGACACGATAAAGGAAACACATACCGTGTGATCCTTGATACTCTTGAAAAAGAGCTTGGCTATACCATCTTTGACAAAGTTCTGGACGCAGATGCTTACGTTCCTCAACACAGGGAGAGAATATTTATAGTTGGTTTCCGTGAACCTGCTTTTTTTACCTTTCCTCATTATGAACCTCGGGTAAAACCAAAATTTAGAGATATCATTGATAAAGATGTACCTGAAAAATATACCCTCACAGACCATCTTTGGAATTATCTGCAAGAATATGCAAAGAAACACAGGGAAAAGGGTAACGGTTTTCAGTATGGTCTAACTGATTTAGATGGTCGTGCCAGAACACTTAGCGCCAGATACTATAAAGATGGAGCTGAAGTACTTGTTCCACAAGGTAAGAACAAAAATCCACGCCGATTAACACCAAAAGAATGCGCGAATCTCATGGGCTTTACACAATTAAATCCCGATTTCAAAATACCTGTATCCGACACACAGGCATATAAACAGTTCGGCAATGCGGTTGTTGTGCCCTTGGTTTATGATATAGCAAAAGCGATTGTACGCTGCGTAAGAAAAAAAACAACCTAACAAAGCGGAGGTATCAAAATGGCATTTGAAAGTTTGGCATATCGATATTCTTTTAACATACCCAATTTTCCCGAACGGTGGCTTCCTTTGATACATTTTTACGACCCAGACCTGCCTTTATTCCCAATCTACTACTTTCATGTTTTGCCAGAAGATTTGTCAGAAAACCACCGTCCGCGAGATAACGAAAGAGCCTTTGGTTACATAGAAAGAATGAACATTTTTGAGAATAATGCTGCTGAAGTTACCATCATTTCTAACAAAGACTTAAGTAACCGCGCTAATGATCGTTATCTAACTCCTGTCACGAATGAGGTAAAGGAACGCTTTGGAGTTCGTGACCCAGTTACAGCTGATAACATACAGAACGTTTTTTCGGCACCACTCGACCGCTCAAACCGTGTTCTTTCCGAAATCTGGGAAAGGGTTGTCTCCAATGCCTATGGCAATCTTCTTCCTTTTGGTCGGCTTTGGGACGAAACTCTTGGACTGGCAAGATTCGTAGCGTCTTGGTATTCACAGAGTGGTCGGAAAGGCGAACTTATACAAACGCACTACTTTTCTTCGAGATTTGGTGTTCGTATACAGTCTTCAGGACAAGTACCGCAGTTAGATTTCTTTTTGCTCCCGACCATTAAGGAGTTGACAAATTCAAACAATCCTCTGGTGAGCTTCCCAGAATATTCAAAACTTGTTCGTATAGCCCGAGAATTTCAACAGAATTACTGTTCGACAATAAATATCGATAGCATTACATTGTCAAAATTCAGGAATCCCTTTCGGGGAAATTTTAATACTAGAGGCATTATGTCTATCCTAAGAGACGCATGCATTCCGCAGGACTGTAGAGAGCTTGCAATAGAGTGTTTTAACGCATTTGGTAAGGGGCCCCAGAGAACCGTCATCTTTCTTATGCTCTTGGATGATTTAAGGCAAAATAGGCTGAATCCATCAGCTTTAACTTCCCCCCAGTGTGGTTCTATTTATGACGGTCTTAAAAGAGAAGCAACATATCAATCACCTAAGGCTATTCAGATATATGCTCAGCAGAGTTTTGGAAATCCTTCGGCAATGCCAATTGATACTTGGATAGAAACCTTCTTGAAGTGGCCTTTAAATGTTTGGCCAATAGAGCGAATCCCAAATAAATATAATTATGTATTTTCTCTCGCTAGGAATCTGGGCAAAGTTGAAAGGTTGCTTTGGGTGACAGCTCAAGCTCGCAAGGTGCATTCATCTGCCTGTAATGATGCTTTATGGTGTATGAAATACAGCTCAAACCGCAAACCTCGTGGTGCAAATCCACTTGCTTGTAATATTTGTTTGGACGCTATAAGGAGTTGTTGTCCCGCCTTCGAGCAAATCAAGGATAAAATAATATCTTTCAATAATAATGTTCAACAGGGTGCTACTTTTTTTGTCAAAACTAGTGCTGAGAATAATACTACACCGAACCAAAGTTTTAATAGTTGTCGAGGAAAAAGTATATACTCTGAGGTGCTTGATGATTTTTCCCCAGCAGATGAACCCAGTGGTTTCTCATCTTTCCCAACATCCAGACACACGGGAAATCCTTTATCTGTTGAAGAGTTTGTTCGCATTTATTAACTGTCCGAGGTGATTTGCATGACGGATGTCCTTACAAAAGAACAACGGTCATTCAATATGTCTCGTATTCGTAACAAGAATACCCGTCCTGAAATTCTTGTCCGCTCAATAGTTCATCGCATGGGCTACAGATATTCACTTCATCGAAAAGATTTGCCTGGTAAACCTGACTTAGTTCTTGTTAAACATAAAAAGGTTATATTTGTCCACGGCTGTTTCTGGCACATGCACAAGTGTCGATACGGAAGGGTGGTACCAAAAACCAACAAAACATTCTGGAAATCAAAGCGGCAAGGCAATGTTGCCAGAGATAAACGAAATCTTAGACAATTACGAAAAGCAGGTTGGAAAGTGCTGACAGTTTGGGAATGTCAGACGCGCAACCAAGAAAAGCTCGCAAAAAAGCTGAAATCATTCCTTGTCGATTAGCTGAATCCCCCGCGCAAATACCCCTTGCTTGTCTCCCTAAAATACTCCCCAAACGCATCTTCCGCCATTTTTTCAAGCCTTGCCAATTGCTTCTCCGAGAGTGGTAAATTGTCAATAGTAAAGAGCGAATCTGGCCGCAGGAGTGCCGGCCCCGCACACTCGGGTAGGAATGTTAGAGGGAAAAGAAAGAATGGTCAAATGAAATTTTGGGGAAAAATGTTGCGAGGGTGGGAGGAAATGAGCGTATTGGGTAGCCGTGTGGGCCCGCCAAAAAGCGAGGCGGGTAAACGACGGCTAAACGGGCCACGAGGGCGGCGGGAATTAGTGGGCAGTCGTCAGTATTCAGTATTTGGGTGGAATGGATTCCGCATCCAGTGCGGAATGACAAAAAGGGAGATTGCCACGGCCCAATGTTTCACATGGTGAAACATTGGGCCTCGCAATGACGTGGGGCGCAGGAAGGGCACGGCCGGCAGTGCCGGCGGCTAACAGAGGTGGGCAAGCCCCTCGACGCTGCTCAGGACAGGCGGCGGGTAAGCCCGCCAAAAGGACGGCGGAGAAGGAGCGAGGGGCGTGAGAACAAAATTGACACGTATTGCACAATAGGATAGAAAAAGGCTTATTAGTATCGATGGTGAGACTGAAGATGTTCGAGGTTTCAAAATTTGGCAAGAAGGTATTCAAGCGGAGCGGCATCAGCCAGTTGATGGATGATTTGGGCCATGCTCTGGCGGCGGGTGGGAAAGTCCGAATGCTGGGCGGCGGCAACCCGGCGCACATTGCGGCGGTGGAAGAGCAGTTTCGTGAGAGTATGATGGGCCTGCTACGCGAGCAAGGCCGATTCGAGAGGGTAATTGGCGATTATGACCCGCCTCAGGGCAACAGGGAATTCATCAAAGCGATGTGCGGCCTGCTCAGGCAGGAGTACGGCTGGGATATTCGGCCTGAGAATATCGCTTTGACCAATGGGAGCCAATCATCTTTTTTCATTCTCTTCAACATCTTTGCAGGCCCTTTCGAGGGAGGACTTAACAAGAAAATCCTTCTGCCGCTCACTCCTGAATACATCGGCTATTGTGACGTGGGCCTGGTTGAGGACATATTCATTGCCGGCAAACCCGAAATCAGCCATATCGATGACCACATCTTTAAGTACCACGTCAACTTCGACCTGGTCCATATCACCGATGATATTGGGGCGATTTGCGTATCCAGACCTACGAATCCCACGGGTAATGTTCTGACAGACGCTGAGGTCGAAAAGCTAAGCGCACTTGCCGCCGCCAACAATATTCCGCTGATTATCGATAATGCTTACGGCACGCCGTTTCCGAATATCGTTTTCACGGAAGCGAAGCCGCTCTGGAATCAAAACACGATCCTGTGTATGAGCCTTTCAAAACTTGGACTGCCCGGGACACGCACGGGAATTGTAATCGGCAGCGAACAGGTCATAGCAATGGTTTCTGAAATGAACGCAATTATGAGTCTTGCACCGGGCAGTATCGGACCGGCTGTCGCAACCAATCTGGTTCGCACGGGAGAGATCCTTCGGCTGAGCCGGGAGGTTATCAGGCCTTTCTATCAGCACAGGGCCGCCGAAGCAGCAGAGCAACTGCTCGAGAGTCTCGACGGACTTGACTTTCATCTGCACAAGCCGGAGGGCGCGTTCTTCTTGTGGCTGTGGCTGAGGGGACTGCCCATTACTGACCATGAACTGTATGAACGCCTCAAGAGAAGGGGCGTTTTGGTTGTGCCCGGCCGCTATTTTTTCCCGGGGCTCAAGGAAGAATGGAAGCACAAATACGAATGCCTTCGCGTGAATTATTCGCAGGACAAAGAAACTGTTGGACAGGGGCTGAAGCTCATAGCCGACGAGATAAAAAAGGCCTATAACGCTTAGAGCTTATCCCAATAACCCGCTCTATTGCGGCCGGCTGCAAAGTCCGATGCCTGCGTTGTCGGGTCAAAATCGTCCTCAACGTAGCTTTGACTACGCCTGCGGCGATTTTACCCCTGCCGCCTTGGCCTCGAACTTTTCGCTCGGCCTCATTACGACCCGGTTATTCGGGTAGGCTCTTAATCACGGTCGGTTCGGTTTTGGCCAAAGGAGCGGTTCGGGCACAAACGTGATAATGTGGATAACAGCTCCGGTCACCACCGGTATAAACCTGTGATTCGGGTCAAGTCGCCACTCACGAATAAGTCCTATAATATCCTTTCGCCGTCAAGCAAACGTGGACCGAGAACCATACAGGACGCCTGAGTTCTCGTCCGGTTCGCGCTCGAGGCGTTTTTCGCTTGAATCGGAAGGTAAAATTGGGTAAAATGAAATCGAAGCAGATGTGGGGCGAATGCTGGGCGCGAGGAGTGGTGATGGAGCTTTCCACTTCGTTCCAGGCCTCTTGGCTATTTGTCCAGCCCGCCCTTCTCGGGCCTGGAAAGACGTTGGGGCGGATAGTAAGCGCCTCCACTCGCATAAGTCAGGTCAGGATGATACTATGCGTCGAGAGACGGAAATATGTTTTCGAGGGTGTGTGTCGGCACTTTTGATTACGGTGCTGACGCTCTTTGCGCCCCGTGTTAGTCTCGCCGAAAGCGTCACCGGAAACATCACGTCTGCAAAACCTGCGCAGAAGGGCCTGAAAACAAGAATCACCTACAGCTGTGTGGACCTGCCGATAGACACCGTGCTCATGAATCTGGCCGAACAGGCCAACATAGACATCGTAAAGAGCCCCAAAGTTACCGGAAAGGTCACCGCGAAGATAACGGACGTGCCTCTGGAGGAGGCGCTTACCAACATCCTGGCCGCATACGATTACACCTATATCGCCACTGACAGCATGATCAGGGTGGTGCCCCTGCCGGAGGTCGCCACAATGAGAGAACAACTTATCAACAGGATCTATCAAGTCACCTATGCAGACGCCAACGAAGTCGCGTCCGGCCTGAGGGAGTTTCTCTCAGACAGGGGTAAGATAGCACTCAGCAGGGGAACCAGCCATATAATCGTTACAGACACCGAAACCAAGATCAAAGCCATCGACAAATTCATCGAGCAAATCGACCTCATTACGGCACAGGTTCTGGTGGAAGTCAGACTGTACGACATAACCACCAACGAAGGTTTCGAACTGGGGACCCAGTGGAGGGCCGGCAGAAACACTCCGCTCAAGACAACCCAGCACGAGAAGGTCACAAGCACACGAAGCGGTTACGACTTCGACCAGCTCCTTCCCCATCTCGGTGATATACTGCCGCGCGAAAGCAAGACAGTAACCAGCACACCTGAAATGGAAACCGGGACAAGCACATCAGGCACCGTAGCAACCGAGACGGCCGATGATAACCGAAAGATCGACACCGTCGATTCCGTCTGGAATACTGGGCTTCAGGACTGGGTAAATGACGACAGAGAAGTAGAAACCAGGAGCGGTTCTACCACGGAGACTGTTAGGTACGACAATTTGCAGGAGAAGAGTTTTGTTCCTGAACATGAGACCACTCAGACGGAGACCGAGCGGCTGTTAGGGCCCGGAGGTGGATCATTTGAGGATTTATACAGGGACTTCGAGAATAGCACAGTCACAAGAAGTGCTAAGACTGAACAGTACATTACCAGACGGCGAAAGCCCTTCGTGGGCGGGTCGTTTGACCGCGTAGAAGGCGGCACCTTGAGCTTCAGCCTTCTCAACGATGCCGTTGACCTCGAGCTGGCGCTGCAGATGCTGCATCAGCAGGTCGAAGCCAAGCTGCTGGCCAATCCGAGGGTCCTCGTGCTTGACAACGAGACCGCCGACTTTGAGATAGTCCGCGAGATTCCCTTCACCGAGTTAAGCCAGACGGGACGAGACCCCATCACATGGACGAGATTCAAAGAGGCCGGCGTCAACCTGAAGGTTACGCCGCACATTACCAAGGATGGAATGCTGAGGCTGCACATCGTGCCCGAATTTGGGATTGTGGTGGGCCTGAATGCCGACGGGGCCCCCACTACCGACATCCGCCGCGCCGACACGACAGCTATGGTCAAGGACGGGCAAACCGTTGTTTTGGGAGGCCTGCGGCAAAAGAAAACCGTCAGAGACATAGCCAAGGTCCCCATACTCGGTGACCTACCGCTCATTGGAGGGCTGTTCAGGTCCGAAACTGAATCGGAAAAGATCAATGAGCTGGTCCTGTTCATAACCACCACGATTGTCGTCGAGCCGCGGCTTTCCGAGGCAGAGAGAATACAATTCGAGCATACCGAATTTGCCGGTCCCCAGCCGAAGAAGCTCAAGATTGAACGGGGGCGTCCGGTGAAAGCCGAACCTGCTGAAGACAGCGTCCCCGAAGCGCTCGACGTGTTGTTGGAGAGACTGCAAACATCTCCCAGGTAGATCAGCCCGACATTCGGTGCTACTTGAGAGCGGCGGATTGACTCGCAAATTGCGGCACCTGTTACAAACCTCTTATGCCCACCACTTCGCCGGGGACAAGCTCCAGGCCCGGCGGGACCTCTATCATCACCGGCCGACCCCACTGTGGAATGTTCGTATTACGCCACAACTGCTGCGGCATCAGCTCCATCTTTGCACCGAGGTTCACCACCTTGGAGGTCGCAATCCGCGGGGGCTCGGTAATCGTGATTAGCTCCACAACCATTCTGTCCCGAACACGCCCTGCCTGCTCACCGCTGGCATAGGCAATGATCTCGCTGGGCCGGGTCTCAACCACCGTCAATATCGGGTCGCCAGCAAGCACAGCTTCACCCTGACCGTGGTGTATTTGGCTCACCACGCCATCGAACGGCGACTTAAGCACAAGCGGCGTCCGTCTGGCGAGCAATTCCTCTATTCGTTGCTCCTGAACTTTCACCGCCTTGCGGATTACGTCCAGTGCGCTGTCGACCGAAGGATGCCGCGGCTGGCGCTGGGCGAATTCGTCGTGCCGTCGCTTTGCCTGAATCAGGTCCTGCTCGGCCTGTGTCAGGATACGCTCGTTCTCCTCTATCTTCTTCACCAGCGCATTGTACCTCAGCTTCGCCTGCTGCAGCTCAAAGAATACGGCGTCATTCTGGTCGGAGATGAACTGTATGCGGGCCGCCTTGTTATCCAGCTCCAACTGTTCCAGCGATATGCGGTCGGTTTCGAGCATCGACTTGATTTCAAGCACGCGAAGCCTGGCGTTTTCAACATCCACCAGGAACCGCCGCTGGGCTGCAACCGCGTCCGTCTCGAGATTGGCGGCTTCGGCCAGCAGCTGCTCCTGCGTCGAAACCAGCTCCGCCTGCAGATGCTGGACCTCTGCGAGGGCCGTATCCAACTGAGTCTGAAGGTTTTCATCGTCGAGGATAGTGTCGATGACCGCCACCGTCTGGTCCTGACCAACCTTGTCAAACAGTTGAACGGGAACCTCTTTGAGCCGGCCTGTACAAGTTGCGGCCACCTGATGCATCTGTCCCTGCGCCAGACCCACAACCTCAAGTCGTGCCACTCGCTGACGAAACAGCACCACCACTCCGGCCACCGCCGCCAGCCACACCAAAAAGGAAAGGATGTGCACACGAAGCCGACCGGAGCGATAAGTTATCACATCTATTCGTTGCATCAGGCGATCTAAACCTCCAGCAGCTGCTCCTGCATCGTTAAACTGATATTCTCTATCCCCTCTGCCTTCTTCAGTTCCGAAAGCATCTGCTCGTTTTTCTTAACGTTGCGTATAACCAGCTGATATGCGTACTCCACCATCGGGCTGCCGAACCCGCTCTCCTGCGCGAATATCATGGTGTGCCTGCTGCAAAAACGCTCAAGAGTCCGGATAACCGGGTGGTCCGGTCCGACCGGCCCCTTGAGATTGAACCGGAGGAAACCGTTGCGAGGCTGATACGTCCCGAAGCCCGCAAGATGCAGATAAACCGCAATCAGGCTCAGCACAGCCGTTCCCACGATGGCCGTCGCGTACCGCTGCGAGCCGGTCGCCATCCCGATTACCAGAGCGCAGAAAATGAAAGCTATGTCCCGCGTGTCCTTGATGATGTTGCGAAAACGGATTATGGCCAGCGCGCCCATCAGGCCCACCGCCGTGATGATATTGTTGCCTATGACCGTCATCACCATCGAGACGACCACCGTAATCATAATCAGCGACTGAACGAACGACCGCGAGTAAGAAAGTCCGCTGTGCGTCCAGTAATAGACCCACGCCATCACCTGGCCCAGTACAAAGGCCAGAGCCATTGACAGGAGTATGCTCTCAGGCGTAAATATGTTTCCGGCCGCCCTGGGGCCTTCGAGAGCTTCCCAAATTCGCGCTATATTCATCGTCCTTTACCCTGCTCCAAAAAACTTCTGTTGAACTCTAATGGTCAAACATCAGGGACGAGTGTTTTACGGAAGTAACATATTTCGAAATCGATATCTGGCGGAGGTTGAAACACTTCGCCATTTGCGTCAGCCACAGGGGGAACTGCTGAGTAAACTTAATTTCGAGAATGACAGCGGACATGCGATGGCTCTGCCAGCCGTTGCCGCCGAGTGAAACATCACAAGCATTGCTGACATCGTATTCAAGCCGGCGGTCGAAAGTCACCCGGAGCCTGTTTTCAGTATCGCCTTCGTATGCCCGACGCTGATAGCGGATTCGAACAACCGGGCCGGCGTTGATGCTCTTCATATAAAACTGGAATTGCCTGAGCACCTGCGCGTCTTCGCGGTATGCTGCCGAAGGCAGGGCCAGCCTCGACACGACCCCAGTGACGTCCGGATGTGTCACCCGGGCGCGGCTCTTTATGACGATCGCGTTCATCCGGCGCTTTATCTCGAAGAAGCGAGGGTAATCCGGGTCATCGGTGTAGCTGCGAATACGGAGCTTGAAGCGGTTCTTGCGTCCTTCGAGCGTCTGTCGGCACAGGTGCAGCTGGGGCGAGTCGAGATACAGACTCATAATCGGATACGAACCGAGCGGCTGTGTTTTGCAATAATGGTCGAGGTGCAGGTACGGCCTTATGAAGTGCTCAATCGCGGCCGCCTGCGACTCGCTTACCAGGTATTTCAGCTCATAACGGCAGGCGAGCAAAGAAGCTGCCGGGCCCGACCGGTGCTTTACCGTGCTGCCGGCCTGCTTGTGCCCGCTTACATCCTTTGTCTTCGGATGCAGCCGGTGCAGCAGTCCATACGGATTCCTTCGCTTGCTGCCGATACTTTCTGATGAATACTCCACCATCTCGAAAACCTAACTACCTGTCCCAAACCCGCCAAAACAAGCGCTGGGACTCCATACTATCAGCATCTGCGAACAACGTTATCTCGGGTGTGGACGGTTATTTTCCAGGACTTGGCTGGGTCACAGACGCCGCGCAAAGGCAAATCACACAAGCTCCTCGATAATAACATTATTCTAACATTTACAGGCACTTAAGTCAATGCCTGACCCAGACTTGGCGGTCTGAGTTCGGCAGCCGGCGCGGTTTCCAGATTTCAGGCCCATAATATGGGGGCTGGCTCTGTCAGAACTAAGGGTTTGCCGCTCCCGGCGAGGGCGACTTGGCAGCCCAGTTAATTACGTCATTGCCATAATTGCCCGGCACAAGCCGGCCCAGCGATTTACCGCCCCCGTCCGCCTCAACCGGCCAGAGGTCCACGCCGCCGGGAGAGTCCTCGGGGTGTGAGCCGTCGCTGTAACTGACTCGGTCAATGCGGATATAGTAGCGCGTCCCGAACATATCCACATCACCGGGCATCGAAAGCTCGAGCTTTTCGCCGCTGTTGCTGAGTTGGCCGTCATAGGGCCCCAGAATCTTTCCCGCGGGCACGCCCGGGTAGCGCCAACTGAAAGCTGCCGGGTCCTTGACGACCAATAGATAGCCATACGCCGGGATATTCATATCCTCGGGGAAAGTGAACTCTATGCCGTCGGTGAATTCCCAAGAATTACCCTGTTCATTGAATAGGTTGACGGCCGAGCCCGTAATATTGTAAAGCTCGACGTACTCGAAGCTCTCGTTGCCATAAGGGCTGTTGGCCGGCCAGTCGGGGTGGTACATGATTTCGTTTATGACCACTGGCCCGACCTTCGGGTTGGCATTTGCTGCGCCCGGTGTATTGTGGTCCATTGCCACGAAGTTGTAATTATCGGTGCTCGCCTTGTAGTATCTGCCGAATGATACGTCCGACTCTGAGGCGCCGAAGTCCTCCACCTGACGATAGCCGGTCAGGTTATTGTTTCCGTCGAGGTATGACGAGAGGCACACCTTCTCGCCGTTCTCGCTGAGGGCAAAAGGTAGGATGCAGCCGGGGTCGTTGGTATCGCCGAAATTAACATCCTCGTAGAAGACCAGATATTGACCTGCGCCTATGGTCGCCCCGGCGGCAATCTCGTATTTCATCACGTTCGAATCGCTGTCGCTGAGGAACCAGCCGGAAAGGTCGATGGCACCGCCGGTTGTGTTGTACAGCTCGATCCAGTCGGGGTCTCCACCGTGTGAATGCGACATCACCTCGCTGATAACCACCGCCCCGGGATTGGGCACAATGCCGCTGTCATCCGAGCCTGGCGAGCCGCCTACATAGGCGCTCGGACGCCAGGAGTCTTCCTCGCCCCAGTCGTTGGTATCTGCTGCGTCTGCGTTGATAATGGTCAGGGAATAGCCGTCGCCGTCTGTGATTGCGCGCCAGCCGTCCTTGTATGTGAAATCGAGGATGTTTTGGCCGAGCGCATCTTCGAGCTCGATTCTTTCCCCGCCGTTATTGAGACTGCCCGAATACTGTCCGGCGATTATGCCGCCGAAGCCGGGATAGCGTGATACAAATGCCAGAATGTCCTTGACCACAACAACGTATTGTCCCGAGGAAAGCGACAGAGAGCCGAATGTAAAATCTATGCCGTTGGTGAATCGGACGAGATTGACGTTAATTGTCCCCGGGCCGATGTTCTTGAGCTCAATGAACTCTTTATTGGGGTCATCGGGGTCGTTTGTGTCGGCAGGATTGTACATAATCTCCGTGATGCGCAGGTTATCGGCCACCGGTCCCACGGCAAAGGTGGCCTCGTTGAGCGCGCTCCATTGTCCGCTGCTGAGCACTCGCGCCTTAACGTGCCTGCTCAGGTTGAGTGTGACCGCTCCGGTGTAAAGTGTGCCGACGGGATTGCCCGTCACCGGCTGTCGTGGGTCGGAGCCGTCGAGGGTGTAATAGATGTCACCTGAGCCGTTGGGATTGGTCATAGTCACGGAGAAGCCGGCGCTAACGTGCCCACCCTGCTGATTGAAAATGGGTGGATCAATGGTCGGATAAAGCTCGCCCTTGGCATCCAAAGCGGTCATAAAGGTATTGACAAAGCCGCTCATATCTATGTGGTCCGGGGGAGCAATGTTCGCATCCTCGCCAGGCCCCGCAGGATACCCTCCACCGTTTGGCCAACGGGCCAACTCACAAATCGCAGCCTCATCGATATGATCGACAATGGCATCCCAGCGCGATTGTGTGTTATCATCGACCAGTGGGCCATTGTTGAAGCAGTGTTTGTAGACGCGGTCGGCGAACAACATTCTGAAGTCCATATTATCGTGCAGCGCCAGCCACGTACGCACAATGGTATATTTGGTCATCGTATAGTAATATGGAGGGACCCAGGGCTCCTCGTGACAGTCGGGACCGACAAAGTCGACTTGAAATACGGCCTCGGCGTCCCACATGAACATCATGAAACCTTCGGGGGGGACTTCACCTATAAGGGGCACATTGCGCATCCCGGCGTACCAGTTGTTGTCGATGTTGTCGCCGAAGCCGGAGAACCAGAAGAGAATCGTATAATCGGCGAACTTCTGCACATCACACAGGCCTTTGAATGTGTCATAGTTTGTGGAGACCCCCAGATTTCTGGCGAGTGCCATTGAAATCATCGTATCAAATCGGGTGCTGTCACCGCTGATATGACCTTCGTTACGCTCGTAACCGTGGTTTGTGGCGAAATAATCCTCCATTTCTCCGCCGAAATATGACGAGGTGAACCAGGCGTCGGGCCGCTCGGTGGCATTGTAGAGTCCCCAATATGTCCCGTTGATGTAGAGATGCACATAAGTGCCGTGCGCGCTGCTGCCGGACATTGCAATCTCGGAATCGCGTGTCCATTGGTCACCGGCATAGGTGATGGGCATGTTCTTGGAAGCGCGGAGAACAATCCGATCAAACTCATCGACCGCCGAATCCGCGTTGTGCGGCGCCGACTCGAAGATGGGGTATCTGAGCTGCGACGGGCCGAATATACTCTTGAATATAAGTTTGTAACTGCGCTTGTTCAGGGCCCAACTGTGCCCCTCGATGCCGCAGTTGATTTGAAAGCCCTCACCATCATTGGCATCGGAATATATCAGCTCGACCGACGTGGAGAGTTCCACCTTGGGGTAAGTCTCGGGGTGTTCACTGTCCTGGGCCTGCAGATTCGCCAGGTCGTCTGCGTCCATAACGATAGACAGCGTCGGAACCGATTGGAGAGCGTCCTTGACGACGCCGGCGCCGTAGGTACCGATGACCGTGGGGTTCATGCTCGGCTGCGTCAGTACGTCATCGAGGAAGATGTATGTTTGCGCATCGACGTTGCTGGGCAGGTAGCCGGGCTTGAACGCCGCGGCACGAACCGTACTGGTCTGGCTGATGCTGACAGGACTTGTATAAAGATAAGTGCCGTCGCCGAGGAATTCGTTCGGCTCACTGCCGTTGAGGGTATAGTGTATCTCAGCTCCGCCTGTGTCGCAGGTGATACACAGATTAAAAGGCGTATCGTAGAAACCGCGGTCGTGGCTGAACTGGGTGTCCTTGACCTCGCCCAGATAGGCGCCGACGTTTTCCGCTCCGGGGGTGCCGGTTGCGAGAAAGCGCCAGTTGTCACTGCCGTCGGGGTAGCGTCCGTAGCTTACATCCGTGACCTGCGGGCCGAAGACGATGCTGTCAATCCTGGTCGTACCGTCGGTGTCGAACAGTCCGATTTCCTCGCCGTCGGCGCTGAGTTTATAGCTTGTGTGGGTATCACCCTGAGATTCCTCGTCGTCGGCATAGAAAATCAGGTACTCTCCGGGGCCGATGGTGACGCCGCCGGGAATCTCCCATTTGGTGGGGCTGTCCAGATTATCGGTGAGATACATTCCGCCGAGGTCGATGGCAAGGGGGCCACCGTTGTACAGCTCAATCCAGTCGGGAAAATCTCCGGCGTCGTCGGGGTCCTCGAGGGTGGTGTCGTTGGAGGCCATAAACTCGTTGATAACGACGGGCCAGGCGTTTTCGAGCCAGGTCCCGGCGATGAAGGCATAGTCCGACATATTTATGCCGCTGATGCCGTCGAGGTCGGCGCAGCCGAGGCCCGAGCAGCTTCCGGGCGGGTCCAGCCACTGACCGGCAAGGATTTTAAGGTCATTCATATCAGTGTCGCAGTCGCCGTCCACATCGCCCTGGGGACAGATAGAGGTAACGGGCGGCAGGATCGTGAAGACATAGTCGGAGTTGGCGCCGAGGATGGCCTCGGTGGGATTGCTCAGCGTGATTTCGATTGTCTCGTCGGGGTCCTCGTCGTAATCATCCTCGACGATGGTAAGGCTTATGTATTTTGTCAGTTCACAGGGATCGAAGTGGAGGGCGCCCGCCGGCAGGACGAAGTCTTCGCCGCTGATGGCTGTGCCGCCGGTGACATTGTAATCGACCGTCACCGGCTCGTTCCACGCCCTGGAGAGGCTCACGGGTATATTGACGGGAGAGAAGTTTTCACGGCCTTCGCCGGCCGGCACATCGAAGGCGACCCTCGGGCTGGTATCCAGAATCGTGTAAACGTGCTGTGAGTTGACACCCAGCTCGGCGTTGACCGGACCGGCCAATGTCACCTGGATAGTCTCGTCCGGTTCGGGCTGGCCGTCGTTTTCAATCGTGATGCTGATATACTCGGGCGTCGTCTGGCCCGGGTCGAAGGTGAGCATCCCTGCGGCGAGTGTGTAGTCCTCGCCGCCGCCCGTGGCCGTTCCGCCGGTGGCCGAGTAGTTGACGGTGACCGTCTGGTCGCCCGGCGGATTATACACGCTGACCGCCAGAAGGACGGGAGTGTATGTCTCAGGGCCCGATGATGCGGACAAATCGAACTGCACCTGGGTCGCGCCTGATTCGTGAAGTTCGAAGCCGTTGAGAACCGCCTTCGATACCAACCCATCATCTGTTGTGGGGGTATAGGTTACAACCACGTCGCCGGTGCCGGTGGCAATAAATGTCACCAGACTCTGCCCCAGACCGCTATCAACCATGCTCTTGGTTTGAACCACACCTAAGTCACTTGTGGGCGCCGAAACGGCGCCGCTGACCGTTACATCAATCGGGTCTTGCTGGTCATGGTCGGCCTTGGTGTCATTGTGGTAAGAGGTAAGCTCATAAGGCCCGGCGGGCAGGCCTCCCAGCGTCAGAATGACCCTTCCGTTGACCGGCCCGTTAGAGTTGTCCGGATAGACCATGTCGCCGCCCAGGTCCCCCCCGCCGTACCAGCGGTAGCCGCTGTCGTTGAGCACGCCTGTCCGAATAGAGACTGTCACACTTACCCCGTTGACGTCATAGACCTCGACCTTGGGATCGGTCTCGTTATTGCCGTTCCCGGTGAATTCGAGCCACCCGGCCTTAATCGGCTGTCCTGTGTTCCCGATATCCACGCGCATCGGAAAGGCATCTGCATTATTAGCCCAGGCAAAACATGCAGTAAGTCCGGCAATAAGCCAGCGCAGACGGTTATCACCCATACAAACCCCTTGAACGTATTTACAACTCATTGTCCACCTCATTTTATCAGATTTTACCTGAAATTGCAAGCATTTGCGTCGTTTTCGTGCCTTTTGGCTGCTCGGACAGCCATTTGAGCGGCCGTTTGCTCATATCGTTTTCCTTTGGCTTACTGGCCGGGGGTGGGGTCTGCGGCCTCCCAGTTGATAGGGTCGTTTCCGTAATTCGAATTTACAATGCGGGTGAGTGATTTGCCATTTCCATCGGCCTCGGAAGGCCATGGGTCAATTCCGATCTCGGGGAATTCAAGCGGATGGTCGCCGTCGCTGTAATTCACACGGTCGATTCGGATATACTGGCGGACGCCATCGCCATCGACGTCGCCGGGCATGGAAAGCTGTATTTTCTCGCCGCCGTTGCTCAGACTTCCATCGAGGCCCCACTCAAAAATCTGCGTCGTGCCCGGTGCAACAAATTCGGAAGAAAAGGCCGTGAGGTTCTTTACCAGCAGGATGCGCTCTCCGTTTGCCATGGCGACGGGTGAGCCGGCGGGGAAGAAGAATTCGAAGCCGCCGTCATCGGCGAATTTCCAGGGCTCGCTCGTGGTGAAATCGTACAGCGTCACTGCGCCGCCGCTGATATTGAGCAGCTCGACGTATTCGGCGTCGGCATTGAACTGAGGATGGTACATTATCTCGCTTATGACGACCGGTCCGACTTTGGGATAGGCGTTGGGAGCGCCCTGATAGGCGGGGCCGGGGGTGTTCTCGCTCATGGCGACGAAGTTCCACGTGTCGGTGCTTGCCTTATAGTATCTTCCAAAGGCCACGTCCGGCGCCGATGCGCCGAAATCTTCCTCTTCGCGATATTCGGTCAAGGTCAGCTCGCCGGGAAGGCCCGAGGACAGGTACAGGGTCTCGCCGTTCTCGCTCAGTGCAAATGGGACGTGACAGCCGGGGTCGGCGCTGCCGGGGCCGAAATGAACGTCCTCGCGCAAAATGATATAGCCGTTTGCGGCAAGAATGGTCCCTTCTGCTATCTGGTACTTCATGAGGTTGCTGTTGCTGTCGCTGAGGAACCAGCCGCCGATGTCAATATCAACATTTGTGGCGTTGTGAAGCTCGACCCAGTCAAAATAAGGCGCCGCATTCGAATGGGCGAGCAATTCGTTGATCACCACGTCGCCGGCGCTGAGACCTGCGCCGAGGTCGATGGTCCATGTTCTGGAGACCGCAGGTTCCGCGTCGCTTTGCCAGACGCCGGCGGAGTTTTTGCCGATGACATAGACGGTGTATGAGACGCCGTCACTGAGCCCGGTTAATTCTATGGGGACATCCACGGGGTATTCGGCGCTCCAATTCGGGTCGTCGTTGAGCGCATATCGATAGGCGATTATTCCGGGTCCGCCTATGTGCAGGGTGGCGCTGGTCTGGTATGTCACTTCGGGGGGCTCGCCGGTGATGGAAGCGCCCGCGGGGACCATCGCCCCGATGTCGAGTCCGTTGGGACCAGTGCCCTTCGCGGGGGAGCCGGGAAGGAGTGTGAAATCGCCGTTGTCGGGGTCGGCCAGAAGGGGCGTGGCGTCGATGTTGCCGGAGCCGAGGTAGTGCATTGCGGTCGGCAGGATGGAGCGATTGACGGTGACATCGCCCTGCGGGTAGAAGTTCTGGAAGATGTCGGTGTTGTTCCAGAAGATATTGCCATCCATATATACGCCCGCGCCGGGGCTCGAGGCGTGGCCCGGCTCGTCGAAGTTCACCGCCGCGCTCGTGCAGCCGTAGATGACATTGTTCTCGGCGTGCATGAAGCAGTTCTCCTTGAGCAGCGCGGCGTGGTCATTGTTGTAAAAGATATTGCGCACGGCCGTTATCTGTGAATTGACGTCGGTCGCTTCGCCGGTGGCGATGGGGTTACTGGTGCCGGTCGGGTCACCGCCGCCGAAATGGAAATTCATGAAGATGTTGCCCTCGATGTGGGCGTCGGTGCCGTCAAGGTCGAGGGCGTCATCTTCGCCGCCGAGAAAGACATTGTCGTAGGCCTGGAGGATGGGGCCGGGGCGTTTGCCTCCGGAAAAATCGATTACGTCCGCATTGCCCGTCGAGGCGCCGAAGGTGCAGCCTTCGAGAATGAAATATCCGCTTGCCGGCATGCCGGCGCCGTGGATGACTTCGCTGCCATTTAGGGACGGGAAAGTGGAGTTGCTCACTATCAGATAAGGATTGGACAATTCCAGTATGGTGCTGTTTGTGCCTGCCCAGGTCATCTCATCGATCAGGACCTGTGAGCTGCTGATAGATATCGATTCGCCCTGGGCATCCCCGAAGTCCATGTCGGTGGAGGCGAGCCGGCTGTCATGCTGCGAATTAGCAAAGGCAAGTCCGTCCCAGCTGGAGCCGGCGGGAACGCGCGTGAGCCTAACACGCTCGTAGCGGGTGCCGTCGGCGACGAGTCTGCCATTGACGAGTATGCCGGTTGCGGAGTCGAAGAATACGGTTGTCCCTGCTTCTATAGTAAGCGTAACGGCCGGGGGGACGGTCACGTCGGCCGTCACGTGCCACGGGCCGGAGGCCGCGGATAAGACGGTGTTGGCCCCAAGCACGCCCGACAAGTAAGACTCGGAGCCGTCGTCATACCAGATATCGACATATCCGTTTGCCACCTCGCTGCCGAGGCCGTTGGCGTCGTCAAACGCCTCGACGACTATACGGTTGATTCCCGGATTCAGGGCCACACTGGCAACGGACCACACACCATCAACCGGCGACCAGTCGGCTAATACGCCGTCCACCAGAACCGAGCGCGTTTCGGCGGCGTTCGCGGTACCGTCGAGGGTCGTGACGGCCGCTGTTGTGTAATGGAAGCCGGAAACTATCGGCAGGCTGCTGTTGATTGTGAACTCGTAGGGAATCTGTGCCAGCACCCCGGCTGTGCGGCCCACAATGACCTGCTTCATCGCGTCGCGTCGGTCGGAAGGAACGTAGCCGCCCAGGCCGTCATCGATAAGGGGATTCATGAAGTCCGGATTATATATCGTATCAATCAGGTCCAGATATGCCTGATAATACAGCGGGACAACATCGGGATGATTCAACATGCGACTCAGGCCGTCCACGTCTCTGAAGATGAAGATGTCGTGGTTCTCGTCGCAATCTGCACTATGGTCGCCCTGTCTGAGGTAGGTATCCATATCGTGGTTGACCAGCAGGAAGCGCGGGTCGCTGACGCCGCTGTAGAGGGCGTAGTCGTCTCCCTCGCCGGTATTGAGGCCGGACTCGCAGTTTATCAGCAGGGCATCGAGGGCGAGGTATCGCATCCATTCCTGAACGTCGATGACCTGGCTTATGTCCTGAAGATACGTGGCTTCGGCGGCGTTGTTGATTACGTAGGTCATGTTGATCAGGTCGGACCAGTCATCGTACTCTTCGTTGGTCTGCTTGAAGTAAGAGTTACGGTAGGGGTCAGGCAGAGGTCCCTCATAGGTCAGGTTGGCGTCGTCATAGTCTTGCATGCAGAGATAAATATTGCCGTCGGCATCGGCGGGGAAGTGATTTTCGGCCCAGTCGCTGTCTTTGACCTCGTTGTAAGCATAAGAGCCATACGCGTCTGAGTCGGACAGAATCATGTTCTGGCCGTTTACCCTGACCTGCACAATGGTGACATCCATAGCGGGCATCCCGGCCGCCTGGAAGGTCGCGGCGCCGAGCCACTGCAGATGCGCGAACTTGCTGTTGAGGTTTATCGCGGTGACATTATTCCACGGACGGTCGTGCGCAAAGTTCACGCGATAGTTCATCGGCGGCTCGTGACGGCTGCCGTGGCCGCGATTGCGGACCCCGACGTTATATCGCACCTGCATACCGGCAGCGTCCCGGCTCATGAAGGTCGCGTTCATCTGCGCGTTGCTTTGATCCTCACCGATGCCGTCGGTGGAGGCGTCGCCGATATCGTGCAGCTCCACCTTTTCCGCCGCGGTTAAAATCAGGTGGTAAATCGGCTGACTGCCCGGCGCCCACAGGATCTCCGGGTCATAAGAGGAGTTCACCTGGTAGAGCACGTTAGCCACCTGGCCGAATGTGGGCACCGCTGCGGGCCAGGTTCGCGTGTTCGCATGTTCATCCGAGGCTTCCACGTAGCACTCGACAACCGATAAATCGGATTGGGCCGGTATTTGGGCGCCGTAAGTTTCATCGTTCGCGCCACCGTCGGCGTGCAGCCCGTCATCGTACATATCGAGCGAGCTGAAGGGCAAGCCTGTACCATCCACGCGGTAATACACCTTTGCCGTGATACCGCCGGCGGTTTTGTCGATAATCCGTGCGGTCAACGTTACAGGGTCACTCGGTCCGGGGATAGTCGGCGAGTGTTGAATGTCGATAATTAGTGGGGCTGTGTTCGTATCCATTACGGAGTTCTGGGCGCCCGGCGTCCCCTGATCAACAGTTGCGGCCGTCCAGTTCTGTCCATACCAGTTTGTCTGCTCCGGGTTTATCAGTTCGAGACTTTTTCCGCCGCCGTCATGTTCGTCGGACCAGACCCAGCCGTAGTGGCCGTGGTCGTATGGGCCGCGCAGCCGGACGCTCCAGTCGCCTTCGTCGGCGTAACAAACCTGGTCGATCCGGGTTCCTGCGGCGCCGACAAGCTCTATGCACTCGCTCTTGTTGCTCAGCTTGCCCAGCCAGTTTCCCACGACATTTACGACGGACGGATACTTGGCGGAGAAAGTCGCCATGTTCGCACAGACCACCAGATACTCGCCGGGCCCGATGGTGACATCGGGAAAATCGAAGAGCACGCCGTCGGTCAGCTTCCAGCCGAGCATATTCACAGATTCGTCGCCGCGGTTAAACAGCTCTATGTATTCTTCGAGGTCGTTTTCACTGGAAGGGTGATACATGATCTCGCTAATTACGATATCGAAGCGCCGGTTGGCTTGTCCCGGCGTCGGATGAGGGTCGGTGCACATATCAAATTGCCGCCGGTTGTCACTGCCATCGGGAAACCGACCGTACGAAACATCTTCCGTCTGCGGCTGGTCGCGGAAATCGACAATGTCAATCAGGGTTTGGCCGTCCGAACCGAACAGGGCAATAACCTCGCCGCCGGCATCGAGGCGAAAGTTGGTGTGGGTGTCACCCTGGTCAACATCGTTGTCGGCCCAGAAGACGAGGTATCCTCGCCCTTCGATGGTCACTCCCACGGGTATCTGCCACCTGGTGGGGATTGCCAGGTCGTCGGTCAGGTACATGCCCTCAAGGGAGATTGCGGTCTCCCACAGGTTATACAGCTCGACCCAGTCCGGATAAGCGCACGACACGTTGGGATCCTCGCATGGCTCATCGGGGTCGGTCTGGGTCCTTCTGTTTGCCGCCATGAGCTCGTTTATTACGATGGGGCTTCCCTTTATCAGCCAGGCTTTTGCAATGAAGCTGAAATCCCCAAAATCCACGTTTAGCGAACCATCGACGTCGGCGCAATTGGGGTCCGAGCATCCTCCGGGTTCGAGCCACTGCTGCGCCAGAATGCGCAAATCAAGAGCATCAACCTCGCAGTTGCCGTCAACATCTCCATCGGGACAGCCCCATGCAATCGGTATAGGAGGCAGGATAGTGAATATGTGCTGGGTTATACCGCCGAGCTTTGCGTTGACGGGGTCGCTCAGCGTAATCACTATCGTTTCGTCCGGCGATTCGGCCAGGCCGTCGTCGGTGAGACTGAAGGTAATTTGCTTTGTTGTCTCATTGGGCTCGAAATTCAAGGCGCCATCCGGCAGGACAAAGTCGATGCCGGGGGTGGCCGTACCGCCCGTCACCGAATAGTTCACCGCAGCAGGTCCCGACGAGGGCTCTGATAACCTGACAGCAATACTTGCGGGCGAGATATTTTCCTCACCTTCGCTGCCGGTCAGCTCAAAACTTACCGCAGGTCTCGGATCAACAATAGTATATGTGTGCTGATAATTTGCCCCGAGTTCGGCGTTTTCGGGACCGGATAGTTCCACGATTATGGTCTCGTCCTGTTCCGGCGTTCCGTCATTTATAATCTGGATGCTGATAGTCTCGGGGGTGGTTTGATTGGCGTCAAATGTCAGGGTCCCGCTTGCCAGAATGAAATCGTCGCCCGGCGTTGCGGTGCCGCCGACAACAGCGTAATCGACGGTCACAACATCCGGCGTAGAAGGTGAGAGGGTAACGGCGAGAAGGGCCGGGTCGACGCTTTCCAGGGCCTGCGAAGCCGTTGTTTCGAATTCAACTGTAGGGACAATGGGGCCCGACAGCTCCAGCTCGAAACCGCTCAGGACCGCCCGAGGATCCGGGGCTTCGAAGCTGACCGGAGCGTATGTGATAACCACCGCGCCCGTACCGCCGGCGGTGAATGTCACCGTACTTTGCCCAAGGTTATTGTCGTCGGTGAGGTTCTGGGTCTGCTGGACATTCAGGTGGTCCGTGGATGCGAGGACGGCCCCGGCGACCGTCACATTGAGAAGCCCATGAGCCAAATGACTGTCCTTGGAATCGTTGTGGTAGGAGATAAGGTTGTAGTTTGCCGCCGGCAGATTGCTGATAGTCATGATGACGCTGCCGTCAATGGGGCCGGTGAATGAGTCGTCATCGGGGTAAACCATGTCTCCGCCGAGCAGTCCGCCGCCATAATTCCTGTAACCGGCGCCGTTGTCGTTTCCGATGCGGATGTCCACGCCGATAGTAATTCCATCCACCAGAAACTCACGATACTGTGGCCCAACCGTGTGTCCGCCACTGAATTCCTGCCAACCCGGCTTGACTGGCTGCCCGTCCGCCCCGATGTCCACTTTCAGAGCGAATGCACCGGCAACATTCACCAGGCCCAGCAATATAGAAAGCACCGCGAGGCGGCGCAGACTGGAATCACCCATACCCAACCTTCAAAAACATTGCTGACGAAATATCCTATCCAATTTACCAAATCTGAGGCGAAATTGCAACGATTTTTGACCCGTTCTAAAGCAAACCTTTCTCGGCGTGCAGGTATCTTCATCAGATAGCGGCAGGCCGAACTGTCGAGCAATAACCAGGCCTCTCTATTTAACGTACCCACAACCGCAAGGCAGCGGTCCCCGTAACAGATGAAAAATCTTGCGGAATACCTGGCGCCGCAGGTCGGAAAACAGAATACGACTATGGATTTTGCTGGACGCCAGGGCCTTGGGCAGGTAAACTGTGCAGCGCTCAAGAGCGGCCAGTGTGAAAGGCGACCGCAGAAAGCCAGATTGTTGCGGGCTCGTAGCTCAGCGGTAGAGCAGTGGACTCATAATCCATTGGTCGTAGGTTCGAATCCTACCGGGCCCAATTTTGTAACTCATTAACTGTCAATCGCTTATGCTTGGCAGCTTTTTTGTTGGGAGCTTGCTCTGTTGAAAACCTTGAGCGGCACGCCTGAGTATCATCAGGTTGTGCGTGAGTATTCTTAGCAAGCATTCACGGTCGCGTGAATGGTCAGTTCGCCCACGAAGGGACGAACCAAGTAAATGTTTATCTGCTGAAGATTGTGTTGTACCACAGTTTCTCAATGCCGTAATGACCGCTTGGGCAACCTCGTTGACCTCGAGAACAGCGGTGCAGGTTTCGGGCTGGTAAGCCTTGGTAACCACCCTCCAGAGAAATTTTTTCTTCAGGATAGTTAGCTTCGCAAGTTCTTGAAGAAGCTGTTCCTTGTGCGCAAGATCGGCACGCGCACCATCTTCTGGGCCGAGCAGGAAAAACAGCAACAAGCTGCCAAGCTCGCCGAACAGGAAAAACAGCAACAAGCTGCAAAGCGGGCCGAGCAGGAAAGACAGCAGCAAGCTGCAAAGCGGGCCGAGCAGGAAAAACAGCAACAAGCTGCAAAGCGGGCCGAGCAGGAAAAACAGCAACAAGCTGCAAAGCGGGCCGAACAGGAAAGACAGCGCCAGCAAAATCGACAAGGACCGAAACGATAGATGTGAAAGGGCGACCAGTCTCTCGTTGAGCCGACAATGTAGTGACGTCCTGCCCCACGAGGCTGTGTTATAGAAGGACTTGCGTAACCGCAAGTCCTTCTTCTTTGGATCAAAGAGGTCTGTATGAGAAAGAAGTCAATAGGTCATTGAAAATGTTTGCGTCTTGTAGGTTCCTCAAGTATTTGATACAACTATCTGAGGTTCTGTCGGAACAAGTTTAGCGGCCTATAGGGCATATGAGTAATAATTTGCCATTCGTCTTCGGGCTGCCAAAATCTTATTATTGCGGAGTGGGGACTTCATGCATATAATAGGCGAGGTATCAGGAAGAAGAAGTGTGTAAATGGCAAGACGGGCCTACTATTTGAAGCTGTCCTTTTTTGCGGCAGTATTATTGATTGCCTGCGACGGGACGTCTGCCTACAACGGCAAGAGTAAATTGCAGGAACGAGCGGAAAAACTCATCAGCGAAGGCGCACTTCTCAAGCCAATAGCTGCCTACGGCGATACGGTACACTATGTCCAGGATATCCGCGGCGGTTACATGTGCGGCATTACTAATGGTCGGCTGATGACATTTAGGAGGAACAATATTAGAGACGTGGTTGGTTCATACTGGCTGCCCAGCCGGAGCAGTCGAGTCTTTGCCTATTACCAGAAGCATGTTTACCTGCTTCGCAACAACGGCGGTATTACCATACTCGACGTAACTGATCCGGAGAATATCCGACTTGTCGGCGAGATAGAGATAAGGCTTGGCGTATACGCGAATTTTGAGCTTGTCGAAGATAAGCTGTTTGTGGTTGATTGCCGGGATAATTCACTGGTCGTCTTTTCTCTGGCCGCTCCTGCTTCACCGGCAGAGATCAGCCGTACACCGCTCGGGGAGACTAATGCAAGCAATCCAAAATCAAGTGTCACGGTGACGGACGAAAGGATCTATTTGCTCGCAGACCGGAAACTGTTCGTGCTGGACAAGCAGACCAAAGCCATTCTCGGCAAGCTCGATGTCTTATCGGAGATAGGTCCCGGTGGGCTGGCTGTCTCTGAGCCTTACGTTTATGTCTTTGGCTCAAGGGAGCTTCTGACCATCGACGCATCTAATCCGGAAATGCTCGAAGAGAAATCGAGGATCAAGACCGAATGGTGTAGCCGTGCGGAGATGCGTGATGGTCATATCATGGGCTATGGCAGTAACGGTGTCTTCGCATTTGACCTCGCCGATCCCGCAAATCCAACAGCTTCTGAGAAAGTGACCAACGATATATCCGCAGGCATTCTTATAGGCAAGAGCCAGGATTACGTTGTCGACAGTGATGGAAGTATATCACCACTACAGGACCTGAATGAATTGAGTAAAGGGGGGCAACCGCAGGGTTTCAGGGCTAGAAATATCATCGTCCGTGACAAGTTTGCCTATTTGGCGGGAGGCGGTAAATTAAGGATACTTGATATCTCGCGCCCGTGGGCGCCGCGTCAAGTCAGTAAGACTTCATTGCACTCGGAAGAACAAGTGACCATAAACGGTAATCACCTCTTCACGTCCGGCGGTATTATCGACTTATCCAATCCGGAGCAGCCCAGAGAAGTAAAGAGATTGAACCAAATAGGCGAAGTCGCCGTTAGCAACGGTCTGTTGTTTTCGGCAAGAGGCAATAGCCTTGAGATTATGGACGTCAAGGAAGTATTGGATGTCAATACGCCTAATCCCAGAGTACTCAAAAGGATAGGCTTCAGTGAAAAGCTGGAGAAGGTGTTGGCACATAAAGGAGTGGTCTATCTTGGCTTTGATACTGGGAAGCTGCGGTCCTGTAAAGTTGAGGGCAATCTGAACCTCACCACACTGGATGAGATGCAGCTTGCAGAAGGTTCTGGCTGCATACTGAGAGATATGTGTCAAGAAGATGACTTGATCTATGTGGCGCTTTATGAGATGGGCATAGTATCTGTCGATGTTGAAGATGCATCCGATTTACTGATATACGCACGATTCAATACTCCGAAGTTCGCCGAACGGGTCGTCGTATCTGACGCCTTTGCGTATGTGGCAGACGGTCAGGGTGGGACAATCATAGTCGATATGGCCCGGCAGGGTTATGAGAAAATAGTCGCCTCCTATCCCACGACGGACTGGACAAGAGGCATCGGAGTTTCTGGCAACTATGTTTTCTCATGCGAAGGTGATAACGGTATAGCGGTCTTCATTTCGAGTCTGTCGGAGTTAAAAAAGAAGAGTCCTGTTGTAGTGATTTCCGAAGAGGAAGAAGTTCCCTCACCGGCGGACGGCATAAAGGTTCCGGCAGATTACAAAGAAACTTTATCGGCGACAGCAGAGTCGCTAATCGCCGAAGGTGCCTTGCTTGAGCCGGTTGCGGCCTTGGGCGATTCGTGCTGCTACGCCGTAGAAATAGGTGAAAATTTGATGTGTGGTATCACTGGTCAGCGGCTAAAGATATTCAGAAAAGATAACATCGAAGAGGTAGTTGGCAGCTACTGGCTCGGCCGCAGGGGTGAGGGTGTGCTTGAGTATTACTCCGGGTATGTGTATTTATCGCAGCGCAACAAAGGATTGAAGATATTCGATATTCGCGACCCATCCGGTATCCGCCTTGTGGGTGAGATGGAACCAAGTCTCGAAAATTGCCCGAAAATTGCTGTCCGCAATGATAAACTCTTGTTCTTGGATTCGCTCGGCAAAGCGATCGTTATAATGTCACTTGCAGACCCTGCTAATCCGAAAGAGGTATCACGCAGGACTCTTGGTAATCGCAATATTAGCTGGTACGACTGCAGTTTCAGCCTTTCTGACGGGCGGATATATGTTTTGGGCCGTGAAACCAGGGAAGATTTCGTCCTGGCAATAGTCGATGCAGCAGAAGTATATTCCCCGACCCTTGTAGGTATTTATGACCTGGAAAAAGGTACCGCGGAGTCATTGACGGTCAACAACAATTATATATACACTTACGACGGCAGCAAAGATTTATTTCATATTCACAAGCTTTTGGGTGAGGCCGGTATAGAATACAAGGGGGCAGTTAAAGCTCATCCACCTCTATCTCTAAGACTGTCTCTGCCCAGGGGTACTCACATTATCGGCATCTGGGGAGGTGCTTGCGTGTACGACCTGACCGACCCATTGAAACCGGAACTGATAAGACATCACTACAACCAGGTCCCCAACGACTTCGTGGTTACCAGATCGCTTGATTACAAAGCCAACTCGGCCGGGCAACTCGAACCCATCGAAGGTTTTCCGCACTTCCTGGACGGGAGGGGAAGATTCGATTATTACGCCGAAAACATGGCAGTCCAGGGAGATTACCTCTACATGTTTGGCGGGGGGGAACTTCGCGTGCTTGATATATCCGAACCGTGGAATCCTAAATATGCAGGTCTGTTGACCAGAGTCTACGGTGGCAACAGAAACGTATTGATCAAAGGTGACTACATCTTTACGGGCAGGGAAGTTATAGACATAAGTGAACCCTCAAGACCCAAACTCGTCAAGGAACTAAGTAGCGGAGATTCCGTGACCATGAATGACGACCATCTGTTTGTCGACTGTGGCAATAGCATAGGTGTTTGGGACATCGGTAATCCCGCCCAGGCTAAGTTCATTAAAGCGATCCCGCTCGAAGATAAGGTGAGTACCTTGTTCTACCATGACGACATAATGTATATGAGCTTGCCCGAAGTGGGGTTCTTCTATTATGGATTAGAAGATGACCTGTCACTTACACCGCTTGGGCAGATTCAGCTTGGAAACTCTCAGTATACCGACATTAAGGATTATTTCTGGCAGGACAACCTGCTATTTCTGGCAGTTAACGACACCGGAATAATTTCCCTGGATATGCGGGACCCGTTTGACCCACAGGTACACAGCCGGTCCGAGGCAAAACATATCAGGCAGATATCGGTGGTTAATTCACTGGTTTATGCTGTTGACAACAGAGCAACGTATCTTATTGATATGACGGAAGGAGGAAGTGGCAAAGAAATCGCATCTTATCCGGCTGCTCACTCATTTGGTTCTATTGCTGTGTCAGGTAACTATGTGTACTCGTGCGACGACCAGGGCGGACTCGTGGTATTCGTTTCGAATCCCGCACTTGCAAGATAGTAAGCAGGAGTCAAATCCTCAATGCGAGCTTGCCCCGATGGTAGTTGGAGATTTGTTGGCTACTCCGTTGGTTCATAGTTTATGCCACCTGCAATTCTTCGTCAATAGCTGTTTGTTCATTCAACTCTTTGAGCTTGGCATCCAGCATCCATAGCTGCCGATAACCCATGATCCGCTTAAATCGCTGCTCCATATCCAGCAGTGAAGCCGCGACCCAGCGAACCACCATCCCATGATCCCGCCAGTTACTGACTCGCCGAGTTCGGCCGCGAATCCCGCTGATCCCTCAGCAAGACTGTGCACCTCTGCCCTCTACCTCAACACGACATATTTGTCACGTTCGTAAGATTGGGCGTAGATAATGGCGTGTCTCTGACTATGGTAAAGGCTATCCGCGTTGTTCTCCATATATCTTTGATTAATAATGACTTACGGGATTCAGTCTCGTGCTTATAATTCATATTAGCAAATAATGGTTTGTGATGCCGCGACATTATCTTACAATTATGTCGCATAATAAGTGGTTATGGATTGTGCTGAATGGGCAAGAAAAACACATTCTGGCAAGACGGTGAAACAGTCGCCAGCAGGCGTTTGGGACGGCTTGATGCACTGTGTGCGATCAGCCGGCTCCTATCGGCAGGGGCAGCGCGACAGGATGCACTTTGCCGGGTGCTTGACGTGCTGGACAAAGAGTTGGGGCTCAGCCGGGGCACGATAACGCTTCTGACGCCGGATGGGAAGGAACTTAGAATTGACGCTGTGCACGACCTTTCACAGGAGAAGAGCCGGAGTATCACGTATAGAATCGGCGAAGGCGTTACCGGCAAGGTCATGGAGACCGGCAAGGCAGCGATCGTCGAAAGAATCTCTCGGGAGCCCCTCTTCTTGAGCCGTTTCGAACGTTGGAACGTCACAAAGGAGGAAGTGAGCTTCATCTGTGTACCGATATCTGCGGGCGATGATATGATCGGGACAGTCTCCGTGGATCGGCCATTTGACGAGAACGCACCGCTGGATGAGGAGGTGAGGACCCTCAGCATCGTGGCGAGCATGATTGCGAATGATCTGCGGGCTCGCCGCCAGGTCGCAATTGAGCGCCAAGAGTTGGCGGAGGAGAATCTACGATTGCGCCAGGAACTGGGCGACAAGTTTCGGCCGGAGAATATCATCGGCAACTCGAAAGCTATGCGCGAAGTATACGGCCAAATTCAGCAGGTTGCGGGCAGCGACACGACGGTGCTGATTCGCGGCGAGCCGGGGACCGGCAAGGAACTCGTTGCACATGCGATCCACTATGCGAGCCCCAGGAGCGCAGGGCCGTTCATGAAGGTCAGCTGTGCGGGGCTGAACGAGGATTTGCTTGAGAAGGAGCTGTTCGGGTATGAGAAGGGCGCGTTCGCCGGTGCGATTGAGAGGCGCAAGGGTCGGCTGGAAGAGGCAAACGGCGGGACGCTGTTCTTAGATGAGATTGGGGATTTCTCGTCGGTTACACAGGTCAAGCTCCTTCGGGTACTGCAGGAGCAGCGGTTCGAGCGGCTCGACGGCCACGTGACGATAAAGACGAACGCCAGGATCATAGCAGCCACAAGTCGCGATCTTGAGAAGGCGGTGGATGAGGGGACCCTTCAGCAGGACCTCTACTGTCAACTCAACGTTCTTCCGATTTTTCTGCCGCCGCTGCGTGAGAGGAAGGACGATATTCTGCTCTTGGCGGACTATTTTGTCGAGCAGTATTCGAAGAAGATGGGCAAGGACATTCGACGGATCAGCACGCCTGCGATCAATATGATGATGGCTTATCACTGGCCGGGGAACGTGCGGGAACTGGAGAATTGCATCGAGCGGGCGGTGCAGCTGAGCACTGACGGGGTGGTGCATGGGCATAATCTGCCCCCGACGCTTCAGACATCGGACGCATCGGACACCATCGGAACCGGTTCATTCAGAGACAGGGTCACCTTGTTTGAGCGAGACGTGATTGTTGATGCATTGAAGCGGTGCAACGGCAATATCGCAGCGGCTGCGCGGGAACTTAAGGCCACGGCGAGGATAATACGGTATAGGGCCAAGGAACTTGGGATAGACTGCAGGCGATACTGTCAAAGAAGAGGTTGATTCATGAGGGCTTGGGCAAGCACAGGCCTTGAGGGCCTGGACGGCATACTCTGCGATTTGAAGAAGGGCGACAACGTGGTCTGGCAGACGGACAGCGTCGAAGACTACAGACGTTTTGTCCTGCCATACGTGAGCAAGGCCTTACAAGACAAGCGGAACGTCGTCTACATGAGGTTTGCGCGACATGAACCTCTTGTCAAAGACCAGCCGGGTGTCACGGTGTATCGGCTTGAAGCCGAGACCGGTTTTGAGGGTTTTTCCACACAGGTTCATGCGATCATATCTCAGCAGGGCAGGGAGGCTTATTACGTGTTCGATTGTCTGTCGGATCTGCTTGGCTCGTGGGCGACGGACCTGATGGTCGGCAATTTCTTCAAGGTCACCTGCCCGTACCTTTTTGAGCTCGATACGCTTGCGTATTTCGGCATACTACGGAACCGCCATTCCTATCAGACCATCGCCCGCATTCGCGAGACGACTCAATTGCTGCTGGATGTCTATGACCTCGATGGGAAGACTTACATTCATCCGCTGAAGGTGTGGAGACGTTACTCACCCACGATGTTTCTGCCGCATCTGCGGCGGGGTGACGAATTCACGCCGGTGATAAGTAGTATAGATGCGAGCACGCTTCTGTCCCGTATTTCCAAGAAAGGGTTGGACAGTTCGGCGAGGGCGCTCGACCATTGGGATCGTCTTTTCGTGAATGCCGACAGTCTGCAAGGGGCGCCTCAGGACTCACCGGAGGCCAGAGAGCTTATCCAGGAGCTTTGCAGGATAATGGTTGGCCGCGATAAGAGAATTGCGGAACTGGCCAAAGGGGTCTTTTCACTCGACGATCTGATGGCTATCAAAAGCAGGCTGGTTGGAAGCGGCTATATCGGTGGCAAAGCGGCCGGTATGCTCTTGGCGCGGAAGATATTGTCGCAGGATGAGCGGCTCGACTGGAGCCGGTATCTGGAACCTCACGACTCATTCTACGTTGGCTCTGACGTCTTCTACAGCTTCATAGTGGAGAACGGCTGGTGGAAGCTGCTCATGAGGCAGAAGACCAGGGAAGGCTACTACGAGGTCGCACCCGAGATGAAGGAGAACCTCCTGCGAGGCAAGTTCCCGGACCAGATTCGCGAGCGTTTTCAGGAGATAGTCGAGTACTTCGGACAATCCCCTATCATTGTTCGTTCGAGCAGTCTGCTGGAGGACGCATTCGGGAATTCCTTTGCAGGCAAGTATGAGAGCATATTCCTGGTGAATCAGGGTGAGCCGCAACAGCGTTACGCGGAGTTCGAGGAGGCCGTGCGAAGGGTGTATGCGAGCACTATGGATGAGAATGCGCTTGTTTACCGCCAGCAACGTGGGCTCGACCAGAAAGATGAGCAAATGGCCTTGCTGGTCCAGCGTGTATCAGGTTCGCATCGGAACGGCTACTTCTTCCCGGAGGTGGCCGGTGTGGGGGTTTCTCACAATACCTTTGTCTGGAAGCCTGAGCTCGATCCAAAAGCCGGCATGCTCAGGCTCGTTCTTGGTCTTGGGACACGAGCGGTGGAGCGGGTTGAGGACGACTACCCGCAGACGATAGCCCTGGACAGCCCTCTCCTGAGGCCGTATGCCGACAGGGAAGACGCAAGCAGATTCTCACAACACAGCGTCGATCTTCTTGACACGAGTCAGAACCGCCTGAGGACAGTCAGGGTTGAAAGCCTGTTGAGCAAACCGCTTGACATGAAGCAGGATATGATAGTAAGTACGGACCGCCAGACGGAACAAAGGATGAAGGAATTGGGCATCAAGGGCCGGAAGGCATGGGTCGTGACTTTTGAGAAGCTCCTGTCGAAGACAGACTTTCCTGCGGTGATGCAGAATATGCTCAAGGTACTGGAAGGCCATTATCAGTACCCGGTGGATATTGAGTTCACGGTCAATTTCACGGGCGACGATGACTTCAAGATCAATCTGGTTCAATGCAGACCTTTGCAGGCCAAGGGCCTTTCGCCGAGCGTGGAGCTGCCGGAAGACATCGACCCCGAGCAGGTACTGTTTGAGTCAAGGGGTTACACGATGGGAGGCAGCATCTCCCGGCCGATAAAGAGGATCGTTTATGTTGACCCACAGGCGTATGTGGAGATGCCGATTTCACAGAAATACACTGTCGCAAGATTGATAGGGAAGCTGAACAGGCAGATAGTCAATAGAGAAATGACCCCGACTCTGCTGATAGGGCCCGGCAGGTGGGGCACGACTACTCCAAGCCTGGGCGTGCCGATCAATTTCGCAGAAATCAACAAGACGACTGTGCTTGTGGAGGTGGCGTACGAGGGCGGGAACCTGATGCCGGAGCTTTCCTTCGGCACTCATTTCTTCCATGATTTGGTTGAGAGCGACATCTTCTATGTTGCTCTTTTCCCACAGAAAGAGGGTGTGATTTTCAACAGGGACAGGCTTCTTGAGATGCCCAACCTTCTGAGGAGCTTGCTGCCCAGCGGGCAGGACTATGAGAGCGTTATCAAGGTGTATGAACACGACTCGAAGGGACTGCAGGTTATGTGCGACATAATCACCCAGAGAGTCGTCTGTTTCTTCAAATAAGGAATTTTAAGTGTCGGCGTCAAGATTGCTGCAGGGAGTTCTGCCGGACCGGTATCTGCGCTTGGAAAGTCATATATGAATAACGGAGCCCAACAAGGCAATCAAAGGCTGGAGGTGGTGGTGCTGTATTGTCAGCACGGAATCCGTGATGAGGCAAAGGGGTCAGCCTGGTCACAGGAGGCGGACGGGCTGTTCGTCCGTGCCGTAATGATGCCATGCAGCAGCAAGATCGAAGTGCCCTACGTCCTCAGGATACTTGAGTCAGGCGCCGAGGCCGTCGAGATAGTCGCCTGCCCCGAGAAAAGCTGCAAGCTTCTGACGCAAATGGGTTGGCCGGCAGTGCTGAAGGTCTCGTTAGCGTCGTCGGTCATGCTGTTGCCGTCCACGAGCTTTTGCAGCATATTGTAGTTGTTGTCGTAGTCGTATGTGGTGACTATGCCCCGCTGGCGTTTCCGCCGGCGCCTTACCTTGTTTCAACCGGATAGTAAGCCCAGTGCCTTTACCTCAATTTCCGGTACATCTTTACTTGTTGTTCTAACTCGGAGCGTGGCAGTAAATCTTCCACTTTCCAGTTTGTCAGGCCTGCAAGTCACTTGGACCTTTGCCGCGATTGTCCCTTCATCCCGCCTGTCGACAACCTCTGCTATTACGGCATCATGGTCTGACCTTACGTCAAGCACTTGGGAAGAACTATTAGCGGCTCGTTGTATCTCGAAAACGACGGACTTCTTATCACCCTTGGTCAGAGCGCCAAAAAAAAGTGCTTTTGGCTTGGGCTCCAAGTCGCCAAGAACGTGTGCTTTGACTGGAATCTCAATTCGCGGTCCCTTCCCATTCGAAGATTCAATTGCGACCTTCGTATTCAGAAAGCCTACCGATGTGTTAGGGTCTATGCTAACCCGCAGAACATATCCACCGGTATGACTCCAGTCCTGGATGTTCCCGGCGTTGATCTTGGTCAGACTGTACCTGATGTCCTCAGAGTCGGTGACCACTTCCAGATTGCTCAGAGGTTCGTCCGTGTCCTCACGAATAGTCACGACGCGTTCGGCGGCTGTCCCCCTTCGGACAGAGCCAAAATCTACTTCGCGAGGACTCCACACCAGGGGCGCCGTGACGAAACACTGGATCGTCAATCTCAGAATCTGTGACCCGGGGCTGTCAGTTTCAACATACGTGTGTTCCTGCTTTTCACCAAATCTGCCGGTTGTATCGTACGTCATTTCGATGCCCAGCGATTCGCCCGGATTCATGGTCCGTCTGGAATCCGAAATAACTGCAGCGGTGCAACTACATGAGGACCTGATCTTTTTGATCCGAACCTTGCTCTTACTCCGGTTTCTCAGCCGGAACACGTGTTTAACTTCGTTTTTCTGCAGCACCTTTCCCGCGTCAAAGACGGGGTTGTCAACAGTCAGCTCAGACCCCGGGTTGGAAGGGGCGGGTTTTAGAAACTGGACTATCGCCCATCCGCTTGCGGCGAAGAGGAATCCCACCATCACAATCCACTGATACTTTTGTTTCATCATTGGCTCCACTGCTCGTCTACAGAAAGGGCGCGTTACCACCTGCCGGATAATACCGCGTTAAACAAACGCGAAAACCAGCGCCTGATAAGGCGCTGCAAGGAGCACTACGGATTTCAGAAAAGGTGCCCTCAAGATTACATGGAGGGCACCTTTTGCTTCCTGCCGGTCGGCCACAATGGCCGAGACCTTAGGGCTTAGTCGCAGGCCTTGCTGCTCACCGGTGACCACGTATTGTTGCAGTTGACCCAGTTGCCGTAATCGCTGGAACTGCAACTGGTAACAAATGATTCGTTCATTTGGTTAGATACTGATTGGGTCTTACCACAATTCTTCATGGTCTCTGATGGACAATTGTCATCTTCAGAGCCTGTACTCTTGCACTTGTGCTTGTTCACATTTTGAACTGACTCGATGCACGTTCGAATGCAAGCATGGCCAAGAGTCCCGTTTACCTGAAAGTTGCTGCAAGAACAATCGCTCTCACAATCCCAGGGCTGGTTGCATAACTTCTTGTTATTTGCAGCATCAGCAGGCCCGTGAGGGACGATAAGAAAAGCCCAAAGGACGCATATCCAGACAGGAATGCTCTTCGCAAGTATTCTTCCTGAAAACATTTTTGAACACTCCTTTACCCATTTGATCCTGTTTCGGTTTCAATAAACGACACGCTGCGCTGCTCCTAATCACAGGCCTTGCTGTCTATGGAGTTCCACGTGTTGTTGTTGCACGTGGTGATACTGGTGTTGTAATCGCTGTTATTACACGCAGCAGTGCCTACGTTCTTTGAATCCGATAAATGCCTTTCCTTGCCGCAGTTATGGGCTGTTTCCGCGGGGCAGTTATCATTTTCATCGTCGGTACCCTTGCACTTGTTCTTGTTCACATTTTGAACCGACTCGCTGCACATGCGCGTACAATAATTCTTGCCCGAAAACACCTGTTGTATGTTCGAACAGCTACACGAGACCTCACAATCCCAGGGCTGGTTACACAATTTCTTGTTATTTGCGGCCTGGACAGGCTCGTGTGGAACGATCAGAAGACACCAGGCAAGACACAGTAATACAGGAGTAGCTTTCTTGAAGGTATTTTTATCTTTCACTCTGATAAACTCCTTAAATTGCCTATAACTTCTTGGGTACTTTTTGTTGGCTTGTTCAGCCATTCTATTCACACGGGTACTTCAAAAAACTCTGGCAGTTTTTCCTTATATAAATCACCTCCTTTCTCTCGGTATAAGACGTGGCACTATGATAGCCAACGTTATGAAAATCACCAGCGGGACCCCCATTTTCAGCAGGGCGCCCCACAGACCCCTGCGTGTGGCTGCGTTGTTAGCCGCCATGTCATCGATTACGGTCTCGACCAGCCGAGCGGTATCGTTCGAATCGCCGCCCATCGGCTCGCCGGGCACTTTTGAAGGCAGGGTATCGTTCGCATCATTCTCGGTAGCCTTTCCAAGACCCTTTTGAGCCGAAAGAGTAGTATCAGCATCGAGGACGTCGTATAGATACTGGGGGTCTGGAAGCGTCGTTTGTTTATCGCCGCCGGCAAAATACGAATACCCCAGGTCTTTGACCCATACCTTTGTACCTTCGCGAAAATCGACCGCGAAACTCGCGTCTTCAGTCAATTTTGGAGGTTCGACCTTATTGATACGGAAGACGGTTCTCTTGGCGAATACCATCGGGTCGTTTTCCCGGCCCGAGCCGTTGACGAACATGTTCTCTTTAGTAATGGTTTCTGGCAAGTCAAGGCTTGCGTAGCCCAAGTCGCGATTCGCAAAGGCACGGAACTGGACTTGCTCTTGAATTGTCGGCTCACTTGGGTCGCCGCCATATACACGATGTCTTAGAATCTGGAGTTTCGAGGCATCAACTAAGATTCTGTGTATGCGGTAAAGTGCGCCTTCCTTTGTATCCCAAAGCTCGAATATCCAGTGGGGTCCGTCGGGTGCGTCCCCGCCGGTCTCTTCGACAGCAGATTTGTAGGACAGAAGTTCGAATCTACCCACATCGCCTAAGATACTTGCGGCATTTTTGTAGGTGGTGATAGGATTCTCCGGGATCTCTCGACCTGCCTCGTCTGTGGCAATGGTTCCGGCCTCTTCGTCCGGCCAATATGCGTAGTTCTGTGTCCCATCAAAAGAGGAAAGAGCCTCATCTTTCAGAAACTTCCGCGCATTGGTGTGGTAGGTCAACTCTTTGTGAAGGAATCTTGAACCAAAAACGTCGAGCGTTGAGTCTCTTGAATGGGACTGGCGAAGTCCTTGCAGCCACATCTGCACAACCTGGGGGTTACCGTCTATGTTGGTTATCGTGCTCTCAATATTGCCCGTCGGATAGTGCTTCTCGTCGAGTGGATGGACGTCAATCTCGTATTCCAGATAGAATCCGGTCAGTGATTGGCTCATTGCGTCAAAAAAGCTGCGAACGTTTTGCACATCTTCCTGATTCAACTCAGCACCAGAGGCACGCGCCGCAGATTGCTGGAAGGCGCCCACCACAATGCCAAGAGCCAACGAGACAACAAGAAGACGATATTCAAAATGGAAATAAGCCATTAGAGTATTCATAACAATTTTACTCCCTACTAAGGTCTTTTTCCTGTGCTTGTTTTATCTCCAATCCGTGCTCATTCCACAGATGCCTGACCATTGCGTGACCTCGCTCATCGCGAGGGTGAATTCGTGCTAGCCTCTCTGCCCAATTCAGAGACTGCAGGTAGTCTGCGCGGTAATGCTGCACCATGCTCATACCTGCAATGCTATCGGCATCCCTCTCATCCTCTTTGAGGATCTGTAGATATATGTTTTCGGCTTCTTGGTCAATTTGCAGCCGCAGCAGAGTCTCAGCAACGCGCATAGCAGCGAGGTGCCTGGTATGCTTGTCACCGTTGTATGAGTTTGTGAGCTTGACGTCCTCAAAGAAGCTTTCGGGGACCAATTTGAAAGCAACCGCCTTCTCCGGCGCCTTATCAATGACTTCTGCAGGAGAAACCCCCTTTTCCTCGTCGAAAGATATGTCAAGCTTTTTGAAATAGGACTTGATTTGACCCAAATACTCAGGGCGACCACCCAGTCTCCGCGGCCGCAAAAACACAATACCCTCCGGGTTAAACAGGATGGGAATGAGACCTTTGAACTTCTTTACGTGCCGATACGGCCGCGGGGGGAACACGGAATCCAAGCCCCATTCCAAGATCACAATATCTATCTGCCGCTCACGTAGCAACTTCTCCCAACCCAAGCTGGCCTCTTCAATTATCTTGTAGTCTGCGAAAACGGTCGGCTCATTTTCAGCATACGCGTTATTGCGGCCATCGACAAAAACCTGTATCTGAGGATATACCGAGTATATCAAATAACCTCCCCAACGGTACGGGTTGAATGCTCGGCCTCGTAGCCCTGTCTCCGACAGGAAACGGGAGATGCCAACGGGATACAATTCCGATTTGTATACCTGCGTCAGCCCACCGCTTGCACGGGCACCGCACGCCCAAGCAAGCATTGAGACCGAGATCACAGCCAACAAAGAAACGCACGCCTTTCCCAGTCCTATCGCCGAACGCGAAAATGCAAGAGACTCGGTGGAAGCAAGATTTCTGCGACCAGGCGAAATCATCGTCAGAACGTATACGGCTGGAATGAACAGCAACCATGTGAACCTTACCACATAGAGTGGTGCCAACAACGAAGATGCGGCAACAAGAAGTCGCGGCGCGTCCGAGAGACGCTCCTGTGCGATTATCCTCCAGAGCCAGACAGGGAACGTGATGAGCAGAACAAAGTACATAAGACAGAAAAAGTCGCTAGGTTTGTACGAAGAAAGAGCCTGTAAGGTCAGGCGATTATGTATCCAACTTCTAAAGCCAGTGAACCATGGAGACCATTCTGCTATAGGGAAATCTATCCCACTGCTGGTCGTGGCTACCCGTAAGGTGTGACGCCAAGTCTCCGGTCCCTGTGGGACGAAGAAAACTGCCAATAACAGACCAACGAAAACCAATATCCATCTGACAAGGTCCTCTTTTCGCGGACTATCAGATTGGGGCGGAAGCAGGTTTTTCCCTGCTGTTAGCAAGAAAAGAGTCAGTACGTAGATGCCAACTAATCCCACTGCTACCATAACCATCCCATGCAGATTTGCCCAGATTACTGCAAGCGCGCACAGAAACAAACTCGTCCTGGTGCGCGGAGGAGCCGAAGACTTGGCGAGCAGTATGTGACCTGCAAATAGGACCATAAGGATCAGCGAGAAGCTCTCGGGCCGCCAATGAATGCGTTCCCATGCCCAGTAAATGCTGAAGCTTAGAGCAATTAGCGGGACTGCCACTCCACCGCGATAAGATTTCCTGATAAGCCTTTCGAGGAAAACGAAGAATATGCAAAACAAGATGGTGTTGAAAAACCTGACCCCATTGAGACCAAAGAACTTATCCACTAACCCGCATATTTCACAGGGGAATCAAAATCAGCGGCGACGGGTAATTTTGGCTGAAAGTTGGTTCAGCAGGCTTGTTTTGACACATTCGGCGCACAACAGCCCCTTACCCCCATACAGCAA